>Ga0114962_10000543_pt1 | contig 33605 bp, 29 predicted proteins | sample C_130820_MF_Meta_FD_87017 | JGI IMG/M metagenome (GOLD analysis project Ga0114962, IMG submission 87017) | Freshwater microbial communities from Lake Croche, Canada to study carbon cycling - C_130820_MF_MetaG | ecosystem: Environmental > Aquatic > Freshwater > Lake | place: Lake Croche, Canada...
ACATCGTGATCATGATCTTGCAGCGCGGATCACCGGCACCCGAGATGTAGAACTTCTCACCGTTGAGCACCCACTCATCACCTTCAAGCACGGCCAGCATGCCGATGTTTTTCGCATCGGACGACGCGCGATGCGGTTCGGTCATGGCATAGGCCGACCGAATCTCACCGGCCAGCAAGGGCTTGAGCCAGCGCTCTTTCTGGGCGGGGGTTCCGACGCGCTCGAGCACTTCCATGTTGCCGGTATCGGGCGCGGCGCAGTTCATGGTCTCGGAGGCCATCCGGTTGCGGCCCAGGACGGCTGCAATGTAGGCATAGTCGAGGTTCTTCAGGCCCTCACCGGTTTCTGCATCGGGCAGGAAGAAATTCCAAAGACCTTCTTTTTTTGCCTGGTTCTTGGCGCCTTCGAGCAGCTCGAGTTGGCCCGGTGCGTAACTCCAGCGATCGGCACGACCCTCGCCGAGCTTTTCAAATTTCTCGGACATCGGCTCGACAGTCTCGGTGACAAAGCGGCGCACATGCTCAAGCAGCGGCATCGCTGCCTCTGACATGCGCAGGTCATTGAGATCATCGAGCGGGTTCAGGCCGAAACCTGTCTTGGCTTTTGTTGTGAAATTGTTCATGGTCTTATCTCCCTCTTGGCGGTCTTTGAATTCACATGCTTTCCGATATTGCCACAGCCGGCGCCAGGATGCCGTGTCAGTTCCGGCTGATCTGGTGTAATTTCAGGCTCATAGCCAATAACAAGAGACACCGCCATGATCGGCCAGACCCGCTATCCCCATGTGTTTTCGCCCCTCGAACTCGGCTTCACCCGACTGAAAAACCGGATCCTGATGGGGTCGATGCACACCGGCCTCGAGGAAGCCGAGAACGGTTTTGAGCGAATGGCTGCGTTTTTTGCCGAGCGCGCCCGCGGCGGCGTGGGCATGATCATCACCGGCGGCATCGCCCCGAATGCGCAGGGTGGCGTCGGCAGCAAGCTCTCGACACCTGCCGAAGCCGCTCAGCATCGCCAGATTACCGAGGCCGTCCATGCGGCCGACCCCGAGGTCAAAATCTGTCTGCAGATCCTGCATTCCGGGCCGCTTGCCCGGGTCCCGGACTGCGTGGCGCCCTCGGCGGTGAAGTCGCGGATCGGCACCTACCGGCCGATCGAACTCGATGAGGCGGGGATCGAGCAGCAGATCGCCGATTTCGCCAACTGCGCAGCACTTGCCCGCGACGCGGGCTACGACGGGGTCGAAGTCATTGGTTCGGCGGGCTATCTGTTGAGCACGTTTCTCGTGCAAAAGACCAACCTTCGCACCGATCGCTGGGGCGGATCCTGGGAAAACCGGATGCGATTTCCGGTCGAGGTGATGAAGCGGGTTCGCGCGGCGGTCGGCCCCGACTTTATCCTGATCTTCCGGATCTCGGCCATGGACATGCTCGATGGCGGTCTGGCCTGGGATGAGGTCGTGTCGCTGGGCAAGGCGGTTGAAGCCGCCGGTGCAAACATCATCAGCACCCATTTCTGCTGGCACGAGTCGCCGGTGCCCACCATTGCCACCATGGTGCCGCGGGCGGCCTTTGCCCAGGTCACCGGTCGCCTGCGCAAAGAGCTGTCGGTACCGATGATCACCAGCAACCGCATCAATATGCCGGAGGTGGCCGAGGCAGTGCTTGCCCGCGGCGATGCCGATCTGGTCTCGATGGCCCGCCCGATGCTGGCCGACCCGGATCTGGTGATCAAGGCCTGGCAGGGTCGTGAAGACGAGATCAACACCTGCATCGCCTGCAACCAGGCCTGCCTGGACCATACCTTCGGCGGACGCAAGCAGGTCAGCTGCCTGGTCAACCCCAGGGCCTGCAACGAAACCCGGCTGACCTATCCGCAGGCCGATCAGCCGCGGCGGATCGCAGTAGTTGGCGCAGGCCCTGCCGGGCTGGCCTATGCCACCGTGGCAGCCGGTCGGGGTCATGCGGTCACGCTGTTTGAAGCGGCTGCCGATATTGGCGGCCAGTTCAATCTTGCAAGGCGCATTCCCGGCAAAGAAGAGTTCAACGAGACCCTGCGCTATTACCGTCGCATGATTGATGTGCACGCGATCACGCTGCGACTGAATTGCCGCGTCGACGCCGCGATGCTGCGCGAGATGGCCTTCGACGAGGTCATCATCGCGACCGGCATCGAGCCGCGCCGCCCCGAGCTCAACGGCATCGACCATCCGAAGGTCGTGCCTTATGTCGATGCCATCCTGGGCCGCAAGCCGATCGGCAAGCGGGTCGCGATCATGGGAGCCGGCGGCATCGGCTTTGACGTGGCTGAGCTCATCTCGCATGAAGGAGTGTCGGGCGCAGTCGATATCGAGGTGTTTGCCCGCGAGTGGGGCATCGACTTCAAGAACCATCCTCGGGGCGGTGTCACCGGTGTCGAACCGGTGGTGGCGGCGGCCGACCGAACCATCTATCTGATGCAGCGCAAGCCCGAGTCGCCGGGCCGCTCGCTTGGGCGCACCACCGGCTGGACGCATCGCATGACCCTCGCACGCCGGGGCGTGAACATGGTGAGCGGTGTCGAGTATCTGAAGATCGACGACTCCGGGCTGCATGCGCTGGTCAACGGCGAGCCCCGGACTTTCGAGGTGGATACCGTGATCGTGTGTGCCGGGCAAAACCCGCTTCGCAAACTTCATGATGAGCTGACAGCGCTCGGTATCGCCAGCACACTGGTGGGCGGCGCGTTTGAAGCAACAGAACTCGATGCCAAGCGCGCGATCGATCAGGCCAGCAGACTGGCGGCCATCGCCTGATGACAGCCTCCGGTCTGCAAGGGAGGCTGCTCAAAAATCGGTGAATCACCGGTCAGGTCAAGTCGCTCGGTCGCACTTCAACCTGGCGAACCCAACGCAGCAGCGTCTCGACCAGACGCTCACGCACGATCGGTTTGGCGATGTGATCAACCATTCCAACGTCCAGGCAGGCCTGCTTGTCCTGGTCAAGCACCGAGGCCGAGCAGGCGATGATCGGAGGGGCGCGCTCACGCAATTGCGCCAAGATCGCCTGTGTCGCTTCAAAGCCGTTCATCGCGGGCATCTGCAGATCCATCAGCACCACATCAAATTGCTGAACCGACACCTCATGAATCGCCTGCAGTCCATTCTCGGCATGCGTGACCTGCATGTTCATGGCTGCAAGGAATCGGCTCGCGAGCGTCGCATTGACCGCATTGTCTTCAACCAGCAGCACCCTTCTGTCGCGCAAGCGCTCGCTAATCGAGACCGCCTCGATGTCCTGCTTCAGAAGCATCGAACCCGGCGAGTCTTCACGCCCGATGATCGACATGCCCTGCTCGTCGCCCGAAACCCGCTGACAGACCACGGTGAAAATAAAGGTCGATCCGATACCTGAACGGCTGCGGGCCGAGATCTTGCCGCCCATCATTTCAACCAGCCGCTTCGAGATCGCCAATCCAAGCCCTGTCCCACCGAAGCGTCGGGTGATGGAGCCATCGGCCTGAGAAAACGGCTGAAAGAGTCGGGTCAGAGCGTCCTCACTGATGCCGATACCAGTATCTGCAACGGTGACGACGACGGTGCAATCAGGCGCCTCGGACTGATCCAGTCGGATCATGACCCGCACCGAGCCGCGGGACGTGAACTTGATCGCGTTCGAGACCAGATTGATCAATACCTGCTCGATACGAACAACGTCGCCAAACAGTTCGTCGGGCATCTGGGCATCGAGATCGATCTGCAGTTCGATGCCTTTGGCGAGACATTGCGACCGAAACAGCGCATCCATTTTCCGGACCAGCGCTGCAGGACGGAATGCCTCGATCTGAAGTCTGAGTTCACCCGCCTCGATTTTTGAAAGATCGAGGATATCGTTGATGATCGCGAGCAGCGAATCGCCAGACGAGCAGATCGTGTCAATGTATTCGGTCTGCGTTGCCGTCAGCGGTGTGTCGCGAATCAATTCGGCAAACCCCAGGATGGCATTCATCGGGGTTCGAATTTCGTGGCTCATGTTCGCAACGAAATCGCTCTTGGCCCGGTTTGCCTGTTCCGCGATTTGCTTCGCCTTCTCGGCTTCTTCCTGTCGCTGAACCGAGAGTTGCAGGTATTCGCGCTGCCGTGCCTCGCTGAGGGTCAACTCCTCGATCTTGCGCCGCACTTCCTGCGACATTCGCGCGAATGCATCAATCAGTGCCCCGATCTGATCACCCCGCGCTTTGGGCAGGGAGATCGAGAAATTGCCATCGCGAATCGCCTTGCTTGCGGTAATCAGGGCTTCGATCGGTCGAGTCAGCGAATACGACCCTGCCACCAGCAAGACGATGAACAGACCGAGCCCCGCGAGGGTGATCAGCGCCAGACTCGTCAGCAGGTTGCGACGCGCATCGACCAGCGATGTTCGGGAGAGCGAAAACCGTGCATGTCCGAGGGGGCGATCAGCCAGCGTGATCGGACTGGCAAAATCGATCAGGTCAGCATTGCTCGAATGATTCGGCGGACCGCCCTGTCTGTCGGCCGGTGCGCCAGGGGGCGTCGATGCTTTGCCTGCCGATGCAATCAGTCGCCCGCGATGATCGAATACCGAGATTGCGACCACGCCATCGACAGAGACTGATTCGAGCAGAATGGCCTCGACCGAGGCGTAATCGCGCTGCGCCAGCGGCGTCGCCAGGCTCGCATTGATCAGAGGCTTGAGTTCGGCGCCGCGCTCTGCGAGCGATGCTTCGAGATAGTGATCAATGAGCAGCGAGGCCGTGAAAACAATCGCCGCAAGCGTGGCAATCTGAAGCACCACGCCCAGCAGGACCAAGTTGGACCGAAAGCCGAGGCTCCTAAACATGGTCTGCAAAGGCACAGTCGGTCACTGGGCCAGGGCCTTTCTCGTCGACTCGAGATAGACATCGAGTTCTTTCATCGACGCATCGGTGATGGCGCTCAGACCGTTGCGCCCCGGCGATGCGAAAAACACCTTGCCCTCCTCGGAATCGGGGAAGGCGAGAAGCAGTTCCTGGATGCGCTGGCGCTGCGCGACCGGCATCTTCGGATTGGTCAGAATCCAGAAGCCCGAGACGATTTCCATCTCGCTGACAATGCGGGTCGCTTGCCGCATGTTTTCAGGTTTTGCCATGAACTCGCCCTTGCTCATCATGGCAAACGGCGCTTCGCCCGACCGCAAGACCGCAAACAGGCTGTCGTCGTTGGGCACGGTCGTCAGCTTGTAGTCGCGTCCGGCTTCGAGCTTGCGCCCCTTCAACCAGTTCAGACCAGCCAGGACGACCAGCGACGAGGGATTGGAAGTGGCAAGAAGCTTGCCCGACAATTGATTGGGATCTGAATTCGGGTTGTTGGCCATGCCAACCAGAACCGCAGGAATACCCGGCTCAAGGCGGGCGAGCGGAATCCATCCGCCATCGACCTGCGCAACCCGGCCGAGATTGGCCGGCGTAAAGATCATCGAGTAATTGCCTTTGAGCGTTTCGCGACTGAAGGTCGGGAAATCGATCGAGGTGGAAACCTCGACGCTTTGCTTCAGCGTGCGCTGAAAGTAATCGCGGACCGGCTGGTATTGGACAATCACCACCCGCGCGCTCATATTCGGGACTGCACCAATCACCAGGGCTGAGGTGTCGGTCTGCGCCTGGACCAGTGGTGCGAATAGCGCGCCGCAGGCCATCGCCATCATCAAACGGACAACTACCGCATAAACGCGATCAATCATTCAAGCCTCGTCACCTGGAATCAGTTCTGACTGAAACGACACATTTCAGCATAACTTTATTCAGTGACGTTTGAAAGAGACCTTTTTTCGCAAAATTCAATATCTCGCATCAGGCGACGAGCGGCGACCCCTTAAGCGTGATCCGATGCATCAGCCGGCGGTGGCCGTGATAGTCATTGAGCGCGTAATGCCAGGTTGCCCGGTTGTCCCAGAACGCCATCGACCCCTTTTGCCATTCAAACCGGCAGGTGAATTCAGGCTGCACCGAATGCTGATAAAGATAATCGAGCAAAGGCTTGCTTTCGGCAGGCGTCCAGCCTTCGAAATGAAGCGTGAAGGCGCGATTGACGTAAAGCGTGCGCCTGCCGGTTTGCGGATGACGGATGACCACCGGATGCACGACATGTTGGGTCGCCGCTTCCGGGTTGGCGAGTCGCGCGCCGGAGGTCTTCACATAAGGCGCATTGGCCCCGAAGACATGGGCCGATGAATGCACTGCACGCAGTCCATCCAGCATCACCCGCAAGCCCGGCGACAGCGCCTCATAAGCCATGCTCATGCTGGCGAACAAGGTGTCTCCGCCTCGCGGCGGCACTTCGCGGGCCAGCAGCATCGAACCCATCGCGGGTTCTTCATCGTAGCTGTGGTCAGTGTGCCAATCGCCGCCGATATTGGTGCGCTGATCGGGCTCCTTCAACACCTGCGCGATCTCCGGGTAGTCCTCGACCGGCTTGAAGAAGCGATTGACATCGATCGGCGACCAGCGCCTGGCGAAATCGAGATGCTGCTGCGGCGTGATGTCCTGGTTGCGAAAAAAAATCACGCCGTAATCCTGAAACGCCTGCCGGATGATCGAGAACTCCTCATCCGACACCGCTTTTGCCAGGTCGATGCCCTCGATGAGCGCGCCAAGGGCAGATGAATAGGGGGTCACTCTCAAACCGGACTGGCTCATGTCGTTTCCTCGAATCTTGATGAGCCGGCAGCGTCTCATGCCGCCTGTCGCACGTCATATGCGCACCGCAATCGCTGAAATGGCAATTGCACCGGCTCAGTGGGGCCGCAAGCCAGGCCCTGTCATCCGGGTCGGGGGCGCCGCGGTTGACTGTGACGCTGTGATCGACTGTCGCTGGGGCCACTTCAACTGCATCCTCGGCACCGATTGATCGGCCCCGGGCTTTCGAGCGACAAATCGCGGGCGCACTGGGCTCACACCAGCGTCCTGCCGACCAGGCGCTCGAGGATGCCGAGCGGGGCCTGCGCCGGGTCGAGCATGCCGACCACCGGCAAATGGAAGGTCTGCTCGAAGGCGTGCTGGCCACCCATGGCAGCGTGCGACACCTGATCGGTGTAGACGATCCAGCTGGAACCGGGCGGAAAACCGACGTCGATCTGATCGGCCTTGGCCTGATAACCGAGGTCGGCTTTCATCCGGTCGTGAAGACCGAGCATGAAATGGTCGTAATCACTGCGCAGCCGTTTGGTGACCCCGACTGCCTTCAAGACCTGATTGGCGCCCGGAAACGGGCCTCGAATCTGCGGCAGAAAACGTCGCGACACCGCCTCGAAAGACTCGCCCAGACGCCATGAGCGCGACTGGCCGTTCGGGTTGACGTTGCTGAAGACACGCAGAATCCGATCGCCTCCGGTTGGCGACGATGGAAAGCTGTCGACATGCAAACGGGTATCGTCCTTGCGCCATGAAATATCGCGACCGGCGATCTCGACCGGTCGAAAACTGGTGCGGGCCTGCTGCAAGGTCGGCGCGTAATGCGGCAAGAGACTGCCAAGCAAGGACCGACTGGAGGCGGCATAGCGCGCCAGCATGGCCTGCAGACGCCGCTGCGACGCGGCGTCTGCGCTGCTGCCGCTCAAGCGATTGCGTGCGCCATCAAAGCTGACATTTTTGCCCTCACCAGCGGTATCCGGTGACAGGAAGTCGCGCTCGTCGTCTTGCAGCGCAAAGACAAGGGCCGGCATGAACAGCACGCCGCCGGCTTCAAGCGCACGGGTGGCACGCTCCTGTTCCTCGGGTGTGCAGGAGGGATTCCAGGAGTCGACAGAGAGGGTGATGACGGGCGTCATGGTGGGGTCCCCGATGATGATCGGGTCAGGCTGTCCTGAGGTGCGAGTCTATCCTTCTCCGGCCAGAGTCCGAACCGCGGATAAACTCGATGCTTTCAGCTTGGCAGAGATTCCATGGACTGGTTCACGCCCTATATGACGCAGCACCCGGAACTGCCGGTGTTTCTTGCGATCGGCATCGGATACTGGATCGGCAAATTCAAGCTCAAGGGCGTGGGCTTCGGCCCGGTTACCGGGTCGCTGATCGCCGGGCTTCTCATCGGCTACCTGTTCCATGTCCCGGTCGCCGATACCGCAAAACAGTTTCTTTTCATGCTGTTCATGTTCGGGATCGGTTATTCAGCGGGGCCGGGCTTCGTGCGAGGCGTCCAGGACGGCGGCTGGCGGTGGGTCGCACTCGGCGTCGTGATCCCGGTGGCCGGGGTACTGACAGCCTTCGGCATGGCTCGCCTGCTCAAGCTCGACCTGGGCTATGCCGCCGGCATGATGTCGGGTGCCCTGACCGAATCCCCGGTGATCGGAACTGCCAGCGAGGCGATCCGGTCGCTGCCGCTGCCAGGCGAAGAAAAGGAGCGTCTGATCAGGCAAATCCCGGTGGCTGATGCGCTCACTTACATCTTCGGCACCTTCGGGGTGATCTTCTTTTGCTCGTACATCGGTCCCTGGCTGCTGCGTCTGGATCTCAAGGCGGAGGCGCTGAAGCTCGAAACCGAGATGGGCATGGACCGTGATCGCCAGGACGTCACCTCCGCCTGGCGGATGTTCGAGTTGCGAGCCTATCGACTGGATCCGTCGTATTCGATCATCGGCATGTCGATTGCCCAGGCCGAGGCCATGGTGCAGCCGGCATGGCTCTTTATCGAACGCATTCGGCGCGACGACGCGATTATCGAGGCGCGACCCGACACCGTCCTGAAGGCAGGCGATGTGGTGGCGGTGATCGGGCTGAACGAAACTCTGGTCAGCATGCTCGCGCCGCAGGCACAGGAAGTGTTCGACCGCGAACTGCTGGACATCGGCCAGTCGAGCCTCGACGTAGAGATCACCCGCCGGGACATCGCGGGCTCGACCATCGATGCACTGCGCGCCGACCCCGAGCTCATCCGAGGCGTTTTCGTGCGAGTGATCAGGCGCGGTGGACAGGACGTGCCGGTTGCGCCAGGGACCGTCCTGCAACGGGGCGACAAGCTCACGCTGTTCGGGCTGACACCGACCGTCGAGCGGGTGGCGCAGCGCCTGGGCAACGTCGCGCATCCGCCTCAGCACACCGACTTCGTGGCATTGGGACTGGCGATTTTCACCGGTGCACTGCTGGGGCTCGCGCTGGCCCTGCCGATCGGCGGCCTTCATATCGCCCTCGGAAGCAGCGTCGCGGTGCTGCTGATGGGTCTCGCAATGGGCTGGCGAAACTCAACCCATCCCGAATTTGCCTTCATCCCGTCAGGCGCGATTGAATTCATGAAATCGATCGGTCTGGCCGCCTTCGTCGCCATGATCGGGCTGAAGGCCGGGCCGGTATTTGTTGATGCCATCCGGGAGATCGGTCTGCAGGTCTTCCTCGCTGGCATTGTGGTCACCTTGGTGCCGCAACTGGTCGGCCTGCTGGTGGGCCGCTACCTGCTCGGCCTCAACCCACTGCTGCTGCTGGGGGCGCTCGCCGGCGCGCAGACCATGACCGCAGGTCTTGCCGCGCTTCAGGAGCGCTCGGAAAGCCCGGTCGCGGTTATCGGCTACTCAAGCACGGTGGCCTTCGGACATATCCTGATTTCGATCGGCGGAACCGCACTGATCTGGATGCTCAGCTGACCCGCGGCCAAGCTGGCCTGGCAGGAGGCGGCCGGCCTCAGGCGTCTCTCTCAGGAATCTTCCTCAGGCATCCCCTACAATCAACCAGTAGATCATTACGACGGAGCAGACCTCTCATGAAGACCCGGATCACAGAACTTTTTGGCATCCAGCACCCGATCATTCAGGGCGGCATGCACTTTGTGGGATTTGCAGAGCTTGCAGCAGCGGTATCGAATGCCGGCGGCCTGGGCATCATCACCGGCTTGACCCAGAAGACCCCCGAGCTGCTTGCCCGCGAAATTGCGCGCTGTCGCGAGATGACCGACAAGCCCTTCGGCGTCAATCTGACCTTCCTGCCGACCTTCGCAATGCCGCCCTACCCCGAGTACATCCAGGCCATCATCGAGGGCGGCATCAAAGCCGTTGAAACCGCCGGGCGCAATCCGCAGCCTTACATGCCCTTGCTCAAGGCGGCCGGCATCAAGGTGATTCACAAATGCACGTCGGTGCGTCACTCGCTCAAGGCAGAAGCCATCGGTTGCGACGCGATCAGTGTCGACGGATTTGAATGCGGCGGCCATCCCGGCGAAGACGACATTCCCAACTTCATCTTGCTGCCGCGTGCCGCCGAAGAACTGAAGATCCCCTTCGTGGCATCGGGCGGCATGGCCGATGGTCGCAGTCTGGTGGCCGCACTGGCACTCGGCGCGGAGGGCATCAACATGGGAACCCGCTTCATGGCGACCCGCGAGGCGCCCATCCACGAAAACGTCAAGAAGGCGATCGTGGAAGCATCGGAACTCGATACCCGTCTGATCATGCGCTCGCTGCGCAACACCGAGCGCGTGCTGATGAACGACGGCGTCAAGCGGGTCCTCGAGATCGAGCACGAGAAAGGCGATGCACTCACCATTGATGACATCCACGATCAGGTGGCCGGTATCTACCCGAAGGTCATGACCGACGGCGACATGCAGGCAGGCGCCTGGAGCTGCGGCATGGTGGCCGGACTGATCCATGATGTGCCGAGCTGCAAGGAGCTGATCGATCGAATCATGACCGAAGCCGACGGCCTGATTCATCAGCGGCTTGCGGGATTTTATAAGTCGTAAGCCCATCGGGTCGCGGCTGAAGAAGCTCGAACCACCAGCCGGCCGCGAGCGGGTTGGTGGCAAAAAAATCCAGAAGGGCATCGGCCTCACGCGAATGGGCAATCCGCAGTGGCGTATGGTCGGTGACGCCTGTCTCGTGATGCACGCCGTGGACAGACTCGTGAAGAAAGATCACCGCGAGCTGAGTACCCGACAGTGCAGGGTCGAGTTCGATGCGGCGTCGTTCGAGATCGGCCTGGCCGAAAAGCCGCAGGCGGGTCGCTGTTTTGACGGTAAGCGTTCGAACCGTCCAGGGCGAAGAGCCGATGACGAGCCGAACTGGCATCCGCTTGCCACGGCGCACATGGGGGTTGATGGCCCGCAGCAGCGCCCAGGTCAGACGCGGATTGCGACGTGCGAATTGCGAAAGCCCGCTGGCCAGCGAATGCGTCAGATGCTCCTCGGTGCTTTCATGCAGCAGCACTGCCTGCGAATAATGGACCAGGCGAACCAGCGCATGAATGAATGCACGCCGCCAATGTCCGGGTGCGAGGCCTCGACGCAGCAGCATTCGCCCGTGGGTGAGATCAATATAGGAATGACGCCGTCGCACTGGCATCTCGGTGGCTTCGAGCTCGCAGACTTGAAGCGTGTAGGGACCAAGCTCGAATCGCTCGGCGAGTGCGAGCTCGCGAAGCTGGGCGGTCATGATGATGTGATGCGGCACCAACGGCGTTCTCCTGGACTGGCCTCATCATCACCCGACATGCACGGCCTTTCTATGACCGTTTGCCTGCCTGAAGACCTAAGCCATTGGTGCAAGCCAGACCGTGGCCTCTGAGCATCCATCAAGCGCTGAAAAGCGCCTGCTGATCGTCTGGTGGTCCTACACCGGCGGCACCGAATCGCTGGTTCACGCAGCCGCCCAGGGCGCCACGGAGGCGCTGCAACAGGCCGCAAGCGCGCCCGCGCATGACGCGGGGACCCATACCACGCCAGTTGCATCCGGCATGAGCGTCATCGCCTGCCGCTGCGACCTGATTGGCAGCCAGGCACTGCTGCGCGCCGATGCACTGCTGTTTGCAACGCCGGAGTGCCTCGGATCGATGGCCGGACCACTGAAGACCTTCTTCGAGCGCAGCTACTACCCTGCACTCGATCACCTGAACGGTCGCCCGTATGCAACGCTGATCTGCGCCGGGACGGACGGCCAGGGTGCGGCACGTCAGATCGATCGGATCGCCACCGGGTGGCGCCTGAAGTCGATCGCGCATCCGCTGATCGTACTGACCGGCGCCCAGACACCTCAGGTGATCGCTGCGCCCAAGTCGATTGCACCCGCAGATCTTGCTCGCGCAAGCGAGCTCGGCGCCTTGCTCGCCGCCGGCACGCAGCTTGGCGTCTGGTGATGCGCCTGCATGCCGATCGAACACGGCGATTCATGGGGATAATCAAGCGCTGACTGACCGCCTCACCGCTGACGCCCCAGCGCTGGCGCAGGCCGACACCGACCCCGGACCATTCGAACCGATGCATAAAACTCTCCCGAGGCGCAGTGCTGCTTTTGCCGCAATGGGGCTGATTGCCTGCATTGCGGCAGGACTGCTGACAGCCCGGTTAAGCGCGGCCAAACCCCCTGCCCCGCCGGTTGTCGACGGGGTGAGCATCGACGTCCAGGACGGCGACTCGTTTGTGATGCGCGATGACCTCGGCAACCGGATCCGAGTGCGCATTTCGGGCATCGACGCGCCTGAAAAATCTCAAGCCTTCGCAGACCGATCGCGCCAGCATCTGCGCGATCTCATGCGGGATGCGCGCATCCGGCTCGAACCGGTCAAGCTGGATGTGTTCGGACGAACCGTTGCGAGAGTGTGGATCATGTCGCAGGACGGCAAATCAGGTCGAGATGCCGGCCTCGCCCAGATCGAGGCGGGGATGGCCTGGCATTTCAAGCGCTACCGTTCCGACCAGCATGATCAGGACGCGTCACGCTATGCGAAGGCTGAGCGCGACGCGCGATCCGAAGGACTCGGTCTGTGGCGCGATCCGAGCCCCGAACCACCCTGGGAATTCAGGACGCGCACAAAACGCAATGATTCAGGTGAGATCAAACCACGCTCGGGCGCGAGCTGAGCTGCGCTCAGGGGCGCCTGGCAGCGGCTCGGGTACGCCTCACCGTCTCAAAGAGCACGATGCCAGCTGCCACCGACACATTCAGGCTTTCGACCTGACCCGCCATCGGAATCGACACCAGTCGATCGCAGCGCTCACGGGTGAGGCGACGCAGGCCGACCCCTTCTGCCCCCAGCGCCCAGGCCACCGAGGCCGGCACATCGGCCTCGTAGAGCGATTGCTCGGCACCATCAGCCGTGCCGATCACGGTAATCGATCGATCCTCGAGCACATCGATCGAGCGCGCGAGATTGGTGACCATGATGTAGGGCACGCTGTCGGCCGCGCCGCTTGCAGTCTGGATCGCGGTTTCATTGAGCGGGCAGGCATGATCTTTGGGCGCAATGACCGCATGCACGCCAGCGCCATCGGCGACTCGCAGACAGGCGCCGAGATTGCGCGGATCGGTCACACCATCGAGCACCAGCAAAAAGGCCGGCCCCTCGATTGCGTCGAGCAAGTCCTCCAGACCCATCACCGGCGGGCGCGATTCAACGATTGCCACCACGCCCTGATGGCGGCGACTCGGGACCATGCGATCGAGTCGCGACACCTCGACGCGACGCGCATCGATCCCCAGTTTGGCGGCCAACGCCAGCAGATCACGTGCCCGACCGTCGTCTCGTCGGGCATCGACATAGAGTTCGCTGACCGACCCGGCAGCCTGTCGCAGGCGCGAGGTCACCGAATGAAAACCGAATATCAGCATGCGCGGGCTTTCCTGTCGAAACTGCGCATCAGCGCCCCTGCTTGCGTTTGGAGCCGCGCAATTCCTTGCGGCCGCTGCGCCCACGCGAAGCCTTTCGGGCAGCCTGCGCCTTGACGACGCCCTCGGACTTCGGACGCGCGGCCTTTCGCCCCGCCCCCACAAACTCGGGCGCCGGGCCGAGTTCGGCCACCGTTGGCACCTTGACCCCGGGACGGGCCCGGTCGTTGCGCGGCATGTCATCACGCACAAGCCTGAACTCGATTCGCCGGGCTTCCAGATCAACCCGGGAGACCTGGACGTCCAGCTCATCGGTCAATCGATAGCGAAGCCCGGTGCGCTCGCCCCGCAGCTCATGAGCCGCCTCGATGTACTGGAAATATTCGCTGCCGAGCTCCGAGACATGCACCATGCCTTCGACGTACAGCTCCTCGAGCGTCACGAAAATACCGAAACTTGCCAGCCCGGTGATGCGACCTCGGAACTGTTCACCCACCCGCTCGCGCATGAACTGGCACTTCAGCCAAGCCTCGACATCGCGCGATGCGTCATCGGCGCGACGTTCATTGGCCGAGCAGATAATGCCCAGCGTCTCCCACCGGTCGAGTTCCTCGCGTTGCGCAACACTCAGCTGGCTGCGCGTCTGTGCCCGATCATCGGCTTGTGCGAGCTTGCGTGCCGACGGCATGGCAGGCGCGCCACGCCTGCTGCGCGGCGGCGGTGCGCGCTGGGTCACTTCATCCGAGGGCACTGGCGGCTGATATCGCCGGCCTTGCAGCAGCGCCTTGATCGCCCGGTGCGTCAGCAGATCGGGATAGCGCCGGATCGGGGAAGTGAAATGGGCATAGGCCTCATAGGACAGTCCGAAATGACCAACGTTGTGAGGCGAATAGACCGCCTGCTGCATCGATCGCAGGAGCATGGTCTGCAGCAGTTGCGCATCCGGTCGCCCGGCGATCTGCGCCGCAATCGCCGCATAATCGGAGGGCCTGGGATCATCACCGCCACCGAGCGCAAGGCCCACTCCCTGCAAAAACTCACGCAGCAACGTCAAGCGCTCGGGCGACGGACCTTCGTGGATCCTGAACAGTGCCGGATGCTTGCTGCGCGCCAGGAAATCCGCAGCACAGGTATTGGCCGCCAGCATGCATTCTTCAATCAGCTTGTGGGCGTCATTGCGTGTGCGAGCGACGATCTTTTCGATACGTCCCGCGAAATCGCAGACGATCTTGGTCTCGACCGACTCGAAGTCCATCGCACCGCGTACTTCGCGCGCTTTGGCAAATGTGCGATAGAGCTCGTAGAGATTCTGAAGATGCCCAGCGATCGGCGCGAGCTGACGTGCGGCAGCAGGGTCACGCCCCGACAGCACCGACCAGACCTGGTCATACGTCAGCCGTGCCGCCGAATGCATCACCGCTTCATAAAACTGATAGGCCTTCATCTGGCCGGTCGCTGAGATGACCATGTCAGCCACCAGCACCAGCCGGTCGACCTGAGGATTCAGCGAGCACAGGCCATTGGAGATCTTCTCAGGCAGCATCGGAATGACTCGACGCGGGAAGTACACCGAGGTCGAGCGCTCGATCGCATCGGCATCCAGCGCATCACCGTGTGTCACATAGTGGCTGACATCGGCAATCGCCACCAGCAGTCGCCATCCGCCGGCACGACGCCCGGAGCTCTCCAGCGGCTCGCAATAAACAGCGTCATCAAAGTCCCGGGCATCCTCGCCGTCGATCGTCACCAGCGGCACATCGCGAAGGTCGACCCTGCGCTTCAGATCGCCAGGCCTGACCTGCGATGGCATCTTGGCGGCCAGTTGGAGCGCCGCATCTGAAAACTGATGCGGCACATCGAACTTTCGGACCGCGATTTCAATTTCCATGCCCGGGTCGTCGACGCCCCCAAGCACTTCGACCACACGGCCCATCGGTTGGGAATGCAGATTCGGCGGTGTCACGATCTCGACCGTGACCACCTGCCCCGGCTGCGCCTTCGCCGCATCGCCCGGCGCGATCAGAATGTCGTGCTTGATGCGCTGGTCTTCCGGAACCACGACGGTCAGTCCCCGCTCGATCAGCACACGCCCCACCAGCTTTCGCTGGCCCCGATCGGTGACCTCGACGATCGCGCCCTCGGGTCGGCCCCGGCTGTCGGTTCCTGAGCGCCTTACCAGTGCCCGATCGCCGTGCATTGCCTTTTGCATCTCGCGAGGCGACAGAAACAGATCAGGCCCCCCGGCATCGGGGATGAGAAAACCGAAACCATCGCGATGCCCGGTGATGCGACCGGCGACCAACTCGAGACGAGTTGCCAGCAACAGCACACCCTTGCGGTTGGGCAGCAGTTGACCGTCGCGCTCCATGGCGAGAATCCGCTTCTCGAGGATCGGAAAGTTTCGCGACGTCACACCGAGACGCTCTGCAAGCTCCTGCGGCGTCAGCGGCGAGTCGGCAACGCGAAGCGATTCAAGGATTTCTTCGCGGGAAGGAGGAACCCAGGTCTTGGTCACGATTTGACAGAACTCACGGTGGGTTTATACTTTCGGGTTCGGGTGACGCCAGTCACTTCGAAGCCCAGATGGCGGAATTGGTAGACGCACTAGGTTCAGGTCCTAGCGCCAGCAATGGTGTGGAGGTTCGAGTCCTCTTCTGGGCACCATCGGTACTGCCAGCCGATGTGCAAACTGCGATCCGACGGTGACTCGGGTTGGGTTCTCCTGGAGTTCCCAGGAAATCATTTTTTTTTCACTCGCCGGGAGCACCCGACTCTGAAAGAACAAGGAGCCGATCGGCTCCTTCGGAAGGGTTTGATCAAGGCGCTTTCACACATCGACCGAACCCGGCGCTGCCGTGCGCCATCACGGATGGAACGATGCTGACGTCAGCTCTATCAGCAACTCGGAAACCGTGGCACTCAAAGCACGGTTGATTTCTTCGAGGTTGGCGATCTGATCGATGCGATCACGCAGCCGTTCACGTTCGGTCGAACTCAACAGCCGATACATGATGCCGGTGGCGCGCAGCAGACCGACCAGCAAGGCATCACGGGTATCCGGGATCTCATCGTTATTGAGCAGTGTCATGACACGGCTCTTGACCTCGCTCTCTTCGATACCGCTGGTGGGCGGATAAACGCGGGTCTTGAAGACCCAGAGCAGACGCTTCTCAACCGACCTCAGTACGCCGCGATCAACCAGGCCGGCAATCACGCGCTCTCGAAGGACCGGGCCGGGTGCTGCCAATCGACGCAACCAGGCGGACGTCGGCAACTGGCGGCTTTCGGCGACGATCTCTTCGAGTGGCTCATCAAGGATCGCTTTGCCGGTCGGGTTGGGAGAGATCACGAAGAGCTTTTGCTGATCACTGTCGATGCGGCCAGCAAGCTCAAGTTCCATCAGCAGCGACGCCGCCATGGCGACCTCGAGCGAAAACGGCGGCAGGCTCAGAAGCGAGCCGCTTTCGTCGTCGAGTGCAATCAGGACGAGCTCTTCGGCGAGGGTCAATTTGTTAGGCGAAGTCATGGTCTTGCCTCAGGCGCGAACGTCGAGAATCTTGTCGAAACCGCTGATCTTGAGCACTTCGAGGATTGCCGGCTTAGGCGACAACAGGACGACTTTCCCACCCTTGCCCTTAGCCGCCTTGGCGGCGACCAGCAACACACGCAAGCCGGCACTGCTGACGTAATCGAGTTCGGACAAATCAATGTTGAGCGTGTTGACATCATCGACCAGCAAACCAAGAAATTCTTTTTCATAGGTTGCGGCGTTGGCGCCATCAAGCCTGCCTACCGGTTTGCAATCTTTTGAAATCGCCATTGTGTGCCCCGAATAAGTGTCAAATCGTCATGTCGCGCCCATTCTAGAGTAATTTCATGATCGACAGACTACGTAGTAAGGTCGCGGTTATGGAACTGACGCTGAGGCTTGATGCCGATCTTGAATCAATCGCCATCGCCGACAAAGCCGTCGGCGACTTTGCCGAGTCGATGTCCTGGCCCGACGATTCGATCTTCAAGGTCAAGCTCGTTCTCGAGGAAATTCTGATGAACGTCATTTCTTATGGCGGCGATGGCGCTCATAAGCCCAGCATCTCGATGCATCTGTCTCAGAAGGGTGACCTGGTGTCGATGGAGATCGCTGACGATGGCATTCCCTACGACCCGCTGACCGCGCCGCCACCCGATCTTGAATCCGACCTTGATCATCGACCGGTCGGCGGCCTCGGCGTTTTTCTGATTCGGGAGCTGATGGACAGCGTTGCGTATCGACACGAAAACGGCCGCAACCACCTCACCGTCAAAAAGCACCTCGGCTCGACCGATTAGCTGATCCTCAACCGGTCATTCTGACCCTGCCGCTTTTCCTGGAATGAGGCTGCCCGACAGCAGGCCGCAATACTGCCTGAGCAACCAGTTGATCCTTTCAAAAAGGCTGGTGGCACTGAAGAGCTGTTCGTGCAATTGCGGCGAAAACTCATTGCCCCGGGCAAGAAAATCCTGGCGAACATGTTCCATGACCCCGGAGTTATCCGCCGTCATCTGCATGAACAAGTCGCAGTCCTGACGATCCCCGGTCGTCACCGCATCGAGCAGCGCCAGAATGATGAAGTCAAGCGACTCGATAATGGAGCGCGCGAGGGTTGCAGCGCTGTCGATGTCCCGCAAAGGCCTGAGCAAACCATCAAGTTCATGGATGCTCTGCTGCAGATCGGCCAACAGACGATTTCGAGCCCTGAAATTCAGGATTCTGTCCATCACTTCGCGATCGCTCACTCTGTGCAGAAGTTCAGCGAGAAATTCATCGATTTCGGCAGTGACTTTCAAGTTCGCGCCGTGCACGTCTTTCTGGGCGCGCCGACTCTCGGGCGAATCGATCAGTGCTGCATCATCGGTCGCAAGGTAGCCGTTCAGGTAGGCAAATTGCCTGAGTTGCTCTTTCGTCACCAGATCCAGTGCGGTCTGAGGATCATCGAGGGCCCGCGCATAGAGAAAATGCGGCTTTGAGCGGCTCTCTGCGATGGTCGCAGGGGCCAGAGACACCGCAATCGCATGGAGCTTTTCTGACATCAACGAGACCAGAACACAACCAAGCAATTGCATCAGCACATAAGCCCAACATCCCTGCAGGCTGGTGTCGCTCGTGATCAGGCGAATCAGTGACTCGACCAGCGGGATGTCGAAGCCTCGCTCGATCCCGAGCAGAACAACCATGAGGACTGCCGAGCCTGCCTTCTGAAAAATCTGGAGATAGGCAAGCTGCCGCGCGAGACCGGACAGTGTCAGCGTCATGTAGGCCAGGCTCGCCGCCGATCCGATGCCAGCGCCGTAAATCATCATCAGCGTCAGATCGAGATTCAGCAGTCCGACCTTGCTCATCAGGACGGTCACCACGGTGACAGTCGCGGAGGACTGGGCAATCAGTGCAAGCGCCAGCCCCAGAAAGAAGACCAGCCAATACTGCTCCCGCGCATTCGCCAGCAGACGGCCGACAAGCTCCAGCTCCTGCATCGGGGAAGCGGCTTCCTTGACGAGATCAAGCCCCAAAAAGAGCAATGCCACACCAAGCAACGCCGCTGCGGTATGCCGATACCTGGGCGACTTCTCGACATTCAGGAAATACGCGATCCCGATCAGCCCCAGCAGCGACAGGATGAATGGCCGGATGCTCAAGGTGCTCAGAAACACCAGGACCCCGGTTCCGAGGTTGGCCCAGATCACCACCGGCATCACCGCACGCACCTGCACCAGGTTGGCGGTCACCATACTTGTCACGATGAAAGTGACCGCATTGGTACTTTGCGTGACCGCGCCGAAGATGGCACCAAGCAATGAGGCCGACCAGCGCTTGTCGACCAGGCGCAGGACGCCGATTCGCAAGCCGCGCCCGGCCATCTGGCTAAGGTGCGAGCTGATCATCTTGATGCCGATGAAAAAAATGCCCAGGCCGCCAAACAGCGTGGAGATCATCGCAAACGAGGTCATGTCACGCCGGAAAAGCGAAGGGCGCACCGCCTATGCATCAGGCGCAGGTGCTGTCATTGAACCGGGGCCGATGATCCTACGAAAACCGCGAATTACCTAGTCGCAGCGGACGTCTCTCGCAAGCCAGTGCGCACTTGAGCCGATGCTCGACGCGAACGCGCCGGTCCGGACCTGTCAGCGATCAGCCCAGCTGAGCTTGAGATCCTCGAAGCGCATGGTGTCGTAGCGCTCGAAAGGCTGATGAATCCAGGGGTTGTGCGGCAGATTTTCAACGACGAAATCCGGCGTGATCACTGAATGCCCCTTGCTCCAGAGCACAGCGGATCGGATCTCGCTGACATGCGGATAGCGGGCCTTGAGCACCGGCAGGACCTGCGCGAAGGTTGCGCCCGAATCAACCATGTCATCGACGAGCAACCATCTCGGACCCGGCAAGGGACTGGCGCTGGTGAGGGCCTCTGCGATGCGCAGCGAACTCTGCTCGGTCCCGGCGGCCTCACGATAGGAGCTCGTGAATAGCACCCCCAGCGGCGACTCAAAAAGTCGCGACAAGACATCGCCGACGCGCAAGCCACCGCGCGCCAGACACACGATGGCATCGAAGCGCCAACCCGACTCATGGACCTGGACCGCTAGCCGTTCGATCAGGTGGTGATACTGGGCCCAGGTGACATGCAGATCGGAGTTGGACACAGCGATCTCAGTTCTTGAATGGATGCCGGATCAGGATGGTTTCGTCGCGGTCGGGGCCGGTCGACACCATATCAATCGGCGACCCGACCAGTTCGCACAGTCGCTGCAGATAACGTTGGGCGGCCGCCGGCAGACCGTCCCAGGTTTTTACACCGTAAGTACTTTCGCTCCAGCCGGGCAGCTCTTCATAGAGCGGCTCGCAGGTGGCGACATCTTCGGCACCGAACGGCAGCAGGTCGACCGGTTGACCGGCTCGAACATAGCCGGTGCAGATCTTCACGGTCGCGAGGCCGTCGAGCACATCGAGCTTGGTCACACACAGACCGGTGACGCCATTGAGCTGAATGGAGCGGCGCATTGCGACCGCATCAAACCAGCCGCAACGGCGGGGCCGCCCGGTCACTGATCCGAATTCATTGCCCTTAGTGGCCAGATGCTTGCCGACCTCGTCGAAAAGCTCGGTCGGAAACGGACCCGACCCGACGCGCGTGGTGTAAGCCTTTGCAATGCCGAGGACGAAATCAAGTTGCTGGGGACCGACGCCAGCACCGGCCGACGCTGCGCCGGCGATGCAGTTGCTGCTGGTGACGAAAGGATAGGTACCGTGGTCAACATCAAGCAGCGCACCCTGAGCCCCCTCGAAAAGCAGGCGATCACCGCGGCGCGCCGCGGCCGACAGCTCGGCCGGCACATCGGCCACCATCGGGGCGATGCGCGGTGCAAGCCTGAGGGCATCATCGGCCACCTGATCGGGGTCGAGCGCTGGCGCCCCGTAGTAATTGACCAGCGCAAAGTTATGAAAATCGAGCACATCGCGGATACGCTGACGCAAGGTGTCCGGCGCGAACAGATCGCGTACCCGCAACGCACGGCGACCAACCTTATCCTCGTAGGCGGGGCCGATGCCGCGGCCAGTCGTACCGATCTTGGCGTCACCGGCACGGGCCTCGCGAGCCCGATCGAGGGCAACGTGATAAGGCAAGATGAGTGGGCAGGTGCCGCTGATGCGCAAGCGATCACGAACAGCCACTCCGGCGCGCTCGAGTTCGTCGATTTCCTGCAAAAGTGCCTCGGGCGACAGGACCACGCCGCTACCGATATAGCAAGTCACGCCGGGTCGCAGGATGCCTGAAGGAATCAGCCGCAACACTTGCTTCTTGCCGCCGATGACCAGGGTGTGGCCGGCGTTATGGCCGCCCTGGAAACGCACCACGCCTTGCGCGGACTCGGTGAGCCAGTCGACGACCTTGCCTTTGCCTTCATCGCCCCATTGGGTACCGATGACCACGACATTCCTGTTCATGATGACTGCCTCCGCAGTGGCCGGATGATCCAGCGGCCCTCTTGTTTTGCGAGCTCGCGATCGCAATGAAATTCCTGCTCCTCATGCTCGTGGCCGGGTAGCACCTGAACGACGATTTCACCGGCAGTGCGCAAGGCTCTGACCGCTTCGGTGAGCTGATCATCGATTGCCCAGGGCGCGCGAATCGCCGGACTGGGCTCATGAGGGTGAAGCAGAGCGGCGAGCTCACGCAAATCGATTGAAAACCCGGTTGCAGCACGCGCGCGTCCAAAGGCAACGCCGACATTGTCGTATCGCCCTCCCCGACCAATCGCATTGGGCAAACCATCGACATAAGCCGCAAAGATCACACCGCTGTGATAGCGATACCCGCGTGCATCACCCAGGTCGAGCGCAACCTCAACATCAAGGCTGGCTGCAGAGGCGAGCAAGGGAGACTCGGCGAGTTGCTGCAACTGGCGCAGTGCCTGACTGATGGCAGGCAGATCGGGCAAGCAGGCCGCAGCCTGTTGAAGCACCTCATCGAGTGGCCCCAGCAGCCCGGGCAAGGCCGTCAAGGCACGGCGGATCGGCGAGTCGGGGACATTCGCCAGCAACTCGGCCAGACCGGGCGAGTCCTTCGCCTGAATCAAGGGGAAAACCTCGTCTTCCGAGAGCTGCGGCAGTTGGGCAAGCAGCGTGCGAACCACATCGACATGCCCCAGATCGATTCGTACGCGAGACACGCCCGCCAGTTGCAGCGACTGCAGCAGCAACTCGATGACCTCGAGATCGGCTTCAAGCCCGGGATGGCCATAGAGTTCGGCACCGATCTGCAGCGGCTCGCGGGTCGAGAGCGGTCCGGAGGCACGCGTGTGCAGAACACTGGCGGCATAGCAAAGACGCGTGATGCCCGAACGATCGAGCAGATGCGAATCAATCCGGGCAACCTGCGGCGTGATGTCTGCCCGCACCCCCATCGTGCGACCCGACAGCTGATCGATCAGCTTGAAGGTCTTCAGATCAAGATCATGTCCGCTGCCTGTCAGCAAGGACTCGATGTACTCGATCATCGGTGGCATGACCAGCTCATAGCCATAAGTCCGATAAAGATCGAGCAGACGCCGGCGCAGCATCTCGATGCGCCGCGCCTCGCTGGGCAGGATGTCGGAAATGCTTTCGGGCAGCAGCCAGCGCGGCATGAACCGGACCTTCGAGTAGACGCTGCTCAGCCGGCGATTGCCAGCAGCAGCAGACCAGCCAAGATTGCCACCAGACCCATGAATCGGAGCTGGCCGTCGCGCAAGCCGGCCATGCGCTGCATTGCGGCACGCCACCCGGCTGGAAACGCGAGCGGCATCAAGCCTTCGATCAGGAGCACCATGCCCAGCGCCGACAGCAACATCGATCGACCGCCTACTTTGTCGTCCGGGCAGCGGGCGCAGCAGACGAACTGCCAGGTGCGCGGAAATACCGGAAGAAGTCGGACGAGGGATCAAGCACCATGACATCCGAACCACGCCCGCGGAAGCTGTTGCGGTAGGCCTCGAGGCTGCGATAGAAACTCGCGAATTCGGGGTTTTTTCCGAAGGCGTCAGCAAAGAGCGCTGATGCCTTGGCGTCGCCTTCGCCCTTGACCTGCTGGGCATCCCGATAGGCTTCTGCGATCAGCACATCACGCTGACGATCGGCGTCGGCACGGATCTTCTCCGACTCGGCCGCGCCGGTCGCACGCCGCTCGTTGGCCACGCGCTTGCGCTCGGACTGCATGCGATCAAAGACCCGCTCAGAGACTTCGGGCGCAAAATCGACGCGCTTGAGGCGCACGTCAATCACCTCGGCGCCGATCTGCTTGGCGTCTTCATTCATCTTGGCCCGAACCGCATCGAGCAACTCCTGCCGCTTGCCGGAGATGACATCGGTCACAGTCTTCTTGGCAACCTCGTTATTGAGCGAGTCGCGAAGACTGCGCTGCAGGCGATCGCTCGCGATCAATTCGCTGCCGCCGACCGACACATAGAACTGGCGCGGATCGGCAATCCGCCACTTCACGAAGGTGTCGATCTGGACGTTGAGCTTTTCGGATGTGATGAAACGATCAACGTCGGCGGTATCGATGGTGAGGATGCGGTTGTCGAAATACTGCACGTTCTGAAAAGGCGGCGGCAGCTTGAAATGCAGGCCAGGACGCGAGACGACTTCCTTGATCTCACCGAGTGCAAACACCACGGCGTACTGGCGCTGATCGACGACGAAAAACATCGTCGAGGCAAGGCCGAGCGCAACAAGAAGGCCCAGAAGGATAGAGGCGAGTCGGTTCATGGTCGGTTTTCGTCAGCGACTCGATCAGCGCCCGGCATCGCGTTCGCGACCGCGCAGGCCGTCACGCGACATCGCAGGTGGCATGGAGGGGGTTTCACCGCGGGGTTGCTCAGGCGCCGCCGCCGGCGGTGGCGTGGTCGACGCAGCGCGAGCCGCGTCTGCCGCAGTCGCCTGCTGCACCAGCTTGTCGAGTGGCAGGTACATGAGATTGCCGCTGGCGCGAGAATCGATATAGACCTTGCTGGTGTTGGCGAAGATCTGCTGCATGGTGTCAAGGTAGAGCCGCTCGCGCGTGACCTGCGGTGCTTTGCTGTATTCGGAAAGCACCTGCCGGAAGCGCGAGGCGTCACCCTCGGCCGAGGCGATCACTCTCTGCTTGTAGCCTTCTGCTTCCTGCTGCAAACGTCCTACGGTTCCACGGGCTTTCGGGATGACATCGTTGGCGTAAGCGCGACCTTCGTTGATCAGACGCTCACGGTCCTGGGCGGCCTTGTTGGCATCCTCAAATGCTGCCTGCACCTGCTCGGGCGGCTGGGCTTGCTGGATGGTCACATCGACGATACCAATACCGGCCTTGTAACGGTCGGCAATCGACTGCATCAGCTTGAGCGATTCACGCGCAACCTGCTCCTTCTCTTCGTAGAGCACCTGGTCGATACCCATTCGCCCGACCACCTCGCGCACCGCGGTTTCGGCGGCCTGACGAACGATTTCCTCGGGTGCGCCGCCCGGGTTGTTGTTGAAGAGAAAGGCCTTCGGATCGGTGATCCGGTACTGAACTGCAAACTGAAGATCGACGATGGCCTGGTCACCGGTCAGGATCAGCGATTCACGGGCAACCTTGTTCTTGACGTTGGTGCGGTAGCCGACCTCGACCTGACGCAGGCGCTGAACATCAACCGGCTCGACCGTCTCGATCGGGTAAGGCAAATGCCATTTGAAGCCGGCGGATTCGACCATGTAGCGGAATTCACCGAAGCGCAGCACAGCCGCAGCCTGCCCTTCCTGAACAATGTAAAAGCCGCTGCCCAGCCAGAGCAGGAAAGCCGCGCCAAGCAGCAGACCCAGGCCGGTACCGGCACCACGCCAGGACGGTCCGGACTGACCACCGCCGTCGCGCGGCGGCTCGTTGCCGCCGCCCTTGGTGAAAACGCGATTCAGGCGGCGGTTGAAGTCTCGCCAGAGCTCGTCAAGGTCGGGCGGGCCGTCATTGCCACCGCCTGGGCGCTGCTGACGGGAACGCTGATCGTCCTGACCCGAGGAGCCGCTGCGGCCCCAGCCCGGATCATTGAGCGACAACAAAGCGCGAATTCGGGTCCACATCTGGCAGGCCGTTGGGGTTGGTCAGTAAGTCGGGAGAGGAAAAACCACCTTCGAGGCTTCGAGTGCCGGAGGTGGCAGACAGCGCCCTTCGGAGCAATGGCAAACCTGCTCCGGTGCGGGCGCTCAGGAACAGTCTGCGGATGCTACCACAGCCGTCCAACTCGATATCGGGCCCGAGACCGGCAAGATCGATCTTGTTCCAGACCAGCCACTGAGGGACCTGATCTGCGCCGATTTCGGCAAGAACCCGTTGTACCTGCTCGATCTGATCGGCCCGGTCGGGAGCCGCCGCATCGACCACATGAAGCAGCAGATCGGCCTGTGCGGTTTCGTCGAGCGTTGCACGAAAAGCCTCGACCAGCTGGTGCGGCAGATCACGAACGAAACCGACGGTATCGGAGAGAACGATTTCGCAATCCGGGCCCAATACCAACTTCCTGGACAAGGTGTCGAGGGTGGCAAAGAGCTGGTCGGCTGCGTAGGTGTCGGCGCCGGTCAGCGCATTGAATAGGGTCGATTTACCGGCATTGGTATACCCGACCAGCGACACTTTGAATGCTGAATTGCGATCGCGGGACTTGCGGCGAGTCTGGCGCTGTCGTTCACTGCGGGCCAAGCGCTCCCTCACCTGCTTGATGCGGTTTCCAAGCATGCGGCGGTCCATCTCGAGCTGCGTTTCGCCCGGCCCACCCCGCACGCCGATACCACCACGCTGGCGCTCGAGGTGGCTCCAGGCCCGAACCAGACGCGATGACTGATGCTGCAGTTGCGCAAGTTCGACTTGCAGCTTGCCCTCGGTGCTGCGGGCTCGCTGCCCGAAGATATCGAGGATCAGTTCGGTGCGATCGAGCACTCGAACCTTCCACAAGCGCTCAAGGTTGCGCTGCTGAACCGCAGAGATTTCATGGTCGAAGAGCACGAGTTGCGTGCCGTCAGCATCGAGCAAGGCCGCAATGTCGTCGGCCTTGCCGGTGCCGATATACAGCTTTGGGTCGGGACGTGGTCGATGGCAGATCAGCCGGGCAGCGACGATGTGACCGGCCGACTCGGCCAGCGCGCACAACTCATCGAGTGACGCCTCGTCACGGCGCTCACGGCCCAGCGCGACGCCGATCAGCAACGCACGGGAAACAGGGGATTCGGTGTTGTTCAGGTTTCGCTGCCTTCTGCCTGGAAGTTGACTGGGCGCGCCGGTACGACGGTCGAGATCGCGTGCTTGTAGACCATCTGCGTCACGGTATTACGAAGTAAAACCACGTACTGATCGAAGGAATCGATCTGGCCTTGCAGCTTGATGCCATTGACGAGATAAATCGACACCGGTACCTGCTCCTTGCGCAGCAGGTTGAGGTATGGATCTTGCAGCATCTGTCCTTTATTGCTCATCGGGGCTCCGGATCTTCCTGATCTTCTTGTGTGTTGTGGGGGTGAATCGCCGCATGGCAAGTGTCACCGGATGAATCTATCGAATTGACCGCGAGTTGGCTATCCGCGAAACAGCCGGCCAGCCAGTCAGGATTCGCCGGCGTCAGCGCGCATACGGGTTGCTAGAAGTGCGGAATTCGATGCGCAAGGGCGTCCCCTGAAGGTCGAAATGCTCGCGGAACCAGCCCTCGAGATAGCGTCGATAACTGTCCGGCACCTTGTCGAGGGAGTTGCCGTGAATGACGACAATCGGCGGGTTCTGTCCGCCCTGGTGGGCATAGCGAAGCTTGGGCCTGATCGTGCCGCGACGCGGCGGCTGTTGCCGCTCGACCGCCTCGATCATCGATCGGGTCAGTCGTGGCGTCGAGAGCTTGGCAGTGGCCGCAGCAAAGGCCTCGTCAACCGATCGCATCAGTGCCCCGACACCACGACCTTCGGTTGCCACGACGAAATGCAGTCGGGCAAACGAGAGAAAGCCGAGTTTGCGGGCGAATTCGATTTTGATGCGGTCGCGGTGATGCGAATCGGCCAGGTCCCACTTGTTGATACCGACAACCACCGCTCGCCCGGCTTCAAGCAGATAGCCTGCGATATGTGCGTCCTGATCGGCGACGTCCTCGGCCGCATCGAGCAGGAGAATGCAGACATTGCTGTCTTCGATGGCCTGAAGGGTTTTGACAACCGAAAACTTCTCGATCACATCGGTCACTTTGCCCCGCCTGCGCATACCAGCGGTGTCAATCAGGGTGTAGGGCCTGCCGTTGCGTTCGAAGTCGATCGCGACCGCATCGCGCGTCGTGCCAGGCTGATCGAAGGCGATCATTCGCTCCTCACCAAGCAGCGTATTGACCAGCGTTGACTTGCCTGCATTCGGACGACCGACGACGGCCACCTTGACCCGACGAGGGCCTCGCGGATCGGCGGCTGCTGCGGCTGTCGGCACCGCGCCATCAGCCGATGCAGGCTGGGCGTCGAGTGCGGCAAGCTCGGCCGCGGTGGGCGCGCGAACGTCTTCGGCAAGCGGCTCATCAACGGTCGGCTGATCGAGTTCGGGCAGCGCGTCTTCGATCAATTCGCGAACGCCATCACCGTGAGCCGCTGAAATCGCAAAGGGCTGACCGAGGCCCAAGGACCAGAAGTCGGCAATGGTCTGCTCGCGGGCCATGCCTTCGGTTTTGTTGACCGCCAGCAGCACCCGTGCGGCCGTGCGTCGCAGCTCGTTGGCGATATCGCGGTCACGCGCCGCCATCCCCCCGCGCCCATCCACCACGAACACGACGAGATCGGCCTCGATGACCGCCTGGCGGGCCTGCCGAGCCATCTCTGCCGCAATACCGTCTCGTGCGACCGGCTCAAAACCGCCTGTGTCGATCACGATGAAGCGGCGGTCGCCGTACCGACCCTGACCGTAATGCCGATCGCGGGTCAGGCCGGGAATGTCGTGAACCAGCGCATCGCGACTGCGAGTAAGGCGATTGAAGAGCGTCGACTTGCCAACATTGGGGCGACCGACGATCGCTACGACCGGCGTTGGCACCCTGCCCTGCGTCACTCGACCCGGAACGCAAAAAGCGTCCCGCCGGAGGTCTGAACCACGAGAATCGAACCGACGGCAGTCGGCGACGCAACAATGGCCTTGCCGTCGGTCGTGCGCACCGCGGACAGCGTTCCATCGTCACGCGAGAGCCAAAGTACATTGCCCTCGAAATCGCCCAGAGCAACCGATCGGGCCGCAATCAGCGGCGCGGACAGACGCCTGCGCGCGAGCCCCTTTTGCTGCCAGGTCGCGGCGCCGGTACGGTCGAAGGCATGAACGATATCGCCGGAATCGGGTATCACGATGCCTTGCCGATCGACATCAAGACCGACTGCCGATGAAAACTCCTTGGTCCACAGCGGCTCACCGTTTGTCGCATTGAGGCAACCGACACGACCCTGATAGGTCGCTGCACACAGCTCCTGCCCGATGACCAGCGGCGTTCCCACGACATCGGCCATTCGCTCGAGCTCGGTGGCGCCACGCGGTTGCGCCAAAGGCACATCCCAGCGCGGCGATCCGCTCGACAAGCCGAGCGCGACAAGCCGGCCACCCGGCATGCCGACAAAGCCCAGGGTCGGCACCATGGCCACACCGCCGGACTGGCGAAGGACAAGCGGCGGATTCTGGCGTTGGAAGGTCCAGCGACGAGTGCCGTTATCGCTGTCGAAAGCCAGCACCCTGTTGTCGGTGGTTCTGAGCAGCACGGTGCCATCGGCCACCGCCGGCGGGGTGACAATCTCGGCACCGATCTGCGCCGACCATTTGAACTTGCCATCGACGTCATAGGCGAGGATCTCGCCTTCGACCGTAGCGACAACCGACACCAGACCGTCGGTCCCGACACCAGCAGTCAGGGTCTTGCCGGTCAAGGTGCGCCAGCGCGCCCGGCCGTTGTCGAGATCGATTCGGGTCAGCACGCCTTTGCTGGACGCTGCCCAGACACTGTCGCCGATCGCCACCGGCGCAAAACCGATCCCGGAGTCACCCTCGAGCGAGACTCGCCACAGCTGCGAGACCTTGACGCCCCCCGTGCTTGCGGGCAGCGGATCGGGCGGCTTGCGGGACGAACCGAAACAGCCCGCCAGCACGAGTGTGGCCACGAACGCAGCAATGCGTGCAGACCGACTCCTGAACAGACACTCGGGCATCTCAAGCGCCTCCAAGCGCATCGAGCTTCATCTGCACGACCGATCGCATCGCGCTGCTGCGATCGAGGCGCGCGAGCGAATCGACATAAGCTGCCTTCGCCTCATCGCGCTTTCCCTGAGCCAGGAGAAGATCGCCCCGCCGATCGGCAAACAATCCGGCAAACGATCCGGCCTCGGCCACGCTCAGCAGCCCCAGACCTTCGTCATAGGCCTTCTCATCGAGCAGCAAACCCGCCAGTCGCAAGCGGGCAAGCATCTTGTGCTCAGGCTCAATGGCCTTGTCGATCGCCCATTGCAGCGGCGCTTTTGCGGCTTTGATATCACCGGCATCGTAATAGGCGCGAGCAGCCACGAGGGCCGCCATCGAACCATAGATGGTGCGCGGATACTGCTCGAAGATCTGGCCCGAGGCCGACTTGACCTTGGCAATATCCTTGAGTTGGACCGCCTGGCGCAGCTGCTCGTAGGCCGCTGAGGCCTCGACAGCCTGTTTTTGCTGCCACCAGCCCCAGCCGCGCCAGCCTGCGACCGCCAGCAGCAGCACAGTGATCACCGTCATGACGGTGTTGCCGTATTTTTTCCAGTACGCCTTGAAGGCGTCGAGCTGGTCCTGTTCCTCGAGATCGTAGGCCATAAGCTTTCCGTAGATAAACGTGATGCGGTCTGTCTGACTCAGTCGCCGGTGGCGACCAGCGCATCGACCAGATAGTCGGCCAGCGCATCAAGCGCCACCGAATGCTGCTGACCCGCCGCCCGCTCGCCACCTGCGCTGCGCAAGGCCTTGACCGTTGCAGTCCGGTTGGCTGCTTCGTCATCGCCGATCACCACCGCAAACTCGGCGCCACTCGCATCGGCGCGCTTGAATTGCGACTTGAAGCTGCCACCACCGGCATTGAGCACGACATCGAGCCCGGCGCTGCGCAGGCCTTCGGCGACGCTGAAGGCACTCATGCTCGCCGCATCACCTTGATGAACGACATAGACATCGCAGCTCGGCCCCTGATCGCTTTGCGCAGATTGGCTCATCAGGTCAAGCAAGCGCTCGACCCCAATTGCAAAGCCGCAGGCGGGCGCGGGTTTGCCACCCAGCATACCGATCAGCGGGTCATAGCGCCCACCGCCGCAGACCGTGCCCTGGGCGCCCAGCCGATCGGTGACCCATTCGAAAACCGTCCGGTTGTAGTAGTCGAGGCCACGAACCAGACGCGGGTTGATCTTGAACGGGATGCCGATCGTCCGCAGCAAGGCCTGCACACCCTCGAAATGCGCACGCGATTCATCGCCCAGATAATCGGACAGCCTGGGCGCCGCTTCAGCCAAGGCCTGCATCGACGGATTTTTGGTATCGAGAATGCGCAGCGGATTGCTGTGCAGGCGTCGACGCGCATCGTCATCGAGCAGCGTTGCATTCGCTTCGAAATAGGCGATCAGCGCACCGCGATGGGCCAGCCGCTCGGCAGCGTCACCGATGCTGTTGAGTTCGAGACGCACATCAGTCAGATCGAGGTCGTCCCACAGCCTCTGGCTCATGGCGATGACCTCGGCATCGATATCCGGCCCCGCAAACCCAAGGGCTTCGATGCCGATCTGGTGAAACTGTCGATAGCGGCCACGCTGCGGACGCTCATGGCGAAACATCGGCCCGGTGTACCAGAGCCGCCGAGGTCCGTCGTAGAGCAGATTGTGCTCAATGACCGCACGGACGACGCCGGCGGTGTTCTCGGGCCTCAGGGTCAGATGCTCGCCGTTGAGGGCATCCTCAAAGGAGTACATCTCCTTTTCGACGATATCGGTGACTTCACCGATGCCGCGTTTGAATAGCGCCGTCGGCTCGACGATCGGCGTGCGGATCTGCCGATAGCCGTAGCTGCGAGCCCAGGCGGCCACCGCATGCTCGAGACGCTCCCACCGCTCCGTGTGCTCGGGCAGGAGATCGTTCATTCCCTTGACGCCGGCCAGCTTTGCGGCAGGTCGAGCGGTGGTGTCGGTCGGGGAGCGGGGAACAGCGTCGGGCATGGTCAGGAGACGTTGAATCGGAAAGGTGGATGCAGCGAGGCTGCTGGTTTTTGCGGGTCAGGCGTTTTGCGCTGCTGACTCGGTCGTGACTGAGCCGCCGGCAAAACCGCCGTAGCGACGATGGACATAGTTTTCGACGATGGCCTGGAACTCCTGGGCAATGTGATCGCCTTTGAGCGTCACAGTACGCTCGCCATCGACGAAGACCGGCGCCACCGGCGCCTCGCCAGCGCCCGGCAATGAAATACCGATATCGGCGTGGCGCGATTCGCCAGGCCCATTGACGACACATCCCATGACCGCCACCTGCATCGATTCGACGCCAGGGTAATTCGCCCGCCACACCGGCATCTGCGTCCTGAGAAAGGTCTGGATATGCTCGGCGAGTTCCTGGAAGAAGGTGCTGCTGGTGCGCCCGCACCCCGGACAGGCGATGACCAGCGGCGTAAAAGCCCGCAGCCCCATCGTCTGGAGGATTTCCTGGGCAACGATCACTTCGCGGGTGCGATCGCCACCCGGCTCGGGCGTCAGTGACACCCGGATGGTGTCGCCGATGCCCTCCTGGAGCAGCACCGACAGCGCGGCGGTGGAGGCAACGATGCCCTTGCTGCCCATACCGGCTTCGGTCAGACCGACATGCAGGGGGTAGTCGCAACGACGGGCGAGCTCACGGTAGACCGCCACCACGTCCTGAACATTCGATACCTTGGCCGACAGGATGATGGCGTTGCCCGGCAGACCCAGCGATTCGGCCTGAATGGCGCTGTCGATGGCTGAGGTGACCAGCGCCTCGCGCATGACCTGCATGGCATCGAAGGGCTTGGCGCGGGCAGCATTTTCGTCCATCAGCCTGGCCAGCAGGGACTGGTCGAGACTGCCCCAGTTGACGCCAATGCGCACCGGCTTGCCGTGAATCGCCGCGACTTCGATCATCTGAGCGAAATTGCCGTCACGCCGACTCGATGTGCCGACATTGCCGGGATTGATGCGGTATTTGGAGAGTGCCTTGGCGCAGTCGGGGAACTGGGTCAGAAGCTTGTGCCCGTTGTAATGAAAATCGCCCACCAGCGGCACATCCACGCCCATCCGATCGAGTTGCTCGCGAAGGGTGATGACCTCCCGCGCCGCCTCGGGGGAATTGACGGTAATTCGAACCACCTCGGATCCGGCCTGCGCCAGCGCCTTCACCTGAATCGCGGTGGCAATCGGGTCGGCGGTATCGGTATTGGTCATTGACTGCACGACAACCGGTGCATCACCTCCGACACGCACAACACGATTGCCCCAGCGAATCTCGACCTGGCGCGATTGCCGACGCGCAAGCGGTCCGACCGGCATGGGGCGTCCCACGAGGTCAGTCGGTTCTGACGGAGCAGTGGTCACGGCAGTTTCACCTTCGCAATGTTGTTGGGCATGACCGTCTGCGGCTTCAGATCGACGGACTTGCCCTCGAATTCGAGACTGACCTGATTCGCATTGCCAATCACCATCGACACCGGCTTCTTGGCGTCGATATCGACTGGCGAACCAGGCTTGACGGTGGCGCTGAAAACCGTTTGACCGTCCGCCTGCCTGACCTCAATCCAGGCATCCTGCCTGACGGTCACTCGCAGGGTCGACACAGCACGCTCGGGCTCGGCAGATGCGGCCTTTGGCGCATCAGAGCTGCCGCCAGGCGCACCCGCTGTGCCCGGGCTCGCGGAGGTGACCGGATTCGATGTCGAGGAGCCGGACGCTTGCCCAAGGCCGGCACCGGTTACGCCCGGCGTCGGATCGCCGTTGGCAAGCTTCGGCATCGGAACAACCAGTGTTGGTGCTGCAGCCGCATCGACCGGCACGGTCGGGCTACCCGTCGCGCCCGACGCATCAGACGGCGAATCAGTCGGCGACGACCCGCCCGCTACTGGAGGCTTCGCCGAGCCGGACGGTGTCGCCGCCGGCGGCAGACCGAACCATTGGGAGGGCTTGGTCATCTCGCCGTCGCGACCAAAAAACACCGCCAGCGCGATAACGCCGAGCACGCCAAGCAGCGCCCACGGCAGTCGATTGCCACGGGTATCGCCATCGAAACCGAATCCGCCTGAGCGAGGCATCTGCGTGCCAAGCGATGCTGACGGTCGCAACTCTTCAGCTTGCGCAAAACCGCCCACAACCTTCAGCAACGGGTCGATATCGACCTCGAGCAGCCTTGCGTAAGCCCGCAAGGTGCCGCGAATAAATGCCCGGCCCGGCAAGGCTTCCCAATCGCCCCGCTCGAGCGCGTCGAGCTGGCGCACACGCAGTTTGAGCCGCTGGGCGACATCGGCCTGCGA
>Ga0114962_10000544_pt1 | contig 33546 bp, 35 predicted proteins | sample C_130820_MF_Meta_FD_87017 | JGI IMG/M metagenome (GOLD analysis project Ga0114962, IMG submission 87017) | Freshwater microbial communities from Lake Croche, Canada to study carbon cycling - C_130820_MF_MetaG | ecosystem: Environmental > Aquatic > Freshwater > Lake | place: Lake Croche, Canada...
GCATTTGCCCGATTCAGACGGCCACATGCGTCAGCGCTATGGCGTACCTGCCAATGGCGCGGCTTATTTGCTGCGGCCCGACCAACACATTTGCGCCCGCTGGCTGACTTTGGACGCCACGCGTCTTCAAGCGGCGCTGACTAACGCATTGCCGACAATTGGATGAAATAAGAACGCCATGACAAAGACACCCTTGACACTGGATGGCCTCGAAACCGCCTACGACGCGCTGGCTACCGCCATCGATCGGGCCGGCCCTGACCGGAGCGAGCTGTTTCTGGTCAAACTGGCCTTGCTGCATGCACAAGCCCTGGGTGATGCGCGAGAATTCCAAAAGCAAGTCGATACGGCTTTGCAAGACCTTTGAACCCCTTGAAACGAGACTGCCATGACCCGCTTGAATGAAACCCATGACCCGCACCTGAAAAGCTGGCTCGCGTCGGCGAACACGCCTGCTTGTGACTTTCCGATCCAGAACCTGCCTTTGGCGGTGTTCAAGCGCAAGAACTCGGCGCAAGCATTCCGTGGCGGTGTGGCCATTGGCGATCAAATTCTGGACTTGGCTGCGCTGGCGGCCAGCGGTGTGATCACCGGCGACGCCAGCACGGCGGTCCAAGCAGGCACCCACGACAAGCTCAATGCGCTGATGGCGATGGGCCCCGCCGCGTGGGGCGCCTTGCGCCTGGCCTTGTCCCGCGCCTTGCGCGAAGGTGCCCCCGAGCAAGCGGCTTTGCAAGCCTGTTTGGTGCCACAAGCCGATGCGCAATTCGATGTGCCCGCGCGCATCGGTGACTACACCGACTTCTTCACATCGATTTACCACGCGACCAACACCGGCAAGCAGTTCCGCCCAGACAACCCCCTGCTGCCCAATTACAAATGGGTCCCTATTGGTTACCATGGCCGCGCCTCCAGCATTGGCGTGTCGGGTCAACAGTTTCGCCGCCCGGTCGGCCAGACCCTGCCACTGGGCACGACAGCACCTACACTGACCACGTGCAAGCGCTTGGACCTGGAGCTGGAGCTGGGCATCTTTGTCGGCACCGGCAACGCGCTGGGCGAAGCGGTGGACATCACCCAAGCTGAAGACCATGTGTTTGGCATTTGCCTGCTCAACGACTGGTCGGCCCGCGACATCCAGGGTTGGGAATACCAACCCTTGGGACCCTTTCTGGCCAAGAACTTCGCCACCACCATCTCGCCCTGGATCGTGACGCTGGAAGCGTTGGCGCCCTACCGGGTCGCCTTCTCGCGCCCAGCCGAAGACCCGCAACCCTTGCCCTATCTGGACTCAGCGGCCAACCGGCGGGACGGGGCCTTTGACATCCAGTTGCAAGTGGGCCTTCAAACACCCGCCATGCGATCCGCTGGCTTGGCTGACGCCAGTATCTGCCGCACCAGTTACCGCCACGCCTACTGGACCGTGGCGCAAATGCTGACCCACCACACGGTCACGGGTTGCAATTTGCAGCCCGGCGATTTGTTGGGCAGTGGTACCTTGTCAGGGCCGACGCTGGACCAGGCCGGGGCCTTGATCGAATTGACGACCGGCGGCAAAAACCCGCTGATCTTGACGGGCGGCGAACAACGCACCTGGCTGGAAGACGGCGACAGCGTGGTGCTGCGCGGCTGGTGCGAGCGCGAAGGTGCTGCCCGCATCGGCTTTGGCGAGTGTGTGGGCACGGTGCTGCCCGCGCGAACACTCAAGGACTGACGCCAACGGACTTTGACTTGCAGAAGCTGCAACACACCGTTGCCTACTTTCCAATTCACCTGGGGCAAAGCAGTGCCTATAGTGGCGCCATCTTGAAGTCCGATGAGCCAACCAGGAAAAGCGATGCAAAACATGTTGATTGGAAACCAGTGGGTCGGTGCCAGCGAAGGGCGCACCCTGAGTGTTGTATCGCCCAGCGATGGCCAGGCTTTTGACGAAATCCCGCGTGGCACTTCGCACGATGTCGATCGCGCTGTGCAGGCGGCCCGCGCCAGCCTGAGCGGTGCCTGGGGCCAACTCAATGCCAGCGAGCGTGGCCGCATCATGCTGCGGATTGCACAAAAAGTACTGGACCACGAAGAAGAACTGGCGCAAATCGAAGCCCGCGACACGGGCAAGCCGCTGACCACCGCACGCAATGACATCAAGGTGCTGGCGCGCTACTTCGAGTTTTACGCCGGGGGTGCCGACAAGCTGCACGGCGAGACGATTCCTTTCCTCAACGGCCACCAGGTCAGCTTGCTGCGCGAGCCCCTGGGCGTGACCGCGCACATCATTCCCTGGAACTACCCCGCACAAATGCTGGGCCGCACCCTGGCGCCTGCGCTGGCGATGGGCAACGGCACCGTGCTCAAGCCCGCCGAAGACACCAGCCTGTCGGCCATCCGCTTTGCCGAGCTGGCCCTCGAAGCCGGTCTGCCCGCTGGCGCGCTCAACATCGTGACCGGTCTGGGCGAAGAGGTGGGCGCCGCTTTGTCAGGCCATCCAGGCATTGACTTCATCTCCTTCACCGGCTCCAACGAAGTCGGCACGCTGATCCAGCAAGCGGCCGCCAGGAACGCGGTGAAATGCGTGCTAGAGCTGGGCGGCAAGTCGCCGCAGATCGTGTTTGAGGATGTGGACGTCGAGCGGGCTGTGCCCATCATCGTGCGCGCCATTGTGCAAAACGCGGGGCAAACCTGCACGGCCGGAAGCCGCTTGCTGGTTCAGCGCTCGATCTACGACAGCTTTGTAAAGCGCGTGGCCGAAGCCTTTGCCAAAGTGCGCGTGGGCACGCCCGAGATGGATCTGGACTGCGGCCCGGTGATGAACACGGCCCAGCAACAGCGCGTGCAGCGCTACATCGACCAGGCCCGCGCCCAGGGCATCCCGGTGCTGGCCGAAGGCCAGATCGCCGCCGATGTGCCCAGTACCGGCCACTTTGTCAAACCCACCTTGTTTGGCCCGGTGCCCCGCACCGCCGCTTTGGCCTGCGAAGAGGTGTTTGGCCCGGTGCTGGCCGCCATGCCCTTCGACGACGAAGCCGACGCGATCGCGCTAGCCAACAGCACCGACTACGGCCTGCTGGCCGCTGTGTGGACCGAGAACGCTGGCCGTCTGCACCGCGTGGCCAAGGCCGTCAAAGCCGGTCAAGTCTTCATGAATTGCTACGGCGCTGGCGGCGGCGTAGAGCTGCCTTTTGGTGGCACCAAGCGCAGCGGTCACGGCCGTGAAAAAGGGTTCCTCGCGCTCGAAGAAGTCAGCACCACCAAGACGTTGGTGCATTACCACGGTTGAAACCAAGTTCAACCAGGCTGTCAGCGCACACGCAAAAGAATCCGCTGCGCCTGCAGCAGCACAGGGGCATCGATCATCTTGCCATCCAGCTGCACGGCCGCGCCCGCCGAAGCGGTCATTGCAGCGATCACGCGCTGCGCCCAGACCAGCTCATCCTTTGTGGGCTTGAAGGCCGCATGAACACCCTGAACCTGCCTCGGATGAATGCACAACTTGCCCCCCATGCCAAAACGCACTGCGCGCTCGGTGTCTGCGCGCAGCAAGGTTTCATCGCCTACCGAGACGGTGACACCGTCCACAGCCCCAGCCAATTGACCCGCACGGGTGCAGATGGTCACTTGAAAGCGCAGCGTGTCAAGCTCGCGCTGGTCTGGAGAGCCAACCATACCGGTATCGGCCAGAAAATCAATGTGACCGACCACCAAACGACAGACATGGGGTGTCAACGCGATGTGCGGCAACGCCAGATATCCGGCAGCACTTTCAATGATCGGTAACAGGGGCAGACCGGGCAGCAGACTGGACACAGACTGCAATGTCTGAGTCGACTCGCACTTAGGCACCATCAGCCCTGCCAACTGTGGGTATGCGGCCAAGGCCTGCACATCCTGAAGACCGATGCGGGTCTCTGGGCTGTTGATGCGCACCACCAAACAAGCCGTGGCTGGCAGTGTTGGCAAAGCCTGACAGACCCCTGCGCGGGCAGCGTGTTTATTTTGCAAAGGCACGCTGTCTTCCAGGTCAATCACCACCACGTCAGCACCGCTTTCAATGGCTTTGAGGAAACGCTCGGGCCGGTTGCCGGGTACGAACAAGAAGGAACGGGCAGCTGCAAGAACTTCGTTATGCATGACAGGCAAAGATGGGTTCAATGACTTCGCGCCTTGAGCAAGTTGGTGAATTGTTGTGCCTTGGCCTCATCCACACCACCCGCTTGTTGGGCCAGGGTCACAGTCGTCATGCAAAGGGTACGGTAAAAATCCAACATTTCGGGTCCCATCGGGGCGATCGCGGTCAGGTGTTTGTCAATTGAAGACACGTCGCCGCGTGAAACCGGGCCTGGCATGCCACGTGCCACGCCCGCAGTCTGGATAGAGCTGAGCGTGCCCTGCGCCAGGGGCAACAAGGCACGCAAAGCCTCTTCTTCGGTAGCGCCCCAGGTTTGCCACAATCGAACGGCTTGACCGAAAAGTGCATTGATAAACTGAGATGTGTAACCGGCTGCAGCGTGGTAGCGCCCGCGCATGCCGGCGGGCAAACGGTTTGGCACACAATGCAAACGCTGCACCAGCGACAGCAGGCTGTGCATCAGTTCAGGCTGCTCAGCCTCGACCGTGATGGTGCAGCCGGGCAATGACTGCGCAGCCGCATGGGGATCGCCAAAGGTCTGCATCGGATGAAAACCACCGATGCTGGCGCCCTGTGCAAAGGCATGCACCAGCACTCCGACCTCGGTCACACCGCTGCAATGCACCACCGCTTGCCCAGCGTGCCAAGTCAGCGCGTCACAAGTGGCACCGATGACGCTGTCGGGCGTGGTCACAAACACCAGGTCACAGGCATCGGCCACCGCCTGAGGTGACATGCACACACAAGCCTCCATGGGGTCGGCCAGCGCGCGGGCATGCGCTTCAAGCGTGCTGCTGACGGCCACGACCTTCAGACCCGCTTGGGCCAGGCTCCAGGCCAGCGCCTGACCCAAGCGGCCGGCACCAATGAAACCGATGCGCAAAGCTGTGACATCTGCTGGCAAAGCCCATGAGGCTTGAGGGGTGCTCATGCGTGGACCCTGCCTGTCCAGGTTTGGTGACCTGCCATCCGGGTCAAATCAGGGGTGGCGCCCAAGCCGGGTCCTGTGGGCACCGGCACACGGCCATCGCGGACCGGTAACAAATCACCCACCACGGCCTCGCGGCCCAAGTTGGGGTGGGCGTCAAATTCGAGCAGGCCTTCGCCGCCGACCGCCGCCAGCACCTGCAAAGAAGCCAGCAATGACACACCGCCACCAAAATAGTGCGGGCAATAGCGCTTGCCTGCAGCCACGGCACGGCGCCCCACCGAAGCGTTGCCGCTGATGCCGCCCCACTTGGTGATGTCGGGCTGCAGCACCTGCAAGACGGGACTGACCAGCGCCTGGTCGAATTGCGCGCCGTGGAAATTTTCGCCGCCTGCCAAAGGTGTACTGCTCGCTTGCGCCAGAGCCTGCCAATCGGCCAGTGGCGCATCCACGCGCAGGGGCTCTTCAAACCAGCTCAAATTCAAAGGCGCAATCGCCTGCGCAAAAGCCACGGCAGCTGGCAAGTCCAGGTTCTGGTTGGAGTCACAGGTCAACACGGCTTGCGAGCCCAGCACCTCGCGCATGGCCTGCAGGTTGCGCACGTCCTTGTCGTGCCCAAAACCGGTCTTGAGCTTGAAGGCCTGGAAGCCTTCGGCCTGTCGTGCCGTGGCGAAAACTTCGGGCTGATCGGGGTTGATGCCGGTCACATAAACCGGCACATGGCTGACTTCACGCGCGCTGAGCATTTGATGCAATGGCTTGCCCGCTCGGCGCGCCACCAGGTCCCAGCAGGCGATGTCCAGCCCGGCGATCACCTGCGCGATCGGTCCGACCTCCAGGGTTTGCAGCACCAACACTTCCAGCTCCCGGCTCAATTGCTGGAACATGGCCTCTGGCGATTCAAACCGTCTGCCTACCAAGCGTTCGCCCAGGTCGATGGCCAGGCGTGCGCGGTGCTCGGCACCGCTGGCGGGCCAATTGGCCCAGACTTCACCCCAACCTTCGGCACCGGCCGTGTCCACGACGCGCAACAACACCAAGGGGCGGTCGCGAAAGGTGCCAAACGCCACCTTGATGGGCATCTTGACCGGCACACGGATGCAAAAGGCCTCGATTGAGGCGAGGGTAAAGGCCAGTGTTGTCATGAGGAAGGTCTTTCGGCGTGCAGGGGGAAATTCAAAGGGCTCATTCGGTACGTGGACCATGCAGGGCAAAACGGGGTTCGGGCAGTCCGCGCACCCCCGGTCGAATCGCCATCAAGGCGCCTGCCATCGGATGCGTCAAGCGCTCTGCCTCGCTCATGTTCTGCGAAGTGCTGGTGATGAACAGAATGTCCAGGTTCGGCCCGCCAAATGCACAGCAGGTCGGGCGCTCGACTGGCAAAACGACCTCGCGGTCGAGGCGGCCATCGGGTGCATAACGCAAGAGGCGTCCACCATTGAATTCAGCGTTCCAGACAAAGCCTTCGGCATCCACCGCAGAGCCATCCGGGAAGGCCGGTGGCGCACTTTGGGCAAACACCTGCGCATCGCCCATGCCGCCGGACTCCGGCGCATAAGGGTGCGCGTAAATGCGGTAGTGCAGCGAGTCGGCGAAATAAAGGGTGTCTCCGCTGGGGCTGAAGGCCAGGCTGTTGGGAATACAGATGCCGTGCCGCACGGCCTTGAGGGGCCCGGCGCCTTCCAGACAGAACAGCGTCCCCTCAGGCGCACGCGTGATGTTGTGCATGCTGCCCACCCAAAAGCGACCACGGGCATCGCAGCGGCCATCGTTGAACCGGTGACCTTCTGGCATCGGCAAGCTCGCCACAAAGGCACTGAGTGCGCCGTTGGCTGGATCAAACAGGGCAATTTGGCTGGGCAAGGCCACCAACAAGCGACCGTCATCGACCAAGGCAATCGAGCCGACCAACTCGGGCATGGGCCAGGTGTCCACTTGGCCGTTGGCATGGCACAGGCGACGGATGGCCGGCTGGCGGATGTCCACCCAGTACAGGCACTGCGCGGCCTCGTCCCAAAGCGGGCATTCACCCAGGATATCGGTCTGTGTGCCCACACGCTGCAGGTTGCTCGAATGGTCTAACGGGGGTAGGGCCGTGATGGGGTTCATGGCTCGATGCTAGGAGGCAGCGAGAAGCCGGGGAATCAAATTTGCGGCAAACTGGTCTTCACACAAACGCAACACCAAGCCTTGCGTTTGTGTGAAGTGTGCATTGCCCAAGTTCCAATTCCGGCCAAGGCCCCTGACGCCTAGGATCCACACCACTGATACGACAAAGATGAGACAAACATGACCGCTCCCTCCCCGGTGGCCGCAGCTTCGAATCCATTTTCGGCGCTGGCACCCCAGCAACTTTTTTCATTGCAGGGCCAAGTGGTCCTGATCACTGGCGCCGCAGGTGGTATCGGTGGCGCGCTGGCCCGTGGTTTTGCGGCGGCGGGTGCCATGTTGGTGGTCTGCGACCTGAACCCCCGTATCCACGAGCTGGCTGCGCAATGGCGAGGCAGCGGGATGGATGTCGATGCGCTCGTTTTTGACGTCACCAACGAGGACGACATTGCCAAGGCCTTTGCCCAGGTCATCGAACGCCACGGTCGTCTGGATGTGCTGATCAACAATGCCGGGGTCATTGTCCGCACCCCCTTTTTGCAACTCAAGCGCGAGGAATGGCAAAAAGTGCTGGACACCGACCTGACCGCCTGCTTCTTGATGGCCCAGCATGCCGCCAAGCTGATGGTGGCACAAGGCCGAGGCCGCATCGTGCACCTGAGCTCGATCATGAACCACGTGGCGCGGCCCAACTTGGTGCCCTATGTGGTGGCCAAAGGCGGTGTGTCGGCGTTGACACGCGCGATGGCGGCTGACCTGGCCGGCACCGGGGTGACGGTCAATGCGCTCGCACCGGGCTACACAGAGACCGAATTCAGCCAAGCCAAGGACCCCGAGTTCAACGCCTTCGTGTCGGGCTGGACACCGGCACGGCGCTGGGGTCAACCCGAAGACCTGTGCGGTGCCGCCCTCTTGCTGGCCTCCGGGGCTGGCGCTTACATCAACGGTCAGACCCTGTATGTGGATGGCGGCTTCCTGGCCGTCACCCGTTGAGACGCGCATGGGAATGGCCATGACGACATCCGCGGGGTCTCCGGTGCTGCGGTCTTACCGCACGCTGTGGGTTTCGCTGCGGTCCTTCGCTGTGTTCTTTGCCTTGTGGTGGCTGCTGCACTGGTGGAACGGCAATCCGCTGCAACTGCCTTCGCCACTGAAGGTTTTTGAAGCCCTGTGGGGATTGCTGCGCGAGGGCGAAATCGCCGAACACGCTTCGGTCAGCACCTTGCGCATGCTGCTGGCCTTGTCGCTGTCGATCTTGGTCGCGGTGCCACTCGGGTTTTGGATGGGGCTGTCGCGACTCGCAGAAGAGTTCATCGATCCGCTGGTCGAAATGCTGCGCCCTATCTCAGGCATTGCATGGTTGCCTCTGGCGCTGTTTATCTTTGGTGTGGGCGACACACTGCCAGTGTTCATCATGTTCTACGTCGGCTTCTTTCCGATCTTGCTCAACACCGTGGCGGGGGTGCGGCAAACCGATGCCCGTTTGTTGGCCGCAGCGCGCACCATGGGCATCGGGCGCTGGCCTTTGCTGGTGCATGTGCTGGTGCCTTCGGCACTGCCCACCGTGATGGTAGGCATTCGGCTCGCATTTGCCGCCAGCTGGGCGGCAATTGTGGCTGCTGAGTTGATCGGTTCGCCCACAGGTTTGGGATTTGCCATCGAGTGGTACCGGCAAATGCTCATGACGCCCAAGGTGTTCGCTTTCATTTTGGCCATTGGGGTGGTGGGTTATGTGTGCGACCTGGGTCTGCGCAGCCTGCAACGCCGCCTGACACCCTGGGCGGACGGTACAGGGGCTTCTTCATGACAAACATGAACGCCGGTCAGCGTGCCGCGGCGTGGGGGCGCAAACTCGTCTTGCCCGTGTTGCTGATTGCGGCGTGGCAATTCTGGGCCAGCACACTGCCTACCGGCAGCCCGGCACCTGCGCCCTTGAAAGTGCTGCAAACCTTGGGGGACTTGCTGAGCACAGGCTCCTTGCTGTCGGCCACAGTGCAGAGCCTCGGTCGTGTGGTGCTGGGTTTTGCCATGGCCTCGGTGCTGGGCATTGCGCTGGGCCTGATGATGGGCGCCAGCCAAGCGGTGCGCGAAAACCTGGACCCGATCATCGAGAGCTTCCGTCCGATCGCGCCCATGGCCATCTTGCCGATCGCCATCCTCTGGCTGGGCACGGGCACGCCAACAGCCCTGGCCATCGTCGCCTACGCCTCGTTCTTTCCGGTCCTCATCAACACAGTGCACGGCGTCAGCCGTGTGGACCGCAAGCTGGTGCTGGCGTCACGCACCATGGGCATTTCCCGCTGGACCATCCTCACTCGGGTGGTGCTGCCGGGCGCATTGCCTTCCATCTTGCTGGGCACACGCCTGGCCATGGGCGTGGCCTGGACCGCGATCATCGCGGCCGAACTGGCTGTTGGTGCCAAATCAGGCGGTGGCGGCTCGGGTGGCATCGGCCAGATGATGTTTGTTTTCTATGCCTACAACATTGACCTCAACGCGATCGTCGTCTGCATGGCGGTGGTCGGTGTGGTTGCCCTGCTGATTGACCAGTTGTTTCGGCTGGTTGAAAAGCGCCTGATTCCCTGGAAAGCATGACCATGAGCGACAACACCCCATCTCCCAAGCTGCGCCTGTCAGGCGTGACCAAAAGTTTTCTGGCACCACGCACCGGCCTGAGCACGCTGGCGGTGGCCGAGATGAGCCTGGACATCCAGACGGGTGAATTCATTTGCATCGTCGGCCCTTCGGGTTGCGGCAAATCGACGGTGCTCAACATGATTGCTGGCCTGGACGTGCCCACCGCAGGGGTGATCCAAAAAGACGGCCAAGCCGTGACCGGGCCAGGCGCAGACCGGGGTGTGATGTTCCAGGACTATGCGCTGATGCCCTGGCAAACGGTGGAAGGCAACGTAGGCTTTGGACTGCGCCACGGCACACCAGGTCAGCATCTGAACAAAACGCAACGGAACCAGCGCATTGCCCACTTCATCGACCTGGTGGGCCTGCGCGGCTCGGAGCACAAATACCCACACCAGCTCTCGGGCGGCATGCGCCAACGTGTCGCGTTGGCGCGTTTGCTGGCCAACGGCCCGGACATCTTGCTGCTGGACGAACCGCTGGGGGCGCTGGACGCGCAAACGCGCCTGATTTTACAAGCCGAGTTGCTGCGCATCTGGGGCGAAACCGCCCCCGTGACCGAACGCAAGACCGCCATTTTCATCACCCACGACATCGAAGAAGCCGTGCTGCTGGCGGACCGCGTCGTGGTCATGAGCACCAACCCAGGCCGGGTGCGTGAGGTGGTCACCATCGACTTGCCGCGCCCACGCGCCGGCAAAGCCCGCACCCATCCCCGCTTTGGTGTGCTGGTCGAACACATCTGGTCGCTCATCCGCGACGAGGCCTACCGCGCCATTGGCGGTGATGAATCCCTTGCCAAACCCACCGAAGAAGCCACCGCCTGAGTGGTCCCTCCATCCCTTCAACAACCCAGGAGACAGACATGAACACACCTCAATTCCCAAGCTCTCGCCGTGGCATTTTGCTCGGCAGTGCCGCTGCCGCAGGCTTGACCTTGGCACCGGCTTTTGTCCGTGCCCAAGGCACTCGCCGCGCACTGAAATTGTCCATCGGCCGCATCCCATGGGCCGCTGGCAATTCGCCCATGAGCCAGTACATGATCAACAACAAGCTGATGGAAAAACGCGCTGCAGAATTCGGCTACGACCTGACCATCGACTGGCGCGAGTACCCGACCGCCTTGCCCATGGTCGAAGCCATGGTGGGTAACAACCTGGACATCGGCATGTGGGGTAACACGCCCATCACACGCGGTCTGGCCTCAGGTTTGCCGATCAGCCTGTTGTGCGTAGGCGAAGGCCATTTGCGCTTTTTGATCACAACACGCAAGGGCTCGCCCATCCACAACCTGCAAGACCTCAAAGGCAAGACCATGGGGGTCTCGCTGGGTGGTGACCCGCAAAGCGCGCTGTTCCAGATGCTGATGTTCGAGCTGGGTGTGCAAGACATCAAAGACACCGGCATCAAGTTCGTCAACATGCCTACCCACGCACAGGCCGCTTCGGTGCCCACAGGTGTAGATGCCACTTGCACGATCTACCCGGCCTACCTGGCGGCACAAGCCTCTGGCACGGTGGCGATTGCCAACTCTTTCGGCTTCACTGAAGAGCATTACGACGGCCCCGCAGGCAAAGGCGCTGGCCACATGCTGGCCAGCGTGAAAAAGTCGCCTTTCTTTCCCGATGGCTACTACCTGCACCGCTCGTTTTGGATTGGCCGCAACGGCCTGATCGACCAGCATCCCCAGGCTGTGGTGGCCTTCTTAATGGCCCAGCAAGAGGCGGTGGCAGCACTGACCGCCATGGACGCGGGTGCAGTGTCGCAATTGGTCAAGGACTACTGGAAGCTCGACCCTGTGCAAGGCGCCAAGGTGGTCAAGGACGACGTGCTGTTTGCGCGCGGATGGTCTTGGCCCACCGAAAACGATGCCCGTGCGGTGCTGGAAACTTCCAAGTTCATGGCCGGTAACAAGGTCATTGAAAAGCCTTTGCAATGGTCTCAAGTCAAGGACGCCTTCTCACGCACAGCCCCCTTGATTCGCCAAGCCTATGACAAACTGGGCGCCAAACCCGGTAACTCTGAATTCACCCGCACCGATGTGGCCGATTTGCGCGGCCGCCCGGTCTGGGAATTGGACAAATGGTCCGATCGCACTTGAATTTCATAAAACCAAGACAGGAGTAAGTACATGAAAGTCGGATTCATCGGATTGGGTGTCATGGGTGCGCCCATGGCCCTGAACATCCTCAAACATGGCCACGAACTCACCGTATACGACCACAGCCCCGAAGCAGTGGCACGGTTGGTGCAAGCCGGTGCGCGCGCAGCCACCACAGCCCGTGAGGTCGGCGCAGCCAGCGAGATGGTGGTCACCATGTTGCCCGAGCCGCAGCACGTTGAGCAAGTCGTGCTGGGCGCCGATGGCCTGGTTGAAGGACTGCCGGCAGGTGGCATCGTCATCGAAATGAGCACCATCGACCCAGCCACTTCGCGCCGCGTCGGTGATGCGCTGCGTGCGCGCGGCATGGAACTGGTCGACTCCCCCGTGGGCAAGACCAGCGAACATGCCGTGACCGGCACACTGACCTTGATGGTGGGCGGCAACCAGGCGGCGATTGATCGCGCCACACCGGTGCTCAACTGCATGGGCACCGACACCTACTACTGCGGCGGCCCCGGCACCGGACACGCCATGAAAATGACCAACAACTTGTTGGCCACCACCATCATGGTGGCCAACACCGAGGCCCTGGCCATTGGCGTGAAAAACGGTCTGACGCTGGAGTTGATGCAACAAGTCATGCGCACCACCATGGCCTGGAACCAGCAGTTTGCCGTGGCCTTGCCCAAGAAGGCTTTTGTCGGTGACGACAGCCCCGGCTTTGCCATTCGCTTGGCTTGCAAGGACGTGCGTTTAGCCTGCGAAGCGGCCGAACAAATGGGCTTTGTGGCCTCGGTGGGCCGAGGCGCTCAAGCGACCATGGACCGTGCCATCGGCATGGGCCTGGGCGATCGCGACACCGCCGCCCTGATGTTCATCCGTGAAAAGGAATTGGGCATCGAAATCCGTCAAGAGCCGGCCGCCGCTCCCAAGACCGCTTGAAAGGACGTCCCCGTGCCCGCCTACGTTATCAATGACATGGAAATCACCGACCCGCTCAGGTTCGAGGAATACAAACGCCTGTCGCCTGCCACCGTGGCGGCTTATGGCGGACGTTTCTTGGCCCGTGGTGGTGAAGTCACCCCGCTAGAAGGCGACTGGCAACCCAAGCGACTGGTCATGCTTGAGTTTCCCAGTGTGGCGCAAGCGCAAGCCTGGTTGAACTCACCCGAATATGCACAGGCCAGACGTTTGCGTCAGTTGTCAGCCAACTCCCGCATGGTGGTCATTGACGGCGTGTCACCCGCCTGAACACGCATCACCTTGCCTCGGCCCGCACGGGTAGTCCACCCCCCCACACACGGGTAACAGCTTGGGGGGGGTAGGGGTCAGGTCACTCCTGGCAAGTCCCCATGCTCATCCACACCTGGCGCGCCCATCAGTTTGGCGCCCTCTTGCCAGGGTGCCACGCATGCAGGCGCAGGCATTTCCACGGCTCGACCGCGCACCTGAATTTGACGCGTCCGCAATTGCGGATGATGAATCAGATCGAGCACCGAATTGATCGAGCCGAAAGGCGTTTGTGCTTCGGTCAAACGATCGGCCACTTCGCCTCCGGTGAGTGAACCGATGACGGCTTGAATCATGTCTTCGATCTGATCTCGGTGAAGACCTCTTGCTGCGCTGCTGACAAAGCGTGGGTCACGCGCCAACTCAGGCTGCAGCAACACATGCTCACAAAAGGTTTGCCATTCGCCGTCGTTTTGCAACGCCAGCACGACTTCATGACCGTCCCTGCAAGTGAAGGCACCATAAGCAGCAATGCTGGGATGCTTGAGTCCACCGCGCTGAGGGGCAGCATGGCCATATCGCGCTTGCAAATAAGGCACAGCCATCAGCTCAGCGGCTGAATCAAACAAAGAGACGTGCAGGGCGCTGCCCTGGCCTGTGCGCTCGCGCAAAAACAAAGCCTCCAAAATGCCTTGCGCCGCATTCATGCCGGCCGTGATGTCGCAAATGGACACTCCGATGCGGCCCCAAGGACCGGGCGCGCCGTTGACCGAGACCAAGCCGCTTTCGGCCTGCACCAACAGGTCATAAGCCTTCAGGTCGTGCATGGGGCCGGTTTCCCCATACCCCGTGATGTCGCAGGTGATCAGGCGAGGAAAGCGCTCGCGCAGACTCGCTGAACCCAGGCCCAGACGTTCGGCAGCACCGGGCGCCAGATTCTGCACAAACACATCCGCCTGGGCCAGCAAGACCAGCATCTGCGCATGGTCAGCGTCCTGGCGCAAATCCAGCGCCACCGATTCCTTGCCCTGGTTGATCCAAACGAAATACGAGGACTCACCATAGACCTCGCGGTCGTAGTGACGGGCGAAATCGCCTTCGGGTCGCTCAACCTTGATGACCCGTGCGCCCGCATGGGCAAGGCGGCTGGAACAATACGGGGCAGCCACAGCATGCTCCAGCGACACCACCAACAGACCCTGCAAAGGTTGAAGACTCATGATGCACTCCCTTGCGTTGCGATATCGTTTTCAGGCAGATGACCACGGCCGCACAAAAAATCCAACAGTTTGGCCACAGAAGGCATGGCCACTCGGTCCTTGCGGACGCAGAGCAACATGTGGCGCTCGGCCCAAGCGTCACTGAAAGGGCGCACCGTCAGGCCCAGACCCTTGGCCAAAACGCGAGCGGCCTGTTCGGGCAACAATCCCAAACCCAGTCCCGCTTCGACCATGTGGCAGATGGCCTCGAAACTGCGCACCTGAATGCGCAGTTGTAAAGTCCTTTGCGCAATCACCGCCTGTGAAGCGAGCAAGCGGGTCATGGAAGAGCCGCCCTCCAGAGTGATCAATTCGTCGTCCAGCACATCATTGAAATTCACACTGTCGAAAGCTGCAAGCGCATGGTCATTAGGCATCACGACGGCCAGTCGATCTTGACAATAGCGGCGGGTCTCCAGGCCTTCGACGGCAGTGCCCTCGACCACAATGCCCACATCGGCTTCAGCCGCTTGCAAAGCACTCACAATTTCCTCGCTCCAACGTTCTTGCATGATCACTTTCACATCCGGGTTGTGATGGGCAAACGCAGCCAAGTCGTTAGGCAAGGTGTCCGTGATCACCGAGGTATTGGCCAGCAAGCGCAAAGCACCTTTGCGGCCATTGGCATGGTCACGCATTTCAGCCTGCATTTGGTTGAGCTCGACCAGCAAAGCGCGTGCATGCGGCAACAATGACGCGCCAGCCGCGGTCATCTCCACACCCCGCGATGAGCGCTCCAGCAAGGTGGTGCCAAAACGATGTTCCAGCAAAGCCATGCGCCGGCTGGCTGCAGCCAGGCCAATGTGCGAAGCGTCGGCCGCCTTGGTCAAGCTGCGCAATTCGGCAGCGCGCACGAACAAGGCCAGAGAATCGATATCGGGGAGCATGTTCAGCCTCCAGGTGAAAAGGAAGAATCAATCCGGACCAGCGCATAAGGCGGCAAGACCAGAGACACAGGACAATCCCCGAACTCCCGCCAGGGACTGCTGGTTGGCGTGTCCAAAAAGTGCAACCAAGACACGGCGTCCAGACAGGCCCATTTTGCCCAAGAACTCCCCCGCGCGAGGCCCAAGGTCTTCGCTTGCGCACCGAGGTTGGCCAGCACCATTTGCCAGCATTGACCATTGTGGCCTGTGACAGCGGCCACCGACCCACCCTGCGCGACGGTGACGCCTGCATCCGTCGCCTGCAGCACCACATGCTGCAGGGACTGCCAGCGCAAGCCAACTTGCAGCAAGGCTGCCGATGGCGTCATCTGCCAGGTGTCACCCGTGTGCCACCACAAGCCATCCTCGCCCATCAGCGGCGGCAAGCTCAGCGCCTTAACGCCGGCTCGGGCTGCCTCGGCCAGATGGCCCAAAAGCCAGGCGGCACCAAATAAGCCCCGACTGCGGGGATCGCGCGAGGCCAAGGCCATCCGCCTTTGTCCATCGCTGTGCGGCTGACGCCCCAGCGGACTCGCGCGGGCCGACAAACGGCTCGGGCCCAGATGCCAGTCCCGCTCGGGATGCCGGCGGCGCGCTGTCTCCAGCATCGAGGCCAGGCTTTGCAAACCATGCATCACGCTGTCATCATCGGCCCCGTGCACGGTGGGACACACCGTAAAACCCATGAAGTCCTCACCCCCGCTGCCTTCGAGCCGGTTGAGTTGTGCAAAAAAATGCGGCGTACCGCCCCCAATGGTTGCTGCAGGAAAAAGCTGGCGCAAAAAACGGGCCGCCGGTGCGCCGCATGGCAAAGCCGCTACTGCCGCCGGCACCACCCCTGCCAGCGCCATCTCTTGCGCCAGCAGATGGCACGCAGCATCCGCTGTCCCGCCTTGGCCGAGCCGGTCACAGGCGCACACATCGAGCCGCAGCGAAGCCCCCGCGGCTTGCAACAAGCTGCGCACGCCCGACCAATTGACTGCTGCGTTCGGCGTGTCAGGCCACAGCGTAAGGTGCAAAAAAGCGGGACGCCACTGCGCCAAAACAGCCAACACCCAGGCCGCAGGCGAGCGTGTCATGTCGGGTGTGATGGCCAGACCCAAACGCATGGCAGGCGTGGCCGCATGTGTCAGTGGCTCAAGCCCAATGGGCGCCGTCCTTGGCACTACCGCCGGATACAGTGCCTCAGGCGGCGGGTCCAGCAGGCACAAATGCACTTCCCGCGTCCACGGCTGACCCTGGCGCAGCACAAAAGGCCTGGGCATTGAATTGGAGCGGCTGTAGGTTTTGAAAGAGGCGTCGGCGTTGTTGCGCTGGTCTTCCAGTTCGTAATCCTCGCCGGGCAATTGGGCTTGGGCCCAATGCCCCGGCGCATATTCGTGACACAGCGCGCGCACCGCCGTGAAGGGAGGCCAGGCAGGCACCTCGTGCGGCAAGCTGGACACGCTGGTGCGGCCGTCCACATGCAGGACTTGCACAGCGCAACCGGCCGCCGACATCGGGTGCAACAAGACCCAGCCACAGCGGTTGCTCCACAGGTCATGGCTTGGCGTGGCTTGCGACTGGAAATGCAAGCCCCCATCGGGGTCGCCCCGCACCTGCAGGTCCAGCTCAATGCCAGCACCTTCTTCAGGGCCACCGACCACGTCCAGCGGATCGCAGGCCATGCGCCCGCGCAAGCTCAGCGCAAAACCCGCCCCGTCGGACTGGTGATCCACCACTTTGAACACCGGCTCGGGCGTGCCCCAAGCGGCATCGCGAAACAAAAAGGCCAGGCCATGCCAGACCTCGTGGCCATGGGCATGCACAGGCCCGAAACGCCCACCCACCAGTTCGAACGACAGGGGCCCAGCCTGCAGCTTCAAGCGCGGCGGCAAAGGCTCGTCACAACCGTACAGTGCCCGCCGCTCACGCACTGACATGGCGGGCTTTCGGGCAAAGCATCAAATGGTGCGCCCGCCGTCGACCGGCAGTTCAACACCGGTGATGAAAGCGGCAGCGTCGCTGGCCAGGTAAAGCGCCGCTTGCGCCACATCGTTGGGCGTCGACATGCGGCCCAGCGGAATGCCTGCGGTAATGCGGGCACGGGCCTCGGGGGTGTCGGCCGTACCCAAAAACTGCTCGATCAGGCCAGTGGCACCCATCACCGGGCAGATGGCGTTGACGCGAATGCCGTCTGGGCCCAATTCAGCCGCCATGGACTTGGAGAGCAGGTTGACCGCCCCCTTGGATGCGTTGTACCAGGTCAGTCCCGGGCGCGGACGCAAGCCTGCGGTCGAGCCGATGTTGATGATCGAACCCTGCCCTTGCTGGCGCAAGAGCGGCACCACCGCTCGGGCCATGTGGTAGATCGACTTCACATTGACGTTAAAGACACGGTCGAAGGTGGCCTCATCCACGTCTAACATGGGCTGGTTGCGGTGCGTGGTGCCCGCATTGTTGACCACAATCTGAGGGGCACCGAACTGCTGCACGCAGGCATCGACGGCCGCCTGCACATCCTGCGCAAGCGAGACATCGCACTTGACCGCAAAGGCTGCAGCCCCGAGGCTGGCGGCCACGGCCTGGGCACGCTCCAGGTCCAAGTCAGCAATCAGCACGCGCGCGCCCTGTTCAACGAACAGGCGGGCAATGCCTTCCCCAAAACCTGCACCGCCGCCCGTCACGATGGCGATTTTGTTGAGCAAATTAGTCATGCTCACCCCTTCAAGGCCAAAGCATCTGGTGCTCAACCGAAATGATGGGCGAGACATCTTTGGCAAAGTTGGGCAGATCGGCCAGCAAGGTCTTGCCTTCGGGGCTGGACAGTGAGCTCACCAGGTCTTCTTCCGAGTCGAACCAGAGTTCAGAAAAACCGTCGTAATCAAAGTGTGGAAAGCGCGCACGGTCCACCAGGTTGACGGAATAGCGGCGCAGGCCGGGCAACTTGAGGCACAGGGCTGCGTGACGCTTGAGCCAGTGCTCGGTGAATTCCTGATGGCTCATGCCGTCTTTGCATCGCAAAATGCCCAGGCGTTTGACAAAGGTACGTGGGGTGTTCATAGGGGTTCTCCATTCAGAATCAACAGGGCTTCAAAGGATGGGGGGGTCGGTTGCCGCAAACTCGGCCCGCAAAGCGGCGCCGTGTTCGTCGATGCGCGGCGCCGGGGGGTAATCGGCGTCTTCCCAATCCACTTGCCAAGGCAGTGCAGGCAGGCGCGCCAGATGGGGGCCCACAGGCATGGCACGGGTGCGCAATTGTGGGTGTTCAATCAGGTCCTGCACCGAATTGACCTTGCCATAAGCGGTCTGGGCGGCCGTCAAGCGGGCAATGACTTCACCGCTGGCCAGGCCAGCAAAAACCTCAGCCACACAACCATCGACAAAGGCTCGATGGGCGCAGCGTGCAGCGTTGTCGACGCAGCGGGGGTCTTGCAGCAGATCGGGGCGCTTGAGCACCTGGCGGCAAAACCCGGCCCACTCGCGCTCGTTCTGAATGGAGATGACCAGCTCGCGGCCATCGGCGCAGCTGAACACCCCATAGGGCGTGATGGAGGGGTGCTTGAGCCCCACGCGCTCCGGTGCACGACCGCCGTAAAGCGCCTGAAGGTAGGGCACGCTCATCAGCTCTGCCGCCGAATCGAACAGCGACACATGCACGCCGCTTCCCACACCGGTGAGTGCGCGCTGCAACAAGGCCTGCTGGATGCCCACCAGCGCATTCATGCCGGCAGTGATGTCGCACAGCGAGACACCGATGCGGCCCCACTCGCCCGGCGCGCCACTGACCGAAATCAGGCCCGACTCGGCCTGCACCAACAAATCGTAGGCTTTCATCTCTTGCTGCGTGCCATGTTCACCGTAACCACTGATGTCGCAGGTGATCAGGCGCGGATGGCGTTCGCGCAATGTGGAAGAACCCAGGCCCAACCGGGCGGCGGCACCCGGCGCGAGGTTTTGCAAAAAAACATCCGCGCCCGCGATCATGCGCTCGAGGACGGCCAGGTCTTGCGGCTGCTTGAGGTCCAGCGTCACCGACTCCTTGCCTCGGTTGATCCAAACAAAGTACGTGGACTCGCCATGCACATGTCGGTCGTAGCCGCGCGCAAAGTCGCCCTCGGGTCGTTCGATCTTGATCACGCGTGCGCCGGCGTCGGCCAGTCGGCTGCTGCAATAAGGGGCCGCCACGGCTTGCTCCAAAGCCACCACCAACAAGCCTGTCAGGGGTTTGGATTGAGTCTTAGGCACTTTGGCGCTTTTTGTATCGGTCATGGACATTTCGGTGAATGCAGTCTTGCAATTTCTCACCGATTGTGGAGACCGCATCGCGATTTAGCAATTGCCGATGTTCAAAGCGAGCCTTGACGTGCATGAAACACACAGGATCGAGGCGCAAGCCTGTACCGGGAAAAAATCAGCGCGTTTTCCGGGGCAATTGGCCGGCAGCCTGAACAGTGGAAACCGCTTTTCCTCATACCTTGAGGGTTAACGCTGACCAAAAATCGCGGTCCCTACCCGCACCATCGTGCTGCCTTGGGCCACGGCCAACTCCAGATCGGCCGTCATGCCCATGGACAAGGTGTCCAACGCCAGCCCAGCGGCTTGCAAGCGGCGCCACAAGGCATGAGCCTGGGCGTGCACGTTCCGTGTGGCTGCTGTATCACCCGGCTCAGGAATGCTCATGATGCCGCGCAATTGCAAATGCGGCAACACGGCCACGGCCTGTGCCAACGCCAAAGCGTGGTCAGGCGCCACGCCCGATTTGTTTTCGCCGCCATCCAGATTGACCTGAATGCACACCTGCAGCGGGGGTAAAGTCGTTGGGCGCTGGGCTGACAAGCGCTCGGCTGTCTTGAGTCGGTCAATTGAATGCACCCAGTCAAAATGCGTCGCAACCCAACGTGTTTTGTTGCTCTGGATCGGGCCGATGCAATGCCACTCCAGATCGAGATCCTGCAATGCCTGGATTTTGTCTACGCCTTCCTGGATGTAGTTTTCGCCAAAAGCGCGTTGGCCAGCCGCATGGGCAAGACGCACCGCTTGCGGGCCAAATGTTTTGGACACCGCGAGCAAATGCACACTGGCGCGATCACGGCCTGCGGCCAGACAAGCGGACGCAATGCGTGTTTCTACGTGTTGAAGATTATGGGCAATGGTGGACATAATCCTGCCAAGGGTACCAAATCCACAGAGTACCTGTGACCATCAGGGAGGGTCTATGCCCATTGAGCAATGGCTGCGCAAAGCTTTGGACTTGGGTGCATCGGACTTGCACCTGTCCGCCGGACTGGCACCGATGGTGAGGGTCCATGGTGAGTTACGCACTTTAGACACCGAAGCGCCTGCTTGGCAGGATGCGCAAGTCAGGGATTTTCTCTCTCAGATCATGCCGCCTGCGCGCTGGGCGGTGTTCGCGGATACCCTCGAAGATGACTTTGCCATCGAATGGGCCGACTGTGGGCGCTTCAGGGTGAACGCTTTTCACCACCAACGGGGCACAGGCGTGGTGATGCGGGCCATTGCGCAAAAGGTGCCGCGACTGGAGGATCTGCATGCACCTGAACTGCTGCATTCGCTGGCCCTCAAATCCAGCGGCTTGATTTTGGTCACGGGGCCAACAGGCTGCGGCAAATCAACGCTGTTGGCGGCCCTGTTGGACCATGCCAACCGCAGCTTAAGAGGGCATTTGCTGACCATCGAGGACCCTGTAGAGTTCGTGCACACCGCGCAACAATGCGCCGTCAATCAACGCGAAGTGGGGCTACACACCCACAGTTTTGAAGCCGCGCTGCGCTCAGCTTTGCGCGAGGACCCCGATGTGATCCTGATTGGAGAACTGCGTGACCTGGCAACCATCCGCCTGGCCCTGACGGCCGCAGAAACCGGGCATTTGGTGCTGGCCTCCCTGCACACGGCCAGTGCCCCCAAGGCGGTGGACCGGATCGTGGACGTCTTTCCTGCAGAAGAAAAAGACATGGTGAGGACCATGCTCTCGGAGTCCTTGCTGGCGGTGGTGGCGCAAACCTTGTGCGCCCGAGAGGACGGAAAAGGGCGTATCGCGGCCCACGAGGTCATGGTGGGTACGCCCGCCGTGCGCAATTTGATTCGCGAGGGTAAGGTCGCGCAACTGTACTCAGCGCTGCAAACGGGTGGGCAGTCTGGCATGCAAACCCTGGACCAAAGTTTGCAGGCTTTGGCTCAAAATGCACTGATCTCCAACGCCACAGCCCGAAGACTGGCGCGTTTCCCGGAGAATTTTCCAACATGAAGTGGAAATGCTTTCGCGCATGGACCCGCCACCTGCTAAATTACATCTTTCAATCCATTGAGGCGCCTCATGAGCAGCTTGAACCCTAAAACCTACGAAACATCTCCCGCCCGCCGTGTGGCCTTTTTGGGCCTGGGGGTCATGGGCTTTCCAATGGCCGGCCACTTGGCGCTGGCTGGCCACCATGTCACGGTCTACAACCGCACGGCTGCCAAAGCCCAAGCTTGGTGCGCCGAGTTTGCGCACACGCCAGGTGCCTCGCATGCGGCGACACCCCGCGAGGCCGCTGCCAATGCTGAGATCGTGTTTTGCTGCGTGGGCAACGACGAAGATTTGCGCGGCGTGGTGCTGGGCGCTGATGGCGCTTTTGCGGGCATGCAAAAAGGCAGTATCTTTGTCGATCACACCACCGCATCCGCCAGCGTTGCGCGCGAATTGAATCTTGAAGCTCAAAAATGGGGTCTGGCCTTTGTGGATGCGCCGGTCTCCGGGGGACAAGCAGGCGCACAAAACGGCATGCTCACCGTGATGTGTGGCGGTGAAGCGGCTGACTTTGAAAAAGTCAAACCCGCAGGCATGGCTTTTTCTCGTGCTTTCACTTTGTTGGGCGAATCGGGCGCGGGCCAATTGGCCAAGATGGTCAATCAGATTTGCATTGCCGGTCTGGTACAAGGCTTGTCCGAAGCCATTGCCTTTGGTCAACACGCCGGTTTGGATATGAATGCCGTGCTGGAGGTTATCAGCAAGGGCGCGGCGCAAAGCTGGCAAATGGAAAACCGCGGCAAAACCATGGTTGCCGACCAATTTGAGTTTGGTTTCGCCGTGGACTGGATGCGCAAAGACTTGGGTCTGGTGCTCGACGAAGCCAAACGCAATGGTGCGCGCTTACCTGTCACGGCTTTGGTTGATCAGTTTTACGCCGATGTCCAGCAACAGGGTGGCCGCCGCTGGGATACCTCCAGCCTGATCAAACGTTTGCGCTGAACCTGCGTGAGAGACTGGGCCCATTCATGAGGCCCAGTTATCGGACCCATTTATCTGGCCGTGGTTTGCGCACTCAAGCGCTTGAGCTCTTCTTCAGAAATAATGTCCAGCACGCGCACCACCTTGGTCACCCCGCCAATGCTGCGCGCAATGTCGGTTGCACGCTGGGCTTCACGGCTGGTCACGCGGCCCATCAAATACACCACGCCACTTTCGGTCACCACTTTGAAAGCATTGGACTGCAGGTCTTTGGCGTCCACAAACATCGCTTTGATCTGTCCGGAAATAATGATGTCTTTGGACCGCTGCGTCAGGGAGCTGACGGCTTGCACGGTCAACTCGTTGGCCACGGCTTTGACATTTTCTTGGCTCTGCGCAACCTTATTGGCCTTGTCTTTGTCGGCTGCGGTGCTGACTTCGCCGGTCAAAAGCACTTGGCGGTTGTAGCTGGTCACATTGACGTGTGCGCTGTCGCCCAGGTTTTGTCGGATGCCTTGCGCGGTGCGCAGCTCAATACTTTCATCTTCAAGCTGCATGCCGGAGGTTCGTCGGTCGACCACGACCATGCCGGTCATCACCGCACCGCCCACCAGCAAAGGTGCGCAAGCGGGCAAAGTCGCCACCACGGCCGCAGCGGCCAGTGTCGTTAGCACGAATTTTGACAAAGATTTGTTCATTCACTTAACTCCTGTTCACCCATTAACTGGGCATCCACACCGTCGCACAAACAGTGCAACACCAATTGCTGAACTTCGCGAATGCGCGCGACCCGGTCATGGGGTACACATATGTGCGCATCTGTTTCGCGCAGCAGTTTAGCCAAAGCCCCGCCCCCTTTACCCGTCAAGGCAATGACCGTCATGTCACGTTCATGGGCTGCCCGCACGGCCTGATGCAACACGGGCTCTTCGCCTGTGGCGGTCAACACCATCAGCACATCACCGGTGTGGCCCAAAGCGCGCACTTGTCGCGCCAAGGCCTGGTCTTCGGGGGCAGCCGCCAAAGCAGCGCCATCCACGCTCAAGGCCAAAGCGGCCAGTTCGGGACGCTCCCGCTCAAATCCACCGACAAACAGGCTGGCGAAATACTGGGCCGAGGGCGCTGTTCCGCCCCAACCCGCCACCAATACAGTGGCTCCACTGGTCACGCAAGCCAGCAAGGCCTGGACGCCCGATTCCACCGGTTTGGCCAAAGGCTCTGCCGCTTGGTACTGCAGGTCGGCACTGTCTATAAAGTGTTGCTGAATGCGAAGGTCTAACATGTGCGCCGATGATAACCCTTCGCTGTAGGTTTGCCAGGGAAAGCCTCAGGCCCCGCCGCCGTCAAATGCCGCTTGCAACCACTGCAAACCCTCGGATTCAACCACCACCACGTCAAACCGAGCAGGCGGCATTTGCCGCCATCGCATCAAATAATGACGCGCTGCAAAAATAATGCGCCGCTGCTTGACGCCACCCACACTGGCAGCGGCGCCGCCAAAGGCCCGCGAGGCCCGCTTGCGGACCTCGACAAAGACCACGGTCGTGTCGGGCAATTGCATGATCAAATCAATTTCGCCTCCCCCTCGTCCGGGGGTCCGATAATTGCGTTGCAGCAAACGCAAGCCTTTGTTTTGTAAAAAGAGCAGCGCAGCCTCCTCGGCGGCATCGCCCCGAGACTTGGTGGTTTGCTTTTTATTGAGGAATTCCATTGACTTTGCCTCCCTTGACTGATGAACCCGTGGGTCACGCCACCCCGACTTCGACTCTGAGTTCGAATGCCTGGGCGCGGGCCTTGAAAGCAGCGCACGACACCAGCGCTCACCAAAACCATCCCACACACACACTGTATGTCGTTGCCACCCCGATTGGCAACCTCGCTGACATCACTTTGCGCGCGTTGCACCTGCTGAACCTGTGCGAGGTGATTGCCTGTGAAGACACGCGCCACACGCAGCAATTACTGCGCGCTTATGGCATTGACAAAAGCAGTACGCAGCTGATTGCGCTGCACCAACACAATGAGCATGAAGCCGCACAGACTGTGCTGGCGCGTTTGACACAAGGTCAGCGGGTGGCTTATGTCAGCGATGCCGGCACGCCAGCCATCAGTGACCCCGGGGCCCGTTTGGTGGATGCCACCCGCAGAGCAGGTTTTCGCGTCTTGCCGTTGCCGGGCGCCAGCAGCATCACCACGGTGTTGAGTGCTGCAGGCATGACCGGGCAAGACGGATTTGTGTTTGCAGGCTTTTTGCCCAGCAAGGCCACGGAGCGGCTGCAAGCGGTGAACACCTTGGCCAGTGAAACCCGCGCCATTGTGTTGCTGGAAGCGCCGCACCGCATCGAAGCTTTGGCACAAGCGCTCAGCGGTCTGGGCACCAGGCAGGTCACGGTGGGACGCGAATTGACCAAGCAATTTGAAAACATAGACACCCTGGCCGCAAGTGAACTGCCCACTTGGCTGGCAGCCAAACCCGAGCGACAGCGCGGAGAATTTGTGCTGGTGATCCATGATGCCCCGACTGCCGCTGTTCAAGGCGATGGGCTGCGTGTTCTGCAATTGCTGTTGCCAGAATTGCCTCTCAAAACAGCCGTCAAACTGGCCGCTGAAATCACTGGCGAGTCGAAAAATGTTTTGTACGACCAAGCCTTGGCGCTGAAAAATACGGCGAGCGACTGAGCTAAGTTGGACGTTTGCTCAAGCCCAGCCACATGACGGCAGCGACCACCAGCAATGCTCCTGCGACCTGCATGGGCGCGATCGATTGACCCAGCAAGGCCCAGGCCAAAACCAGCGCAAAGACGGGCTCGACATTCATGATCGCTGAATTGCCCACCACCCCCAAGCGGGGCAACACAGTGAACATGATGGTGAAAGCCGTGCCATAGAGAAAAGTCAGCATCGCCAAGCCCCACCAACCCGGCTGCGCCGTGGGCCAATGAAACCCGTCTTGCGACACCGCCCCTGAAATCGCCAACACTGCCACCAAGCCCATGGTGGAGAAGGTGCGCAAGCGCCCGTCCAGGCTCGCCACCTCATGCTGGGTCACCACCATGGCCAAACCGAAGGTGGCCGATGCGGCCAGGGCAAAAGCAATGCCCACCCCTATCTGACCCCAATGGGCCGCGGCGCCCAGCCCGGAAGCTGCACCCAACACATCGAGCGCCATGGCCAAGCCAATCAACATCACCGGCATGGCCATCAGTACTCTGCGTTCGGCCTTGTGGCCATACAACACACGGGCCCATACCGCTGTCGACAAAGGATAGGTATTGAAAGCCAGCAGCGCCAAAGCCACGGGCAAGCGGGCCACAGACGAGTACAAACAAATGCTTTGCACGGCAATCAAACCGCCAATCAGCAGCAAGAATTTTTGATCTCTGGCCGTCGTCGCAAAAGACACTTTTTGCTGCCAAAGTAACAAGCCGACCACGAACGTCGTGACGGCGCTGCGGCAACTGACCGCCGTCACCACATCCACGCCGTTGTTGAAGGCAAAACGGGCGGCCACATGGTTGGCCCCCATCATGAAGGCGATCAGCAACAGGGTGGCGAAAGCGGTACCCGACAGGGCTTTGCGGTCAGATGTCATTGGCTGATTGTGCGGGGTACAACCCCAGCCCTCTGGCATGCAGGCGACTCAAGCCGAGCAGCGCATCCGTGAACGGTGTGGCAACGTGCGTGAGTTGTCCCAATTCGCGCACAGCGCTGACCAAGGCGTCCAACTCAATGGTTTTGCCTGCTTCCACATCCTGCAGCATGGAGGTTTTGAAGGCCCCCAATTTGCGGGTGATGGCATGCCGATCCTCGGGTTGCTGGTCAATCGGTATGCCCAGCTGATCGCCAATCGACTTGGCTTCAAGCATCACAGTTGAAATAAAGGTACGCACCAAGTCGTCGTTCAAAATGGTGTCGGTGGTCGCGCCGGTCATGCCGCTGATGGGGTTGACCGTCATGTTGCCCCACAACTTGTACCAAATATCTTTCTGGATCTGCGCTGACAAAGTGGCGTTGAAACCGGCACGCACCAACAAGGCCACCCAGTCCTGCGCACGCGCAGTGACTTGGCCCGAAGGCTCGCCCACAATCAGACCGTTGCCAAAGTGATGCCGTATGACGCCGGGGGCATCGATTGAACAACTGGCATGCACTACACCGCCGAGCAGATGGTCCGCTGGAATGCCTTGTGCGATGACGCCCTGAGGATCGATGCTCTGCAAACAGGTGCCCGCCAAGCGCCCGCCAAAGCCATGCAAAAACCACCAAGGCACGCCATTCATAGCGGTAAAAACCAGGGTTTGAGCGCCTAACAATGGGCCGATTTGCGCAGCCACATCGGCCAATGCAGGGGCTTTGACGGCAATGATCACAACATCTTGAACACCCAACTCCGAGGCTTGGCTGCTGACCCGGACCGGCACGGTGTGCATCTGGCCGGCTTGATGGAGCGACAAGCCCTTGTTTTGCAAAGCCTTTAGCGTCGCGCCACGCGCCACAGCGCTGACGGTGCAACCGGCCTGCGCCAAATGCACACCCAGCCAGCCCCCGATGGCACCCGCGCCATAAATACACACTTTCATGTGGCGTAACTTTCATCGATTCGGTTGACTTGGCGGACCAATGCATCCAACACATCTTGCCCCGCGCCATGGTTCGGATTGAATTGCAACGCATCACGCGTGCATTTGGCGGCAATGGCTTCACTCACTGGTATCGCCGGGCCCATGCTGAAGGTAGCCATCTGAATTTCGCAGGCGCGTTGCAAAGTCCATAAAACGGCAAAGGTTTGCGACAGGCTGTGACCCCAGGCCAACAGGCCGTGGTTGCGCAAAATCACGGCGGGTTTGTGGCCGATGCTTTTCAGCAGGCGCGGCGCTTCTTCGGCATGGATGGTGATGCCCTCAAAGTCATGGTACGCCACCATGTTGTGCAGTTGAGCAGTGTAAAAATTGGTTTGCTGCAAGCCGCCCTGCAGACAGGCCACCGCCACACCTGCTGTGGTGTGGGTGTGCATGACACAGTGGGCACCGTCTAGGCCCTCATGGATCGCGGCGTGCACTGTGAAACCTGCGGGATTGACCGGAAATTTCGAACCGTCCAGGACTTGGCCCAGGGCGTTGATTTTGACCAGATTGCTGGCCGTGACTTCGCTGTAATGCAAGCCGAAAGGATTGATCAGAAACTCTTTTTCTGAACCACAGACCGATACAGGCAGTCGCACCGTGATGTGGTTGTAGATCATCTCGGTCCAGCCCAGCATGGCGAACACGCGGTAGCAGGCCGCCAGTTCCACCCGCATGGCCCATTCATCAGGATGCACCTGACCTTGCAAAGAAGCCTGCACAGGCAATGTCTGGGCCATGTCAATACACCTTACCCGTGTTGTCGCTGACCACCTTAGCGCCTTTGAAGCGGGCCGCCAACGCCGTGGTTTGACGAATCAGGATGTTGGTGTCCAGTCCTACAGCCACAAACACGGCGCCCAGATCGATGTAGTGCTGTGCGAGTGCTTCGTCAGGCGTCAAAATGCCGGGGGCTTTGCCTGCTTTCAAAATCCGCGCAAACGCGTCTTCAATGGCTGCCTGAACGACAGGGTGCCCCGCGTTACCCACGTAGCCCATAGAAGCCGACAAGTCGGCAGGCCCAATGAACACGCCATCCACCCCAGGCGTTTGGGCGATGGCGTCCAGGTTGTCCAAGGCCGTTTGCGTTTCTGCTTGCACCAGCAAACATACTTGCGCGTTGGCTTCTTTGCCGTAATTCGTGTATTGCCCCCAGCGCGAAGCACGGGCAGCGGCCATGCCGCGAATGCCGCCATGGCCATCGTCTTGCGGGTATCGCATAGCGTGCACGATTTTCGCCGCTTGCTCGGCGGTATCCACCATCGGCACCAGCAGGGTCTGCACACCTAAATCCAGGTGCTGCTTGATGATCACGGTATCTCCCGCCGGCACCCTCACAATGCTGTGGTTGCCCGGAAATGCGGCAATCGTTTGCAATTGCGCTTGGATGCTGGCCAAATTGTTCGGCGCATGTTCACCGTCAATCAACAACCAGTCAAACCCAGCGCAAGCGCATATTTCGGCGCTGTAGGCGCTGGTCAGTCCGAGCCAAAGTCCGATTTGGGTTTCGCGTGCATAGAGTGCTTTTTTGAATGGGTTGACGGGCGTTTTCATGTTGTTCTCCTGTTAAACAAATTGGAAATGTAAACGGCCCAATGGACCGTAGTCTGCGTCGAACACGTCGCCTATCTTGGCGAGTGCGGGTTTGGTGAACGAGCCTGCCAGCACAATTTCGCCAGCCTGCAAGTGCTCGCCCCATGGCGCGAGCTTATTGGCCAACCAGGCAATGCCGACCGCCGGGTGACCCTGCACGCCTGCGGCCAGACCCGTTTCTTCGACCATACCATTTTGTCTGAGGATGGCGCCGCACCATGGCAAGTCGGTCGTGTGCGGGTCCACGCGGTTGGCGCCCAGCACAATGCCAGCGTTGGCGGCGTTGTCGCTGATGGTGTCAAACACCTTGCGCATGACTTTGGTGTGGCGGTCAAACTGCTCGATGCGCGAGTCGATGATCTCGATGGCGGGGGTCACGTAATCCGTGGCATCCAGCACCTGCTCGACAGTCACAAGAGGGCCGCGCAGTTCCTTTTTGAGAATGAAAGCCAGCTCGACCTCGACCCGGGGGACAATGAAGTGGACAAAAGGAATGTCCAGCACCTGGCCGGGCGTGCAGATGTAACGCATGTTGTCCAGCAAGGTGCCGTAGTCTGGCTCATCGATCTGACTGGCGACCTGCATGGCGCGGCTGGTCAGGCCGATTTTGTGGCCGATCAAGGTACGCCCTTCGGCCAACTTGATCTGCATCCAGGCGCGGTTGATGCGGTAGCCGTCTTCGATGGTCATACCGGGATAGCGCTTGGAAAAGTGCTCGACCTGCACCCGTGATTTTTCGGATTGGTGCAGCTCGCGTGCGAGTTGCTGGATCAAAGCGTCGTCAAACATGTCAGACCTTGTTGAAAAGCGGATGGATGTTGCTGTGCTTGGCGTCGAACACTTCGGGGCCGACGTCAATCTGCAGCGTGATGCCGATATGGCGCTGCGCCATCACGGGTGCAAAGAAGGCCTTGGCCACTTCGATCAAAGTTTGCCCTGCGATTTGCTGAGTCGCTTCGCTGCGGCCTCGGCCCATGCGTACATTCAAGTACACAAAAGCATAGTCGCCCGATCCGCCATGGGGATTGGCTTCAAACTGCGCAGACGCCCAACCCGCTGCGCCGCCATCGGCCACCGCGTAATGCGGCGCAGGATAGGCCAGCACACGGGTACCACCGGTGGGGAAAACGGGCTTTCCCTCTTCGTCCTTGACGGTGAGCATGGCATCCGCCATTTGGCGGCACAGAAGGGTCATCTGGACTTCGGCATCCAGCTGGCCGGTGTAAAGAATCACAAGATGGGGCATGGGGCTTCCTTTGACTTTGTCATCTTTGCTTCTAGATTCGTCATCCTCACTTCTGGATTTGTCATCCTCGGTCCTTGATGACAGAAAAATACTTGCCTATTCACAGCCTTGTGCTCACTGCGGTGTAACCCTGGGCGGCACTGGCTTGGGCCAGGGGTATGTGTTGGCCGCTTTGCGGCGTGACTTCAAAAGTCGCATTGAGCTGACCGGTACCCGATGCGCCAAAGTAGGGCGTCAGGATTTCAACCGCGCCGTCGTAGTCCGTCCAACCCAAAGCGCCCATCAACATGGCCGTGTCGTGCATGAAGCCTTCACCGTGGCCTTTGCTGGCGTACTCGGGCAGCATCTCGCAAAAAGTTTTCCATTCGCGTTGGTCCCACATGCGCAGCACTTGCTCATCGAGTTTTTCGAGAAACGGGCTCCAGATTTTGTGCGCGAATTCAGGCGCCAAACCGTTTTGCGCGAAGCGGTGTGAGAGCGAGCCGCTGGCGAGAAAAGCCACTTTGCCGTCGTAATGTTTTTCCACCGCCTCGCGCATGGCCCAACCCAGACGGGCGCTGTCATTCAAGTAATGTGAAGTGCATAAAGCTGAGACCGAAATTACCTTGAAGTGCTGATCCTCGTTCATGTACCGCAACGGCACCAGCGTGCCGTATTCAGGATTCAAGGATGTGGCTTCGTGGGCCAAGGTTTCCACGCCAAACGCATTGCACACCTTGGCCAAGAGATGGCCCAGGACTGGGTTGCCCGGCGACTCGAATGCCATGTTGCTGATGAAGTGCGGCAGTTCGTTGCTGGTGTAAACCCCCTTGAAGTGGGGGCCACAGTTGATGTGGTAGCCGGCATTGACCAGCCAATGCGTGTCGAACACCACCAGTGTGTCCACACCCATGGCGCGGCATCGGCGGCTGATTTCCTTGTGACCGTCGATGGCGCTTTGGCGCGTGCCAAAACGCGGTCCCGGAATTTCACTCAGGTACATGCTGGGTACGTGGGTGATTTTGGCGGCAAGTGCAAGCTGACCCATGCTCACACCCCCCAATGTGGAATGTGATGACCACCCAGGGACACGGCTACGTTTTTGGGCTCACAGAACACTTCGTAGCTCCAAGTGCCGCCTTCGCGGCCAGTGCCACTGGCCTTGGTGCCGCCAAAGGGCTGACGCAAGTCGCGCACGTTCTGGCTGTTGACGAAGCACATACCAGCCTCGACCGCTGCCGCCACGCGGTGGGCTTTGCCGATGTTTTCGGTCCAGACGTAGCTGCTCAAGCCGTACTGAATGTCGTTAGCCAAGCGAATCGCATCGGCCTCATCTTTGAAGGGGATGAGGCAAGCCACTGGGCCAAAGATTTCTTCTTGAGCGATCTTCATGCGGTTGTCCACATCGGCAAAAACGGTGGGCCACACGAAGTTGCCATTTTGCAAGTCACCCGTCAATTCGGGCGCATAGCTCGGCCGGTCCAGGCCGCCGCACAGCATCGTGGCGCCTTCTTTCGGGCCGAGTTCGATGTAGCTGCGCACCTTGGCCAAGTGCGCTTGCGAGATCATGGGGCCGACGATGGTTTTTTCATCCAGCGGATCGCCCACGCTGATGCGCTTGGCGCGTTCGGTGAACTTGGCCACAAAATCAGCATAAATGCTGTGTTGCACCAAGATGCGACTGCCCGCCGTGCAGCGCTCGCCGTTGTTGCTGAAGATCATGAACACGGCTGCGTCCAAGGCACGGTCCAGATCGGCGTCTTCGAAGATCACAAACGGGCTCTTGCCGCCGAGCTCCATGCTGAATTTTTTGAGGCCCGCACTTTGAACAATCCGGTTGCCGGTGGCTGTTGAACCCGTGAAGCTGATGGCCCGCACATCAGGATGCGCGACCAAGGGCTCACCGGCTGTCTTGCCGTAACCATGCACCAGATTCAATACACCTGCAGGCACACCGGCTTCGAGCGCGAGTTCTCCCAAACGAGCCGCGCTCATGGGGGAGAGCTCGCTCATCTTGAGCACGGCGGTGTTGCCAAAGGCTAAGCAAGGAGCGACCTTCCAGGTGGCGGTCATGAAAGGCACGTTCCACGGGCTGATGAGCGCGCACACGCCGACCGGATGGAACAGCGTGTAGTTCAGGTGCGTGGGGGTGGGGTAGGTGTGGCCGTCCACGCGGGTACACATCTCGGCGAAGTAACTGAAATTGTCAGCCGCGCGGGGCACCAACTGCTTGCCGGTTTGGGCGATGACTTGACCACAATCCTTGGTTTCGGTTTGCGCGATCTCGGGTACGTGTTTCGTGATCAGCTCGCCCAGCTTGCGCATGATCTTGGCGCGTTCAGGTGCTGGTGTGGCCGCCCATTTGGGAAACGCGGCTTTGGCTGCGGCAACAGCGGCATTGACTTCTGACAAGCCGCCAGATGCGACTTCGGCCAACACATGCTGGGTGGCAGGATTGAGGGTCTCGAAGTAGTCGCTGCCCGCGACGTTCTTGCCGTTGATCAGGTGGTCAATTCTCATGGATGGGCTTTCACAATCGTGTTGGTCAAGGCGCCAATGCCTTCGATTTCGGTGACGATGACGTCGCCTGGCTGGCAGTCCACAATGCCATCGGGCGTGCCCGTCAGAATCACGTCGCCGGGTTGCAGGGTCATGAAGCTGCTGAAGTATTCAATCAGCGTCGGCACATCAAAAATCATGTCGGCCGTGCTGCCGCTTTGCGTGATTTTGCCGTTCACTGTGGTCTGCAGCTTGAGGGCCATGGGGTGCGGTACATCGGCTGCATCCACCAGCCAAGGCCCGATGGGCGTGCAGGTATCGCGGTTTTTAACGCGCAAATTGGGGCGGTACCAGTTTTCCAGATAGTCACGGATGGCGTAATCGTTGGCAACGGTGTAACCACCCACGTAGTCGTAAGCATCGGCTTTTTTGACATGCCGTGCGGTACGCCCCATCACCACGGCCAACTCGCATTCGTAGTGCATGTATTTCACATCCGCAGGGCGTTTCGTCAAGGCTTTGTGGCCAATGAATGCGGCTTCGCCTTTCATGAAAGCCAAAGGTTCTTGCGGCGCTTTGAATTCCAACTCCTTGGCATGGTCGGCATAGTTCAAACCCAAGGCAATCACGGTGCGTGCCTGGGGTACGGCTGGCAAGGGCGGCAGCCAGACCACGTCATCCCAACTCACGAGGTGCCCTTTGTGCGGCCCTTGGGTGATGCGCAACTGCCCTTCAAATTCGATGGCTTGTTGAACGGCGCCAGACCAAGCAATGCGTGCATGCTTCATGCGGCGCTCCCTGTTGTCACTTTTTGCACCACAGACGCTAGACCTGCAGCCCGAATCTCAACCGTGTCCCCCGCGCGAGCGCGTGGGCGCAGTCCGGTTTCAAGACAATCGGTGCCCACCATGAGCACATCGCCTGCTTGCAAAGTCATGAAATCACCGACATCCGACAGCAGTTGCGGTATCGATCGTTTGAGGGTTGACAAGGCCACCCGCTGCACTAACGCGTTGTTGAGCAACACCTCAATTTCCAATTTATGCCAGTCGGTCTGAAAAGGCGTCAACGCCTGCGGCAGCCC
>Ga0114962_10000550_pt1 | contig 33457 bp, 25 predicted proteins | sample C_130820_MF_Meta_FD_87017 | JGI IMG/M metagenome (GOLD analysis project Ga0114962, IMG submission 87017) | Freshwater microbial communities from Lake Croche, Canada to study carbon cycling - C_130820_MF_MetaG | ecosystem: Environmental > Aquatic > Freshwater > Lake | place: Lake Croche, Canada...
GGCTGAGATGTTTGTAATTCATGGGCAACTTCGACTGGCAGGTCAAGAAGCCTTGAATGCTAAACATTCTCAGCCACCTTCACCTCAGTTAATCAAAGTTGCACTTCGTGCTTGAATCCGCCTCTTATTGAAGATGAAGAAAGTGAATTGTGCAGTACGGCCTGGTTGCTTGAGGATGCAGAAGGCTGGAGAGTTACGAAAATAGAACCTTATTGGAATCTATATCAATGATGGCAAGGTGTCTCATCCTATAAGAGATCGTATGACTTTCATTGAGAAGTCCACTCGATCTAACGAGCTCGACCGCACGGCCAATACATTTACTTTGTTGGTAGTCGGTCCCGCAGATGATCTGAGCTCGAACAATAGCGGTGAGCCTGTAGTAATGCATTCATTGCGTGATGTGGTGAGCGTGCTTAAAAATGAACGTACCGATCAAGCTTCTTTACTTGGAATATTGACAGGTGTTCAAACTCAGGTAGAGACATTTGCAGCGGAAATTGCAAATCAAGAATGCCTATCTTTATGCCTGCTTTCAATGGGAAAACCTAGCAGTCTGACGGAATCTCAAAAACTCGCCCAGCGCCAAATCTGGTTAGGTGCTGAAGTTGATGACAACAAAACAGGACAGCCACAATCAATTAGAAATGAGGTCGCCCTTGGGTATGCAGACATCTTATTGGTAGTTTGGGATGGGGTGACCATAGATGATGAGGTTGTGCCTCTGCTCCAGAGCGCTTCGCTGGCGATGAAGCCGGTAATTTGGATAGATGTGACTGGAGTGGTTCGGGTACTCCAGCGGGAACTGTTGACGAAAGCGCAGCGGCACATACTTCAGTGCCCAAGTCCCCCGATTCAAAGCCTGGTTTCCTGCTTTTCATCGCCCATTGCACTGCAAAATCCAACGCTATTTTTGCGGTCAATTGCTGATCCTGCATTCATCAAGGATTCAAGCGATCGTCAACGAAGTGCAACTGGGAAGTCACGCGCAGGAACCGTTCACAAGTTCATGATGGCCTTGGTGCAGGGCCGTTTCAAGAAGGCTTTTTCAGCTTTGGCGGCAAGTCCAATTTCCGCTTACAGAGGTCCTGCATGGGAGGAGTCAGAAGGAATCGTCGCCTTCACACCAGTTCTGGATAAGCAGTTTGACCGTGCCGATATAGCTGCCAGTATTTCAGCGGGGAAGCATCGAAGCGCAGCATGGATCAGTTCACTTGCTTCCACCACCGCCGTGTTTGCAGCCGTTGCTGGGGCTATCAACCTTTGGTCAAGCCTACATGGTGCGTTTTGGGCTTTGTTGGAGTTGGGCTTGGTCGCACTTGTGGTGTCAGTCCTTTGGCGAGCCAAAAATATGCAGTGGCACCGCAAATGGATTGGCAACAGATTTGTCGCTGAACAGCTCAGATACACGCGCATGGGATTGCCGTTGTTAGCTGTGACCAAATCGTTGTCAGAACCGTCCTTATGCGTCTTGCCGGGCGCGAATGGTCAAGCCAGTTTGGCAGTTTTATCGGAAGACCTTCGTTTAGTTCAGCAGACGATTGTCCGCATGGGCTTGCCCTCGGCATCAACTGGGAGTGTGTACATTGCATCCGACTCGGACATGCTTCCAAAATTGCGTGATTACGTCCTTGCCGTTGTCCGTGATCAGGTGGCATACCACCATCGCGTTCATCATGAGCAACATAAAGTTGACCACATCCTGCATCAGCTTTCACTTGTCCTTTTTACGCTCACGGTCGCAGCCATTGGGGGACATTTTCTCTTGCACGCTGATTGGCTGCTGATATTTACGGCATTTTTCCCGGCACTTGCCGCTGGGATACACGGTCTGACAACAACACTCGAGATATCACGTCTGGCCGATCAATCAAAGACTACCGCTGAACATCTGCATGAGTTGTCCGAAGCCATTAAAAATGTATTGAACGCAGATCAAAGCCCCTGGAAAAACTGGCTGCAATTGCGTTACTTGACGCTTCGTTCTGCGGAAATCATGTCGGACGAAAACAGTCAATGGCAAAAGTTGGTAACTCATCAAAAACCAAAGTTGCCTGCATGAATTTAGTCAAATCCTTTGACCTCGCTGGTCGTGTACCGATTGTTCTTGCTGTCACAGGACACAGAGCCATCCCAAAGCAGGATGAAGAGGCATTGTGCAAGGCTGTGAATGGCGAATTGAATTTGATAGCGAAATCAAACCCCCATTCGCCTTGCATCTTGATTAGTGCGTTGGCTGAAGGTGCTGACAGGTTGGTCGCAGGTTGTGCGTTGACTCTCGGTTGGCAACTTTGCGCTGTTCTTCCTCTCACGCAAGACGATTACGAAACTGATTTTCATGACAACGAATCGGTTGCCGAATTTCGTGAACTGTTGAAACGATCCACATGGGTGAAGGTGCTTGACGCGAAGCATCATTTGCGCCCCACCTGTTACCACGAACTTGGGCTTTGGCTTTCTCAACAAGCCCAAGTGCTGATTGCTTTGTGGGACGGTGAGCAGGCCAAAGGCCCCGGTGGAACAGCGGAAGTTATTCGAAATTTTCGTGAAGGCGTTGCTTTAGCTCAGCCGATACTTCCTGATTCTGGTCCGGTTATCCACATTCAAACTCGTCAAACGCTGCTCCAGCAGGCTAGTGCAGACTTTGAAGTCGGACGTGTACGAATGCTTCCTGCAAGTCCTGGTGGACTTCCTAGTGATGGTGAAGCCAATCGATGGCGCGTCGTACTGTCACGGATCGATAAATTTAACAAGGACTCTATTGACGCGCAGCGCGTTGATGGTCAGTTGACCGCTACTTGGGGATTGCCCTTTCCTCAATGGGCATCCACTCATCTGGCAGGTTCGAAAGTTGAGCTGGCTCGTCACCTGTTCTTATCCGCCGATGCGCTTTCAATATCGGCTCAAAAAGAGCGTGATCGCATGTTCATGGGCCTTCTTGGCTTTAGTGCAGTTGCCATCTTACTTTCGCAAGTCTATTCAAGCTTGTTTTCTATTGCCACTCTTTTGGCTTGTGCAGTTGGACTGATTGGAGTCGGTGCTTGTTGGTATTGGGCGGCGAGTCAAAGGAATCTCGAGGGGCGCTATCTTGACTACAGAGCACTTGCTGAAGCTTGTCGAGTTCAATATTTTTGGAAGATCGTTGGCATCAGTGAATGCGCTTCAGTTCATTTTTTGCGTGAGCAACGGGATGAATTAGAGTGGATTCGCCAGGCGATCCAGACATCTGAAATTGGCGATGAAGAAGCCAAAGATGCCCCATTGTTGGATCGCTTGATGTTTGTGCGCACCGCATGGATTGACGATCAGCTGAAATACTTTGGTGGCACTAATGGAAGGATCGGAAAAGCTGCGTTGAATCATTTGAATGATGTGAAGTGGTCGCAGCGAAGTCGACTCTTGTTTGTACTGGGCATGACGCTCACGCTGATGACGGCCATCTTCCACGTGTTCTTTGCTGATACGACTGTTCCACTCCACGACTGGGCTCAGCGCAGCATGATCGTTGGTTATTGCATTCTGTTTGCATCGTCTGGTCTGGTTAAGGTTTACCAAGAAACGCGAGCGTTTGCTGAACATGCAAAGTTATACCAACGCATGGATTTAGCGCTGCAATTGACCCAATCGCGACTTGATGCTGCATTGGCTTGCGGCGACCTAGAACTGGCGGTAGAAATCGTCAGATCCCTTGGCATCGAAGCGCTTGCTGAAAATGGAAACTGGCTGCTCATGCATCGTGAGCGGCCTGTATTGGTTCAGGGAATTGGTTGAGACTCAAAAGAAGGATGACTCAAATGAGCTACGACGTATTTATTTCATTCAAGAACTCCGGCAAGGATGGCAAGGCAACGCCAGATGCCACTGCCGCGCGAGGCGTATACGACGCGCTTAAAAGCGCTGGAATGAAGGTTTTTTTCAGTGAAGAATCTCTGGCGGAAGTGGGCAAAGGACAGTTCGGAAAATCTATTGAAACGGCATTAGAGTCTGCGCGCGTACTTATCTTGGTGGCCTCTTGTCGTGAACACATTGAGTCGCCCTGGGTCGAAACCGAGTGGGACTCCTTTTTGCAAACCGTCCGAAGTGGGCACAAGCAAGGCGAACTTTTCATCTTCAATTGTGGTGACCTCAAGCCCGCTGATCTCCCGTTGTTTTTGCGTCGGCAGCAGATGTTTGCCCAAAACAGCATGGAAAAGCTACTTCAGTTTGTTGCAAGCGCCGTCCCCACATTGCCCACTCTAGGCGACTTCATTCAAGTCGCGTTGCATTGTCTTCGTCCAGAAAAGAATGAAGACAAAGTGTACTTTGTGACAGTCCATCCAGGTACAACAGCAAGCACTTGCCATGTCACTGCGCATTGGGGTGCCCGCTCGGCTAAGCGCCTGAGCAGTCAAATGAAGGCCATCAACGTTATCAAAGCTGTGGCTGACGCAGAGGTTGAAAAAGCAAAACAGGAAAAGCTTAGAGGGGGCTACCTGCCCGCTGCTTATGCCAAGTTATTGACAGACGAAGCCAGATCCCACCTTTCAGCTTCACTAGGTTTGTTCGAGGCCGAGCAGGCACCCATAGCAAAGGGCAAGAGTCAACCGAAAGAGAAGCCCGAACCAAGCAAAGTGAAACCTGCCAAAGTGGTGGAGCCCAAGCCCGTTACAAAGCTGAAGCAGTCGACCAAAGTTGAGATGAAGCCAGTTGTCAAGGTCGAACCTAAGCCAGATAAAAAGCAGGTGCCAGCAGTTGTCGGCATCGCTAAAAAGAGAACTTCAAAAGAAGCTGCCAAGCCAGTTCTTGCAAAGGCACCAACTGTCGTTGCAAAGTTGCCTGAGAAAAAATCAAAAGCTAAAAAAGTTGTCGCCGTTTCTGAAAAACAAGCGGCCAAAGTTCTGCCGGTTGTGATCAAACAGCCTCCGCCGAAAGTCGCTGTAAGTACGCCGAAAAAAACTACAGCAAAAAAAGCGACCAAGGAGGCTTCGCCAGCACCATTGAAATCAGCCAGTAAAAAGGCTGTGAAGACTGCGACCACGCCAACTGCGACGGCCAAGACGCCTTCTCGTCGTCGTTAACTGGTCACATCTTCACTATTGAAACTCGCTAAATTCGTATGTCCCGCATCACAGAACTTCGTAATTTAATCATCAAGGCCAAGCACGCTTATTACTACAGCGGTGAGCCCATGATGGATGACGCTGAGTACGACGCCCTTGAGGATGAGTTGCGTCAGCATTCACCGGATGATCCTGTTCTGAAGATCGTTGGCGCTCAAGTTCCAGCGGAGAGTATGTTGACCAAGGCTCGACATTCCATTCCGATGGGCAGTCAAAGCAAAGTTAATTCTGAAAGTGAGTTTCGGACTTGGTGTGAAAAAAATGATGTCGGTCTCATTCATGCGAGTGTCAAAGGTGACGGTGCAAGTGCTGCCGCCTATTATTTAAATGGTCAACTAGTTCAAGCGATCTCACGAGGCGATGGCGTATTAGGCGAAGACATTACGGCCAATGCCTTGCGATTCAAGGGCTTGCCGGTATGGGTTGAAAGTGAGGGGCGTCCTTTCAACGGTGCAGTCCGGTTTGAGGTCATCCTGACCGTTGAAGATTGGACCCGCATTGATCCTTCAAGAAGTAAAAATCCGAGAAATGCAGGCACAGGAATCATGGGCCGCAAGAACGGCTTGCAGTCTGATTACTTGACTATTTTTGCTTTCGATCTAGATGAGTCTCGTGATGGTGAGCCCTACAACTTTGAGACCGAAATTGAAAAAACAGCACGACTTGCTGAGTTAGGTTTTAGTGTGATGCCTCACACCCATTGCAGTGACGCAGATGAGGCAGTGCGCTACTTTAAAACCATTGCCCAGACGCGCAATGAGTTGCCGATCTGGATTGATGGTGTCGTGATGAAGATCAACGCCATTGAAAAACAAGTTGAATTAGGCGTCACCGGAGGACGACCCAAAGGGCAGATTGCTTGGAAATTTGATTCTGTAGGCGCAGAGACTATTCTTGAGGGCGTCGTGGTTAGTGGCGGCCACACAGGTGGCCTCTATCCAACCGCACAGTTGCGAGCGGTAGATATTGGTGGAACGACCATCACCAATGCTTCGCTTGCAAATTACGATGAAATAGCCCGGCTAGATGTTGCGATTGGTGACTCCGTATGGGTTGTGAAAGCCAATGACATCATCCCAAAAATCATTCGTGTGACTGAACGCCCGGCCCATCGCCGTGCAATTTTGCAGCCTGCCTGTTGCCCATTCTGTGGAGGGGAGGTTGGGCGCAGGATCAACGTTGCAGGCAATGATGGCGTCATCATTGAATGCCGAAATTCGAATTGTGAAAAGAAGTCGACAGGAAAAATTCGCAGGTGGATTGCAAGTCTTGATATTTTGGGTATCGGAGATGTCGTACTTGAAGCGATGGTTGAAAAATTGGATCTGGCTGATGCAGCTGATTTGTATACCTTGCGCAGCAGAGCAGATGAACTTGCAGAATTGTTGATCAACGCTGATCGTGATCTCAAGTTAGGTGCTAAGCGGGCAACATCGATCCTGGACGCCATCGAGGCTACGCGTGAGCTTTCATTGAGTCAATTTTTGGGATCCTTAGGCCTCGACCACCTTGGAAAAAGGCGTGTAGATCTCATGATTTCGGCTGCAGATGGTGCCTTGGACGAATTAATAGCCTGGAGAAGCGGCTTGCTGCGTGACGCTTCATTCGCAGCAGGTGTTGGGGTTCCAAGCATCGGCGCTGAGATCCAAGACGGTATTGACTCGATGTCACAGGTTATTGACAAGCTGTTGAATGCAGGGGTGTGCATTACCACTGGCTCAGCTCATGGAACTGCCGACCAGCCTGAGCTCACGGTTTGTATAAGCGGAAAGCTGCACAGCGGCCGCAAAAAATCTGATTACCAAGAGCCGTTGCTTGCAATCGGATATGCCCTGGTTGATGAAGTCAGCAAGGGTCTCAATTACCTTGTTCTCGCCGATGCTGACTCGGGAAGCAGTAAGGCTGAAAAAGCAAGAAAACTGGGTGTTCAGGTGATATCTGAAGCTCAACTCATTGAGATGGTTGGCACCTTTACCCCTCAAGAGTTCGTCAGTACGGTTGAATTACCAATACAGACTTCGATTGTGTCCAAACCTCTAAAGGAAAATTCTATGTCCAAATCTAACATCCCCTTCTCAGTAGATGCATCTGCTCGACGTTTTGAATTGGTTGATGACAAGTCAGCCAAATTTTGGGAGGTTGATGTCATAGCCGAAAGCGTTGAAGTGAAGTTTGGAAAGATCGGTACAAATGGCCAAACTCAAATAAAAGATTTTGAAACACCTGATGAAGCACTGAAACATGCTGAAAAGCTGGTTCATGAAAAGCTCAAGAATGGATATCAAGAGGTCGTACAGGGTGCAAAGCCAAAGGCATCCCAAGCACCAGTGAAGCCAGTGCCTGCCCCAGTGAAGCCTGTTTCCGTGAAAGCTAAATCTTCACCCGCGCCGGTGAAAAGTGCTGAGAGCTCTAAAAAGGTATGTATCAGCGGCAAGCTACCAAGCGGCAGTAAGAAGGCTGACTATGAAGCGCCGTTGCTTGCTGCGGGGTACTCATTGGTGGACGATGTTGTTCATGATCTGAAGTATCTTGTTCTGGCGGATCCCACGTCTACCAGCAGTAAGGCAGAGAAGGCTAGGAAGCTAGGAGTAGAGGTTATATCGGAAGAAGAACTCCAGGGCCTTTTATCCACTAACAATGATTGATTCCTAAATTTATTCCATGCTGCAGTTTTTTTCTTTTATTGTGGTTCCAATCACAATTTTTATCAGCCATTTGAGTGAAGCTGACTGCCTGGTTGGACGAAGTAAATTCTTTGAAGGATAAGAGTGATGCCAATTACTTTTGAACAAATCAACATTTTCCTAGAAGCCGAAATGGAACAGGCTCACGAGATTGCTAAAACGTTTATTCCGGAGATCAATTTACCAATAGGCACCGAGAGTTCGTTAGGAAGAACGCCCCTCGTGGAGCTATGCAGCAAAAAAGAAATCACTTACAGAGAAGAAAAACTCAAGTTGCTTTTGGGCCTTGGCTTTGATGTTAACTTCGTTGAAAAATACTATGGCTCGCCGCTAATGCAAGCACGTTGAAGAATGCAATTTCAACTTCAATATTTCGATTTTCATTAAACGATGCTTGGAAGATAGCGAGGTGGGTGCCGCGCGCGCGTAACGTGCTCAAACGCATAGGCTAAGTTAAGTAACTTCATTTCACTCCATGCGTCGGCGAAAAAACTCAAGCCGAGCGGGAGCCCACGTGCGCTTCCTGCTGGGACGCTGATGCTGGGTGTGCCTGCTACGGCTGCTGGAGAACTGCTACCCCAGACTGCATGATCACCCAACATCAAATCGACGCACCAAGCAGGGCCACCGGTGGGTGCCATCAACGCATCCAATTGGTTCTCTCTAAGTACCTTTTCGATTCCATCGCTTCCAGCAAGACGACGGCAGGTGGAAAGTGCCTCAAGGTACTCGCTGTCAGACAAAGGTCCCTGGGCCTGCGACATAACTAGGAGGTCCTGGCTGAACCATGGCATTTCTCTGTCGGAATGGATTTTGTTAAATTCAATTAACTCGGCCAAGCTGCTAACTTGCCCGTACGGCTCCCGTCGTTGAAGGTATTCGTTTAGACCGGCCTTCATCTCATAGAGTAAGACGGTCCTCTTTGCTTTCTGCATTTGCTCAATATTAGGCAATGTAACTGGATCGATGAGTACGGCGCCCGCGTTCCGCAAGGCCGCCAGCGCCGGTGCATAGGCTTGCTCCACGATGTCATGAAAACCAAAATACTGCCGCAAAACTCCTAATCGAGCGCCTCTCAGCGACTCACTATCTAGGGCAACAGAATAGTTTTTTAGGGTATTTGAGATGCTTTCTGAGGTGCACGCATCGTGACTGTCAAAGCCGGCCATTGCACCGAGTAAAAGTGCACAATCACGGACCGTTCTCGCCATCGGCCCTGGCGTATCCAGACTGCGTGCAATCGGAATGACGCCTCGTCGGCTGATCAGACCCACCGTGGGTTTAAGGCCGACGATTCCGCAAACTGAAGCTGGGCTCAAAATCGATCCGTCAGTTTCAGTTCCGACAGCCGCAGCGCAAAGGCTCGCCGCTACGGCAACAGCTGAACCAGAGCTTGACCCCGATGCGCTTCGATCCAGGGCATACGGATTGCGCGTCAGACCGCCGCGTGCGCTCCAACCACTGCTGCTCTGACGACTACGGCCATTCGCCCATTCACTCATATTGGTTTTTCCGAGAATCACGGCACCTGCCTCGCGCAAGCGTTTCACTAGGAAAGCGTCTTCATGCGCGGTCGACCCCGTCAGTGCCAACGAACCAGCGGTAGTCGCCATGCTATCCCGCGTGTCGATATTGTCCTTGATAAGGATAGGAATGCCATGCATCGGGCCACGCGGCCCCTTCTCTTTCATCTCGCCGTCCAACGCAGTCGCTATCTGTATCGCATCTGTATTCAGCTCAATCACGCTGTTCAGGCATGGCCCTTTGCGGTCTATTTTCTCGATGCGCTCCAGGTAACAACCGACCAACTCCCGGGATGTGACCCGTCCCGATGCAACATCAGATTGCAGTTCGGAAAGACTAATCTCCTCGATGCTGGCAATTTTCATATGCTGTCCAATCGGCAGTTCACTTGTTTGCGTCCCAACTAAGCGATTCGCTGACCGCAGCTTCCAAAATTTGCTTGTATCTGGGATCGTCGTTTGCCTGATTGAAGGTCCCGCATATGACAATATCGGTTTCTGATGAGCGCAACATAAAACTGTTCCAGTGCCCAAGGTGCCCCCAGAACAAAGTATCCGAAATTGAAAATAAGGAAATCCCGGCAGCAGTTCTAGTCTTGCGAGTTCCAGTGCCGACCGGCCCATCGGTCCCAAGCTTCATGAACTGTAGCGTTTCTTCATTAGCAAACACCGCCTGTCCCAGAAGGCTAGTGATGAAGTGATCAAGATCAGCGGCAGTAGAAACCAGTCCGCCGCCTCCGAAGGTGTCAAACGAAGGGTCAAAGTTGGCAGTGTCAGTTTTTCCAGAGAACGCATGGGCCACAGGCCACTCCGTAGCAGTCTCACACCCCTCAAGATAAGTGCTTTTGAGAGCGAGCGGATCTAGCAGACGCTCCCGATAGACCGATGCCAGTGAGGATCCGGTTGCGGCCTCAATTATCAAAGCTAACAGGACGTAGCCGGTATCGCTGTAGGCAACGCCTTCATCAGGCCGAAAGTAAGGTGTCCCCGCGCGTATGGCTACTCTTAATAGGTCCAGTGCGGACCATTTTTTTGCGGGCGTGTCGAACACATTTTCGATGAACTGTGCAGTCGTCGCATAGTCGAAAACTCCACTGCGATGCCGAAGCAACTGTGCAATGGTGATGTCCGAGCCAAAGGAATGACCTTCATAAATATGGATCTGATCACAGATTTCATTCGACAGATAAGTCGTCAGTCTGTCATCTAAGGATAAAACTCCTTCCTCCACCAAGAGTAAAACCAGTGCTGCCGTGAAGGTTTTGCTAATGCTTGCGGTACGAAACGCATGCGTTTCAGACGCGTAGGTGGTCGGTCCAGTCGATGCGCGGTTAGAACCCTCCCACCATGTTGAGCCACGCCGGACCCGCAGAATACATTCGTCGGTAAGCCTTGCAATCAGACTTGCTAATCGGGTGCAGACGGCACTGGAAACGTTGCCGTTCTTTACATGTGTTGTCTGACTTGATCGACTCATGGGGTGACATCTCGGCAGTGACAAAAAGCATAGCCATTCTGTTCGAATGGAACACGAATTTTATTGTACTTGAATTCAAATTCAATTCATGATAGGATCAATCATGGCCCCCCAGTAGGCGGTTTTGTTCATAAACATGGGCCTCAAGTCTATTGTTCCTTGTGAAGTACGCCTGCAAGTGAGACCTCGCACTTCTCCCCTTGATATGGCAAGAGAAGGTAGCAAACGCAACAAATTGGAGAAAAATATGACAAAGGTATGGCAAGACCTAAGGCCTGGATCTAAGTTGGGTGTGAGCCCTTGGTTCGCGCTAAAGCAAGAAATGTTTGACGAGTTCGAGGTGCTAACGCTTAGCAATGACAAGCTGCACACAGATGCAGATTGGGTGGCGAAAAACACGCACTTCAAGTCCATTATTGCGCCCGGATTCTTTGTTGCGGCACTTCTTCCCTATTTCCATGCACAAGTTTCGGCTGATTTGACTGGTTACTATCCTCTAAATTATGGATTTGACAAGATTCGGTGGGTGGAACCCGTGCCAGTCAACTCCAGAATTCGAGCTGAATTCACTGTGATGGAGATCACGCCGCGCCCTGATGGCGGGTCACTCTTTAAGACGCAGGTCACGGTTGAGATCGAGGGAGTGGACCGTCCAGGGATGGTGGCAGAGTGGCTGGGCGTAGTCATGCCTCACAGCGCCGTCTGAGGCCGTCATGAATCTGCTGAAGGCCCGCAGGTCATCAATGCTGGACTACCTGTCCGAACACGCACGACTGCATCCAACACGCGAGGCCGCCGTAGAGGGCGAGCAAAGACTAAGCTATCGTGAACTTGCGTCTCAGGTCGATGCAGTTGCATCGAGACTTACCGATCGAGGCATTGGTGTTGGCCATGTAGTTGCCTATATCGGACCGCCTGGCATTCAGTATTTCATTAGTCTCTTAAGCGCTTTTCAAACTAAGGCAACATGGGTCGGTCTGAACCCCAAATACCGCTGCGATGAATTAGCCTACGTTATCGGTCACGCCAGACCCTGTTTGATCATTGTTGCTGACACGGCAGAGGAGCGAACCCGAGGCGAGCTCGCACTAGCAATTAGCAAAACAGATTCTGAGGCTGACATCATTTTTGCGGAGGAAAGTGCGGGAGGCCTGCATGCCTCCCTGAGCAGAATCGGCTCTACTCGTTTGCCACCCCACGAACGCCAGATCGACATCGCAGATCTAGAAGCCGCAGTTTTGGTTTACACATCAGGTTCCTCGGGCAAGCCAAAAGGTGCCTGCCTGACGCAGTCAAATTTGGTTGAAAACGCTTGGTGGTTAGCGCGCAGGTTAGGTTTTGAAAGTGGACGATTTTTAATAAACCTCCCGGTTAACCACGCGGGCTGCATTTCAGACACCACACTGGTGGCTTTACTCAATGGAGATACGCTGGTGTTCATGGCGGCATTTGAGCCGGTAGAAGCAGGTCATTTGGTGCGCGATGAGAGGATTACTACACTGGGTCAAGTACCGACGCAGTATCAGATGATGCATTCCGCCGGCGTCCTTGGGCCTGACTATTTGGGTACGGTAAAACACTTGGGGTGGGGTGGTTCTGCCATGCCCAGTAGCCTTATTGCCTTTCTGTCCAATTTCATCCCGGACCTGTTTAACAGTTACGGTTTAACTGAATCCTCCGGCACGATCACCATCACCCAGAAAGGTGCAAATGCGGAGCAACTAGCCAATACGACTGGCATTCCTGTTTTTGACGGTGCGGTTCGCGTTGTCGGTGCCGACGGATATAGCGTACGTACGGGCGGAGCGGGCGAAGTTCAGATCTGTGGGCGCCATGTGTTTGCAGGTTATCTGAGAAACGAAGCTGCCAACAGCGTTGCGTTCACCGGTGATGGCTGGCTTAGAACTGGAGACACTGGGCTTATTTCGCTCGATGGCAGTTTGCGTTTGATTGGGCGCATGACGGAAATGTACAAGTCTGGTGGCTACAACATTTATCCGCGTGAAATAGAGTCGGTGCTTGAGTCGCACCCCGGGGTTGCCATGGCTGCGGTCATTGGGATCGAGGATCCACTTTGGGGTGAAGTCGGCCACGCGTTCGTTCTTTCATCGTCCGGTGACATCGACAGTGCCAGCTTAAACGCGTTGTGTCGCGAACGTCTAGCTGCATACAAGGTTCCAAAAGTAATTGAAGTTCGCACCGATCTCCCATTGCTACCGATCGGAAAAATAGACAAAAAACAACTTGCAACATTAATTTTTAAATCCAAATTAATTACGGATATTGGCTCAGCCTAATTTGACTTGGATTAATTATGAACTTACCTTTAAAACGCGCTCAAGTTGGATCACGCATGTCAGGGATCGCAATTTATAACGGGACCGTTTATCTTTCCGGGCAGGTTCCTTTAAATACCGCAGACGCCGACATCGCAACACAAACAGATGAAGTCTTGGGTCATGTCGAACGCTTACTGACAGAAGCCGGCACCGACAAATCGCACATCCTGCAATGCCAGATATTTTTGCGAGACATTGCTGACATATCTCACATGAATGTAGTGTGGGACGCCTGGGTTACAACGGGTCACGCTCCCCCGCGTGCCACTGTCCAAGCCGCGTTGGCTGATCCGCGCTGGCGAATCGAAGTTCTCGTCACGGCAGCCCTTGCCTAAAGCCTAAGGTCTACTGAAACGGTAAATACACCATGGTCGATACTCAAATCCTTGAACCGGGGGACGATATTTCCCTTGATGACAAGTACCTGCTTGAACATGGTCGAGTTTTCATGTCCGGACATCAGGCGCTGGTGCGATTGCCGATGCAGCAGCGCATACGCGATGTGGCAGCTGGAAAAAACACGGCGGGCTATATTTCCGGTTACCGCGGCTCGCCCATGGGGCGATATGACATGGAATTGTGGCGCGTCGATGCCCTGCTTAAGCAACACCACATCGTATTTCGCCCGGGCATCAATGAGGAGTTGGCAGCAACAGCAGTTTGGGGATCGCAGTTTGTAGGCGATCAGCCAAAAGCGCGCTATGACGGTGTGTTTGGCATCTGGTACGGAAAGGGCCCAGGCCTGGACCGGTCGGCGGATGCGATTAAGCACGCTAATTATGGCGGCAGCAGCGCATGGGGCGGTGTGCTGGCAATAGCGGGTGACGATCACGGTTGTAAGTCATCAACTATCCCCAATTTTTCCGACCCGATTTTCATTGCCTGCGGCATGCCGATTCTTTATCCAGCCAGCACGCAAGAGCTGCTCGATTTCGGATTGCATGGAATTGCGATGAGCCGATACAGCGGATGCTGGGTTGGAATGAAGGTAGTGACCGACATAGTTGAAGGCAGCGGTATTGTCGACGTGGACCCGACATTGCCTCATATTGTGCAGCCGCAAATGCTTTCGGCGCCGCTCGGTGGTCTATTTGTTCGCCCGCTTGAGCATGGCGCTTTACAAGAAGCTCGGCTCTACCAGCACAAGCTCCCAGCGGCCCTTGCCTATTGCCGCAGCAATGCATTGAACCGCTTGAACGCAGAAGTTCCTGACGCCCGCATTTGCATCCTATCGGCGGGCAAGGCGTACCAAGATGTAATGCAGGCTTTACAGCTACTGGGCATCGACGCCGAACGCGCTGAGACACTGGGTCTTCGCGTGGCCAAAATCGGCATGATTTGGCCGCTTGATCCAAATTTTGTGACGGAGATCGCCCGCGGTCTGGACGTTCTGCTGGTTGTCGAGGAAAAACGGCCCTTGCTCGAAGACCAGGTCAAGGCCATCTTGTATGACGCGGCCTCCGACGTAAAGCCACGGGTCATTGGCAAATACGCCGGAGCCAACGTTTGGTCGCAGGAACCTGGGCAGCAGCTTATGTCGATGGCGGGTGAGACCGCTCCGCCGCAGATCGCGCAAATGATCGCAGCGCAGCTTGCCCTGTTCCATACGGAATTTTCAATCCCTGTTGCCGCCAGTACTGTGACGTCGACTCCCGGACCTGTACGCCTTCCTGGGTTTTGTTCCGGGTGTCCTCATAATCGCTCCACACGCGTACCCGATGGTAGCCGCGCACTGGCCGGTATAGGTTGCCACACGATGGCAGTGCTGGTGGACCCAGTGCGCACAAACTCGATCTCTCACATGGGGGGCGAGGGCGTCATGTGGCTGGGGCAGCAGCCGTTTACTGATGAAGCCCATGTTTTTGCGAACATGGGTGACGGCACTTTTTTCCACTCCGGGTTTCTAGCGATACGTCAAGCGGTCGCATCCCAGGTTCCCATTACCTACAAATTATTGGTCAATGGTTTTGTTGCCATGACGGGTGGTCAGCCGATAGAAGGCAATCTGAGCGTCCGCCAAACGGTTGAAGGTCTACTGGCGGAAGGCGTCCGCAAGATTGTCGTAGTCACGGATGAGATCGGGAACTACCCACCCGGTGCGCTACCACCTTCAGTGCCAGTTCGCCATCGTAGCGAACTCGAAGCTGTGCAGCGCGAGTGCAGAGATTATCCAAACGTTTCGGTTATTGTGTATCAGCAACCATGCGCTACTGAACGCCGGCGCCTGAGGAAACGAGGTCTCAGCCCGGATCCTGAAAAACGTGCATTTATCAACCCAGCTGTGTGCGAGGGCTGCGGTGATTGCAGCCAGGCTTCAGGCTGCTTATCTATCGAACCACTTGAGACTGTATTCGGTCGTAAGCGACGCATCAATCAAGCGTCGTGCAACAAGGATTTTTCCTGCGTTGACGGGTTTTGCCCGAGTTTCGTGACAGTGCATGGCGGGCGCCTGCGCCAGTCGGATGCGTCCAAGCTTGCCCCTAAGTTGCCGCCACTTAAGACGCCGGAACTACCATCAGCTGATGGTGGCTACGGTGTACTGATCGCTGGCATCGGCGGCACCGGAGTCGTGACCATGGGTCAGATCCTTGGTGTCGCAGCACACATCGATGGCTTACATGTTTCAGTGCTTGATATCACTGGACTGGCTCAGAAATATGGGGCTGTGCTCTCCCATGTGGTAATTTCTCCAAACCCTGTGGACCTGAACGCCGCGCGTATTTCTTCTGGCGCTGCGAATGCTTTGATTGGCTGTGACCTGGTTGTAAGTGCTGGCGACGAAGTACTGTCCAAGCTGCGAACGGACATCACTGGCGCAGTTGTGAATACCGACTTGATTCCCACAGTTGATTTCTCGAGGAATTCCGACTGGTCGCTTGACCCGAAAGCACTGATCAGTCGCCTACAAAACGTGTTAGGTGAGCGTTGCACGGCCATTGATGCCACTGGCTTCGCCACCAAGCTGTTGGGGGACCCCATAACAGCCAATTTATTCTTGCTTGGTGTAGCCTGGCAAAGTGGTTTACTACCCCTCACTCTGGGGTCACTGCAACGGGCCATCGAACTCAACGGCGTGCAGGTCCAAAGCAATCAGTCTAGCTTTGACTGGGGGCGCGCTGCTGTGTGCGACCGGGAGTCGGTTACCCGTCAAGCCAAGTACATACCCGCCCAGACCGATGGCGTTGATACGCCTTCAGACCTTGCAACTCTGGTGCAGCAACATCGCAAGTTCCTATCACTGTACCAAAATCAGGACTACGCACAGCGCTATCAAAGGCTGGTGCAACGCATCGCCATGAAGGAAGGCGTGGTCGCAGGCGAAGACCGATTAGCCAAGGCAGTTGCCCGCAGTTATTTCAAACTTCTGGCCAGCAAAGATGTGTATGAGGTGGCACGCTTACACAGTTCACCCGAATTTCGTGCCGAAATCGAGCGCCAGTTTGAAGGCGACTTCAAGCTTCACTTTCACCTTGGCATGTGGCCGTTTGCAAAGCGCGATAGCAGTGGAAAGCTGATTAAAGGAGAAGTTGGCTCTTGGATGATGGTGGTTTTCAGAGCATTGGCCGGTCTGAGGTTCTTGCGCAATACTTGCCTCGATCCCATGCGCAACTCGCATGATCGCCAGATGGACCGCGCATTGTTGGTTGAATTTGAAAGTGATATCAATTTGATGGTGCAGCGCCTGAGCCGGGATAACCATACAGTCGCACTCAAGCTGGCCGAATTGCCGCAGAAAGTTCGTGGTTTTGGGCATGTTCGAGAAGCGAGTTCCGTCAAGGTAGCCGTTGAGCGCACTGCCCTATGCAAGCTGCTGGAGAACCCGGTTCCCAGTCAATTTTCCAAATCAAACTAATCGAAATTACGACCGTGCTCCTTGTTGAGAGGACAAAAGCGGTGCAACTGTAGATTGGACGGAGTCTGTGGAGGAGTGCTTTATGTCAGATTTATTTGAAAATCCGATGGGTTTGATGGGCTTCGAGTTTGTCGAATTTGCCTCACCAACCCCGGGAATTCTTGAGCCCATATTTGAACGAATGGGTTTTTCGTTAGTGGCACGCCATCGATCCAAAAAAGTCGCTTTATTCCGTCAAGGAAATATTAATTTTATCGTCAACAGCGAACCAAATAGCATGGCGGCTTACTTTGCCGCGGAGCATGGCCCTTGTGCCTGTGGCATGGCATTTCGCGTCAAGGACTCCCACCATGCTTATCGGCGCGCCCTGGAGTTGGGCGCACAACCTATCGAAATCCCTACCGGGCCGATGGAGTTGAATTTGCCGGCCATCAAAGGCATCGGTGGTGCACCGCTGTATTTGATTGACCGCTTTGAAGATGGCAAGTCGATTTACGACATCGATTTCAACTTCATCGACGGCATCGAGCGACATCCGGTCGGTCATGGACTTAAGTTGGTCGATCACCTGACCCATAACGTTTACCGTGGTCGAATGGCCTTCTGGGGCAATTTCTACGAGAGACTGTTCAATTTTCGGGAAATTCGCTACTTTGATATCCAAGGTGAATACACGGGCCTTACTTCGCGTGCTATGACCGCGCCCGACGGAAAAATTCGGATACCACTCAACGAAGAGTCGAAAAAAGGCGGCGGACAAATTGAGGAGTTTCTGATGAAGTTCAATGGCGAAGGTATCCAGCACATTGCACTGATCTGCGATGACCTGATCGCGACCGTTGACAGGCTGGCCAAGGCCGGTGTACCACTGATGACGGCTCCCAGCAAAACCTACTATGAAATGATGGAGGATCGTCTGCCCGGCAATGGACAGCCGGTGTCTGAACTGCGGAAGCGCGGCATCTTGCTTGATGGCAGTACAGAGGGTGGCAATCCCCGCCTTCTACTGCAGATATTTTCAGAAACGCAATTGGGGCCGGTGTTCTTTGAGTTCATCCAGCGCAAGGGCGATCAGGGCTTTGGCGAGGGCAATTTCAAGGCTTTGTTTGAATCGCTCGAACGTGACCAATTGCGCCGTGGTGTCATCAACGCAAAGGACTGATGCCATGAAAATTGACGGCATTCATCATGTTGCCTATCGCTGCAAAGACGCCAAGGAAACTGTGCTTTGGTATCAAAGAATGTTGCACATGGACTTTGTACTGGCCATCGCCGAAGACCTGGTTCCATCAACCAAGGCGCCCGACCCTTATATGCACGTCTTCCTGGATGCCGGGCAGGGAAATGTGCTGGCTTTCTTCGAATTACCAACGCAGACACCGATGGGCCGTGACTTCAATACGCCAGAGTGGGTGCAGCACATCGCTTTCAAGGTTAAAGACCGCGCTGAGTTGCTTGAATTTCGAGCCCACCTCGAAGCGAGCGGTGTTGACGTGCTGGGCGTGATTGACCATAGTGTTTTCCACTCGATCTATTTTTTCGACCCGAACGGACACCGGCTGGAGCTAGCCTGCCCGGACCCCGATGAGGCGCTCCTGCTCGGGCGACTGGACGCCGTAAAGTGGGACATGCTGGAGGAGTGGTCCAGAACTCGTAGGGCGCCCAAGCATGCTTCCTTCCTGCACCAACGCGAGTTCAAGTGATGAGTGCTCCGATTGACGAAACCCATAGCCCGTCATTGCGAAGCTGGGTCGAATCAGCCAATGACCCGACGAGTGACTTCCCGATCCAGAACCTGCCTTTTGGACGATTCCGACGAAGCGGCGAGATCAATTGGCGACTCGGTGTGGCGATCGGTGACCAAGTGCTGGACCTACGCGCTGCCAAACTAATCTCGGGACGCGACATGAGATTGCTAATGCGCATGCAAACGACAGCACGGCGAAAACTACGTTTGCAGATGGTGCGTGGTTTGCAAGTAGGAAGTGAACAGCAGACCGCTTTCCGGGCTGCGTTGTATCCGCAATCCGGGGTCGAACTCGGCTTGCCCTGTGAGATCGGCGACTACACCGACTTCTATACCAGCATCCACCATGCAACCAACATTGGCAAGCAGTTGCGCCCCGACAATCCGCTGTTGCCCAACTACAAATGGTTGCCGATTGGCTACCATGGGCGTGCTTCAAGCATTGTGGCTAGCGGCTCAAGCTTTCATCGCCCTCTGGGTCAGACGCGGTTGGCAGACCAGGACCGCCCCAACCTGGCGCCAAGTCGTCGGCTCGATTACGAACTTGAACTGGCGGCCATCATTGCCCACCCAAATACCTTGGGCGACCGCGTTGACCTGGCGCAGGCAGAAGACCACGTATTCGGCTTGGCGCTGCTCAACGATTGGAGTGCACGTGACATACAGGCCTGGGAGTACCAACCACTAGGGCCGTTCCTAGCCAAGAGCTTTGCCAGCACGCTTTCGCCTTGGGTGGTGACGCTCGAGGCGCTGGCACCCTTTCGCGAGTCTTTTATGAGACCCGAAGGTGATCCACAACCGCTTCCTTACCTTGATGGGGATCGGAATAACGAACGGGGCGCCTTCAACATCGAGCTCCAAGTCTCTCTGCAGACGGCGCAGATGCGGGCCCTTGGCTATGCGGGTGACCAACTCTCGCAATCCAACTACCGCAGCGCATACTGGACGATTGCGCAGTTGGTGACACACCACACGATTAATGGCTGTAATCTGCGCCCCGGCGACCTGCTTGGCACCGGTACGGTGTCGGGCCCAAAGCAGGAGCAAGCTGGTTCACTGATGGAGTTGAGCACTGGTGGTCAGCAGCCCATTCATTTATCCAATGGCGAAACGCGTACCTTCCTGGAAGACGGCGACTGTGTGATTTTGCATGGACATTGCCAGCGAGACGGATTTCGACGTATCGGCTTTGGCGAATGCCGCGGAACCGTGCTTCCAGCAGCATAGAGCTGAGCACACGTCTATTTTCATGCAGCTGCATACCTACTTTCGCAGTTCGGCGGCGTACCGCGTGCGCATTGCGCTCGAACTTAAAAGACTGGACTATCAATCAATCCCCGTGCATCTGCTGCGTGGTGGGGGCGAACAGCATGCGGTCACTTTTGCAAGCCTGAATCCGGCCGAACTGGTGCCGGTGCTAGTCGACGGTGAAGTGACATTGACCCAATCGCTGCCCATCATCGAGTACCTGAACGAGGTGCATCCTGAGCCCGCCTTGCTGCCCTGCGATGCCGCTGGTCGAGCCCGGGTACGTGCCTTGGCCCAGACTATTGCCTGCGAGATTCATCCGCTGAACAATCTGCGTGTTCTTCAATATTTGGAGGCAGGTCTGGGCGCAGATTTACAGACAAGAAACGCTTGGTATGCCCACTGGGTGGGACTTGGCTTTCGGGCGCTTGAGCGCTTGCTCGGCGAGGACGCCAGCAGCGGACTGTTCTGCCACGGCAACACACCGACGCTGGCGGACTGTTGCCTCGTGCCACAAATTTACAACGCTGAACGTTTCGCCATTTCGCTGGCTGCCTACCCAACGATTCTGCGCATCGGACAGAACTGCCGAAACCTGGACGCCTTCCGGCGTGCCGCACCCGACATCCAGGTTGACGCCGGCTAAATAAAATTGGGATGGTTGAACTCGTGCCAAACCCGATTGCATCCTCCAAAAAAACAGCCCGACACCGTAGGGCTACAAGTGGTGACGCAATGCCTGCACCAACGCATCAATATCAGCCTCGCTGTGGTCGGCGAAGGTGGCGCAGCGAATCATACCTTCGGGTCCGGAGCCAATGTAGCTCGACAGGGCAACGTGTACGCCGTCATCAAATAGCAACCGTTGCAGCGCGAGCATGTGCGCGTTTTGTCCCACCGAAAAAGCGGTGATGGGTGCGGGCGTATCGACGATTTCCAATCCAAGCCCACGCAGGCCGTGCTTGAGGCGCTGGCTGATCGCATGCAGGTATTGACGTCGCTCTGGATGGGAACGGGCATAGCGCATGGCCGCCGCAGCGACCAATACCGATACGGGAGAGCCAGCGCTAGCGCCACGTACCGGCGGCAGACTCCGCACGCGAGCCGCGAAATCTGAACTGCAGGGCAACAATCCGCCGTGGGCGCAAAAACCTTTGCTCAAAGTGCCTGCGTGCCAGCCTGTCGAGACGCCACAGTACTCTAGGGCGCCACGGCCGTTGGCACCCACTACACCGTAAGCATGTGCTTCGTCGACAAACAGAATTCCCCCGACTTCGGCTACGCTTTGTGCGTAATTGGCAAGCGGTGGTACACGCCCGGTGGTGGCAAAAACACCGTCAGTGAGTACCAGCGGTCTTTGATTGGCCGCAGAGCATGGGCGCAGTGCGTCATGCAAGCCGTTAGCGTCGGCATGTGCAAAAACTACTACCGGACAGCCACTAAGGCGCGCGGCATCAAACAGACTGAAATGCGCCAGTTCATCGATAAAAATGACGTCAAAATCGGGACGCAGACCCGCTACGGCGGCGAGTCCGCAGAAGTAACCTGAAGGCAGAAAAACGCTGGTCTCAATCCCAAAAAATGCAGCGCCTTCTCGCGCCAACTCTTCAAATACGGGGTCGCTGCCACCCTGCGTCCCGCTGCGCATCTGTGACCAGGGGTGTTCAAGCTCAACAGCCTGGCGACCGGCAGTGCGCAGTTCATCCAAGGTTTGCATCGCCAAATAGCTGCATCCAACGAAGTTGATATACGGTTGCTCATTAATCCAGAGTCTGGCCGATTCGGGGCCCCGCAGGGTTCGACCCGTCAAAAGAGCAGTGGGATGCGTCATATCTGAATCAGTGCGGACTGCTGGCTGGTGCTACGACTCCAGTTCCAGCAACTTTTGCACCACCCGTCGAAACTGTGTAAGCCCCAAATCGGCGGCCATGGAGAGCATTTTGAAACCTGGATCCAGTGCTAGATTTTTTGCTTGGGCCGTAATGATGCCGCGATCCTCTTCGAAAGCGACGGCAATGTTTTGCATGATGCTGCGCGTCACTTCCGGTTGGTCAATCAGAAAGTTATGCGGATGTGCAAAAAAGTAATGGGTGGAGTTCTCGGTCTCTGGGGTAACAGCCTGGCGACCGCGGAACTCAAGCGCATTCTCGCGCCTGCCCGTTTCCCGGGCTTCGATGCCCTGGCCCGCGGGCACCATCCCTGAATCCATGAGCAAAATCCCCGGCACGATGAAGTCGTAAATCATCCAGCGGTCCACCAACTTTCCTTCATAAGCACCAAATTTTTTGGAATACTCCGGCGGCTGCGTGTTAAAGACCCATTTGCTCGTGCGCACGCCACGTTCCAGTCGTTCCACGCTGGGTAGCACAGCGGCATAGTCGGGTGATCCGCCCAAAGTAGTGGGATGCAGGTAAGGCAGGTGCGTAAAGTCCAACAAGTTGTCGCATAACAAGAGATAGTTCACCTCGTAATGGATATGGCCCCCCATGCTGGCCCAAGCCGGGTCGTCCAGATAGTGCGTGTCACTGATCAGAGACTCGTCGGCCAGTGCAGGGTCGCCCATCCAGATCCAAATCCAGCGATGCCGTTCAACTGCCGGAAATGTACGCACACTGAATTTTGGAGGAACTTTTTCCTGAGATGGAATTTCCACACAAGTTCCAGTTTCATCGAACTTCAAACCATGATAGCTGCATCGCACACAGTTACCCTCACGTCGCCCCATAGAAAGAGGAGCACCACGGTGACAACAACGGTCTTCAAAGGCTATCACTCTGTTCTCAGCATTTCGCCACAAGACAATGGGCACTGAAATAATGGTCCGTGCCAAAAATCCCTCGGCAGAAACCTCGTTGTCCCAGCCAGCGACATACCAACAATTTTTGATAAACATGGATCAGTTCTCAGGTGTGGCCGTTTGTAAGAAGCGCTGTACCGAAAGGGCATGTGCGTTGATGCCCTGGGCCAGCAAAGTCTCTGGCATAGGCTTGCCTTTGATTAGCGAGGCTGAAAATATTGCCAATGCCGGTGCAGTCTGGATACCATAGCCACCCTGACCGGCTAACCAAAAAAAATCTGAAACTTCAGCATCAAACCCTGCGACCGGCGTTCGATCTGAAGCAAATGTGCGTAGCCCCGCCCAGCGCCCCGTTATATGCTTGGGGCGCAACAAGGTCATCCGCTCCAAACGGTCCAATACAACAGCCACATCAAACTCATCAGGTTGCGCATCGCAAGGCGGGGACGGTGTTTCATCGGCAGGCGATGCGAGTATTCGTCCCGCATCGGGTTTGAAGTAAAACTGTTCACCAATTTCCACGGCCAGAGGCCAGTTCTGGATGTCCCAGTTTTGCTGATCCTCGAACACAATAGCTGTGCGGCGCATCGGCGTTAATCCAATTGGCTGAACGCCACAGCGAAGGGCGAAGTCATCAGCCCATGCGCCTGCTGCATTTACCAGCAGTTTTGTAGTGCAGTGGCCGGCTCGGGTGTTGAGTGCCCACTTGGCCTGGCTGTGCTGGGTGGCGTCTACTTGAGCATTGCAAATCACCGTAGCGCCGCGTCGGCGCGCCCCAGCCAAATATCCCTGGTGCAGAGCATGGACGTCGATGTCACATGCGTCAGGTTCAAAAATTCCTGCCTGCGCCGCCTCTGGCCGCAACGCGGGCAAGCGGCCTAGCAGAGAATTGCCCTCGATCCAGCGCAGCTTAGAAGCGCGTGGTGCGACCTCTGCATGTACGGCGTGCAACTGCTCCAGTCCGTCGAGACCTGCAAAGAACAATGTTCCACGCGGCATCAAAAGCGAGCTTTTAGAAAATCCCTCAGCAGGCGTGCTCAAGAAAGAACGACTACTGCGTGACAATGCACGCACGGCGCTGTTGCCGTAGACCTCGCTAAAAAGTGCCGCGGATCTGCCGGTGGTGTGGTAGCCAGGCTGGGACTCTGTCTCCAACAAAAGCACCCGCAGCTCTGGGGCCAGTTCATAGGCAAGTGAGGCGCCCGCCATCCCCGCACCCACTATCACCGCGTCAAAGTCCCCAAGGAAGGGCGTGCCAATGCGGGGGTTGGAAAAAAAGCGAGTCCCGTCTGACACTTTTTACTCGCCTCGATCTTTCGCGGTCAGCTTCACATCCGGCTCGACCATTTCAGACAAGGGTTTGGTCAGCTTCAACTTGCCCAATGGTGGGTTCTCCAAATACATCGCCCGGTACCAAAGGGTAGACAACAGTTCCGCAATTTCCTGTGGCGCTGTTAGAAGCTTCCGCAAATCGTTGCTTCGATGTACATAAACTTCGGTGATCAAGCCATCGACCATTGAACCCAAAGCGTAGGCGACGCTCAGGCTAACGTTAGCGTTTTTCCGCGTTTCTGGCAGTCGCCGCGATATGCTCTTCGCGATACGGCGTGTCCAAGCTGTGTTGTGACTATTCCAAAGTGCGCGAAATTCAGGAACTTCGTCGGCGACCTGTATAAGACAGCGCATGAGCCCAGGGTGTTCCTCATAAGCCATGGTCCATACCAAAGTTGGGATATAAATCACATCATAACGGTCTTGTGCTTCGGGGTGTGGTGTTCCTTCCAACTCTTTCAGGAAGTCACCTAGAACTTCGCATGTGACGGTTTTGAGATCAGGAAAATAGTGGTAAAAAAGGCCCGCAGCAATCCCTGCCTCAGTGGCTACGTCGGTCACTTTCATTGCATGGTAGCCAACCTTTTCAAGCACCTTGCGCGCTGCTAGCTTTATCATTTCGCGACGCTTTTGTCCCCGCGCTGTAGAGGGCTCAATCGTGGGTTCTCCGACAATGGACTGAACTAGACTTTGCTTATTTTTCAGGGTTCGACTCGCCAAAACGTGTTACTCCGTAGGACCAAAATTATCAATTTTTTGGTGATGTTGGTTTGTATTTTTGCCTTCACTGCGAGCTAGTTTACCTCAAATTGAATGCAAATTCAACTACACTTAAAATCCTACACACTTGGCGACCTGTCGTGAGGCTCACGCGGCAAGTTCTGCCCGACGCCGAAAGGAATCTTGATGCGCATTTTTGCTGCTTCCTTGTCATGCGAGACAAATACGTTTTCGCCACTCCCCACTGGTTTGTCCTCATTTCAGGAACGCGTTTACTTTCCTAGTGGCACTCACCCTGTTGAAATGATGCACTGTAGCGGCCCACTTTGGGTCGCCCGCGAACGTTGCAGGGAATGGGGATGGGAGTTGTTTGAAGGGCTAGTGGCTTCTGCAATGCCCGGCGGCATCACAACACGTAGCGCTTACGAAACACTTCGGGACCATTTGCTGGCCGATCTCCACCTCGCACTGCCAGTCGACATCGTGGTACTTGGGCTGCATGGCGCCATGGTGGCCGATGGCTATGACGATTGTGAAGGCGATTTGTTGCGGCGAGTGCGTGCGATGGTGGGAACCGAGACCACTATTGGTGCGACGCTCGATCCGCATTGCCATTTAAGCGATGAGATGCTTCAACATTCAAATTTACTGGTGTGCTTTAAGGAATATCCCCATACCGACATCAGAGAACGCTCCCAAGAACTCCTTGAGCTTTGCCGTGCGGCTGCATTGGGCCAGATACGTCCCGTTTCGCAAGTTGTCGACTGCCGCATGATCGCTGTTCTACATACCAATAGAGAGCCTGCTCGCGGGTTAGTTGATAAGATTCAGTCAATGGAGAGATACAACGGAATTCTCTCAATTTCGATTGTTCACGGATTCCCTTGGGGTGACGTGGCTGACATGGGGACGAAGATTCTTGTTTACAACAACGAATACGAAATGGATGGCCTGTCTGTAGCACAGTCTTTGGCCGACGAATTGACAGCTATGCGCGATGAACTTCGTCTGACATACCCAAGTGTTGACGCCGCGATTGATCAAGCACTGGAGCACGACGAGTCACCTGTTGTGCTGGCAGACTCTGCTGACAACGCAGGGGGCGGCGCTCCTGGAGACTCAACCTTCATCCTTCGCCGTTTGCTGGAGCGCAATATTGGCTCTGTAGCCTTGGGGCCTCTGTATGACCCGATGGCTGTTCGCATAGCATTTGAAGCCGGTATCGGTGCCCGATTGCTAATGCGTGTTGGTGGGAAAGTTGGACCGGCTTCAGGTGATCCAATAGATGCCATGTGCACTGTCATGGCCTTGCATCCAGCGATGATGATGACGGGTCTTGCGGGGACGAAAACTCCATTAGGAGACTGTGCTTTGCTTCATTTTGAAGGAATCGATCTGGTCCTGTGCTCAGTACGATGCCAAGGGCTGGACGTGGACCTTTTTACTCAACTGGGATGTGATCCAGCAAGCAAGAAAATAGTCGTCGTCAAATCGTCTCAACATTTTTACGCATCCTTTTCTAGGATCGCAGCGAAGGTCATCTATGTCGACAGTCCAGGTGCGCTGTGCACCAATATCGCGTTACTTCCGTACCAAAAAATTAGGCTGCCCATGTGGCCAATGTAATTTTTTCAAGCGATGAAAACCACCGAACCTCTACTCACAAAGGCTTGTAGCGTATCAGAAGGATGACGCAGACAGCGCCTAATATTCCGGCAATAAAAATCACATTTGCGTAGCCGATTACCGCAGCCAGTGCGGGTGCAACGACGGAGGCAACAGTGCCAGCCATCTGGTTAATCGCGCCCTGGATGGTGAAGTTGGTGCCGAAATCCGGACTCGAAGACGCTTTGTCAATCACCACAATTTTTTGAGCCAAATTAGTCAGGGAAGCGACAACAACGGCAAGCACAACTATCGCTATGGTCATAATTTCAGGGTAACTGTTGGTCGCAATTGGCATTTTTGCAAAACTAAATATCGCGCCGAGTGCGATCATGCTGGTTAGTGCAATGCGTCTTGTAGTCCGCGCGAAGACGTATCCGGCTGCAAGGGACAGCACTGCTGCGATGAGTGGCCCGGCAATGTTGGTCACAACCCCAACGCGAGTCAGGCTCCATCCGTTGTCAACTAGCATTAAGACCAACAGACTGGGTCCCGTGATTCCGGCCAAAGTCATCAACATAATCAGTCCAGTCCATTGGGCGTTGCCTCGGTAGCGGAAGAATGCTATCAGCGCATATAGCATTGACTTAGCTTGACCCGACGGCTGAGCTTCAGTTGGCTGGGAGTCCGGTTCCTTAAACAGAAACATCATTGGTATGGGAAGCAGCGTTGCAATTACAAGCAGCCAAACCGACCCTGCCCACCCAATCGTGTCGTAAAGAGCGAGCAGCATTCCACCTCCTAGCACCATTCCCAGCATGAAGCCGGCCGACATGTACCCGTTTGCCGTGGGAATCTCACTTTGCGCAAGGATCTTGACGGCGAGGCCATCTTGGGCAATATCGCGGAAGGAAGCCGACAGGCTGGCCACAACTAGGCAAACGAAAACGGCGTAAAAATCTTCTTTCGGCTGAAAAGCTAGCAAAGCAAGCAGACTGATTCCGCATAAGCCTTGCATCAGGAGATACCAGCCCTTATAGGTCGGCATCCCAAAAAGACGAACTCTATCCACCAAGGGCGCCCACAAGAACTTGAACATGAACAGAAAGCCGGCTGACCCCAATATGCTTATCTGGGCCAACTCCACGCCAGATCGCCTCAGAATCGCGACAAGAGCGACACCGGTGAATCCGTAGACAACCCACCGGGAAGTCATTAGAAGCGCCAGCATCAGGTATTTTGGTTTGAGAGTCCAACTTTTCATACACATTCTCCACTTTTCTTACAGCCAGTTTGTACCAGCAAACGCGAGTTGGGAGGTGGTTTAGGTCCCCCACAAATTTTTCAAAGGATCTCTTGCGAACTTTGAAAAACTAGAATATAGTTGAAACTGAATTCAACGTCAAGTCTATGAAGTGTCGGATTCACCCGCTATGGCGGTGTTTGGAAATCGCGATTTCAACAATCAACAAAGGAGAACAACATGACGCAAAGCAACCGGTTTCGTTTAACCATGATCGCGGTGGCAGTAGCAGCCACCGCAGCATCGCACGCCCAGGAGAGTCCCCAGGCTGACTCAACTGACTCCAGTGCTCTTGAAAAGGTGACCGTCACTGCGACCAAGCGAGAAGTGGTACTGACTGACGTATCCCTCGGAATTTCGTCTGTTTCTGGAAAAGCACTGGAGGCTCGGAGCATCGTCTCCTTAGAAGATCTCGGTGCAAGTGCTCCAGGGATGAACATCATCAAGACAAGCCCCGGTGACAACCTGCTGGTGTCACGCGGCATCTCAACTACTCAAACGACGAGCATACAAAGCGGGCCGGCTGTTGGCGTTTACATCGATGAAATACCACTAGTAGGATTGAGCTCAGGCGTACCAGACTTCGGTTTATGGGACGTGTCTCGGGTCGAAATGTTGCGTGGGCCGCAAGGCACGCTTTATGGCGAAGGCGCTATGGCAGGGACGATCCGGATCATTTCTAACGCGCCGGATTCAAGCAAGCTTGCGGGGAAAGTCCAACTAACAGGATCGGGCGTCGCCAGCGGTTCGGCTGGGCAAAGCGTGCGTTCAATGATCAATATTCCACTGTCTGAGGGTGCGGCTGCACTACGTGCAACGGTCTCTTACAACAAGGATCCAGCCTGGATTGATGCGCCTGAGCTAGGCCTGAAAGACATCAATACGCGTCAGCAAAACGACTCCCGCGTAGCTCTTCGATTGACCCCGAATGGCAAGCTAAAAATAGACGCCAGTGTGTGGCAACAAAGTTCAAATTCTGTTGCCAGTAACAATCAAACATCACCCGGCGTTTACTCTCCAACCAGTTTGGGAATCATTAGCGGTGCCGGAATAGCACCGATTGCGAATGGGCAACTGAACACTGACAACCGCCGCAGTAACTCAGCTAATCTGACCGTAAATTATGAGTTTAGTGATTTCAGTTTGGTTTCTGCAACTTCACACACTTCTCAAAGAGCGGATTTCACAACCGATAGCAGGGATACCTTGCCTATCGCGTTGGTAGCTTTGGGCGTGCCAGCCGAATCGGTACCTTATGTGTTGGGTGGCACATCTGTATCGAATATGCGATTGAGAACGCTAGATCAAACCAGCCAAGAGCTGCGGTTGGTCTCCAATGGAGACCAACGCCTAAACTGGAGTGTAGGCGGGTATTTCCAAAAACTTGACCGCCATGTAGACAACTACTGGAACATCAATGTTCCATTGGTATTGGGGCCAGAAGACAATAGTCTCGTGATTTCCGATACGAGTTCGAAGTCCAGTGCATACTTCGGAGAAGCCGATTGGAAGGCAACGGATACGATAACCTTGACCGGGGGGCTGCGCGCTTATAAGGATGATCGGTCAGCAACTGCAAATGTGACTAAGTTCTCAAATGTCTTCGGAGTGCCGGTGGGCGTTTACGGACCTACCACGGTCACGGAACAGCAGACCACTTACAACGCAATTATTTCGTGGAAGCCCAATGACAAACTAAACTTGTTCGCGCGCGCAGCGACGGGTTTCCGTTCTGGGGGTCCCAATTTGTGGGTCCAGGATCCAGTGAACATTCCAAAGGAATTCAAGCCTGAAAAAATTCAGAGCCTTGAGGTTGGCCTAAAGGCCAATCCAACGCTGTGGTTGGTGGCTAATACTTATTTGTTCACAAATCAGTGGAACGATAAGCAGATTGGTATCTCTACGCCAGATGGGCTCTACGACTATATTGCCAATGCTAGTACTGCGCAGTCGCAGGGAGTAGAGTTTGAATTTCAGGTCTACCCCACAAAAGGGCTTAGCTTGATTGGTGCCTTGACCTATACGAACGCAACCATCACTCAGGATGTACTAGATTCAAGAGGACGGGTGGTAGCCAAGAGTGGCAATCAACTCCCCTATGTATCGCCGTGGGAACTTAAAGCCGCAGCTGATTACCGGTGGCCCATGGAGCAGGGTGGCACTGGAGTGGCTAGCCTAAGTTACGTTTATCGCAGTGATAATTTTTCGGAAATATCAAACGTTGCATCAACTGCCAATGGAAGCCTAAATCAGACCAATATTCGGGCAGGAGTCGAGTCTCCTAAGAAGACCTGGGGTATTTACGGCTACGTCAAAAACTTAACAGACTCGCAAAGCATAACCACCATCCAACAAGCTGCGTCCTCCGGATATGGGGTTCGTTATCCAAGCTATATCCAACCGCGCACTATTGGTGTGGAACTTCAAAGCTCATTCTGAGTGTTGGCGCCGATGAAATTAGCTTAGTGCTGAGCATGGGCTCTTCCCAAGATTGGGAAGAGCCCATTTTCCACCTCATCGGGCGTCGGTTTTGGCATAGAAAGTAAAAATGTCTACATTGTATAAATCTGGTTTTCCCAGGCGGATTGCTCCCTTTTTCCGCCAACTGGGGGGAGAACTTCTGATCGTGCTTTTTGCCGGTTTAGTCTGTTCGGGAGCATCACTGGCTAGTGCTACACCTGACGAACGCGATGGGCAACTGCTAGACGAATTGATCGGGAAATACGTCTCGTCCGATGGCGCTCCAGGCGCGGCAGCGGCATTGGTTCGGCGTGATGGGAGCGTGACACTGCGCGCTTACGGTGTCGCCGACTTGGCGACCAAGCGCCCGGTAGATCCTGACAAGACAGTGTTTAGGATCGGATCTATCAGCAAGACTTTCACTGCTATTGCCATTTTACAAATGGTAGACGAAGGTAAATTGGAACTCGAAGCGGATGCCAATCGATACCTCAAGGGAGTGCAGATTCCCGCCGGGGCTTCGCCGGTAAGGGTTCTTGACCTGCTAACGCATCGAGCCGGGTTTGATGGCGAACTTACTGACGTTGGGTTAGACGATCGTTTGGCTGCAACCGAATCACCCAACCGAAGATTGCAGGGTGACATTATTCGTATCAGGCCCGCAGGGATGATCACCTCTTACGACAATATGGCATGGGGACTGCTCGGCCAAATCGTGGAATCCGTTGATGGAATGCCCTATGCGCAGGCCATAACAAAGAGAATTTTTCTGCCACTGGGGATGAGCAGATCAGCGGTGGGACTCCCATCTGATTTGGCGAATGTCGCGACACCGTACGAGGTCGGTAGTGATGGGAAACCGCGCGCCAAACCACAAATATATCTTCGTCACGGATGGCAGGGCGCAGGTGACATTAGCACAACAGCCGCTGACATGACGCGACTTCTACAAGCCTTGCTGGCCCAAGGCGTCTACCCCGGTGGGCGTCTCCTCAAAGCTGAAACTTTTAAACTCCAAACCGACACCTCGCGATTCAGCTTTCATTCGGGAGTGCACGGAACCGGCCTGGGAGTGTATGGTTTGGGAAATATCAAAAACGGTAGCTTTGGCCACGGTGGCACCATCCGGGGCTTCAATGCTTCTCTAGTGTTCCTGCCAAAACAGGATCTAGCGTTTTTTGCTGTGATGAATTTAAACAGTCCTGCACCAGAAATGTCATTGCGAGGCTTGTCTGATTACCTCGCACACCCACCGGGAGTGAGTCTGATTGATCCGACCGATTACATGACGATCGAGTTGCCTTACCGCTTAGAAGGGCTCGTTGAGCCTAACAGCCAACCATCGATTGCATCGACACTGCCGCCGCAAGACGGACCAAAATGGAACGGACGCTACAGCGGCCTACGGATGGAAAGTTATGAAGCACTGTTGCCGCGCCTGGCCGTTGCATTGCTACTACAGCCGAAAACGGTCCGCACACAGCCAGATGGCACTTTGTTTATCAACGCGACCGGACCCTATCGGCAGACTGGTCCGGGTTTGTATTCGCTTGACAAACCCGCAGGTCCACTGCTCAGCACCGTCGGGTTCTCACAGTTAGGTTCAGATATTGTTATGGGTCCGCATGCACTTCAGCTCAGCCGCCGGCTTTCGTGGTACGAGCGTCCGATATTTACGGTCGGGGGATTGTTGTTCGCGCCAATCATCTTGTTTATTGCAGCGTTGCTGCGTCGTCGCAACGCCGACCAAAGAGATAGGCAAATTGAACGTATTCAAGCCTGGTCATCGCTCTTTTTCTTGGTTGGAATCGGCCTAGAACTATCGATTGCTTCAAGTTGGCACAGGATCGACTCCTTTCGCTGGATCGTATCGACTTGGCGAATAGCGTTGGGGGTGGCTTTGCTGGTCATCTTGGCTTCGGCACTTCTCTTACTAAAGCGCGCATATATTTCGTTGACACAGGTAGAAAAAAGCAATCTGCATCCAGGGAGCTTCTATGCGAGTGCAATGTTTTTGTTGGTACTGTGGATTTGGTTTGCTGCTATCTATTGGCAGGTTCCATCCCGTATTTTTTGAAGCAAGCGTTAGCAACCAATAGCAGCGCGAAGCATTCGCCAGTGCGATTGTTTTCATTGAATCTTAGCAAGCTCCCACTGAGACTTGCCACCCGAAACTTGTTTATATAAGGAATTACTGTGCTGATAATTTTCGCTCGAATCATCGTGTCCTGCGCTTGCATTCTGGGAATGGCACTTCCGCTGGCACCCATCACCGCGCACGCTCAAACGGCTATGAGCTCAGCCAGCCAGAGCGCATCTGCGTCGCTGCCCACTGCTGTGGACCCCATAGTCCACCGCCGCAAAAGAAAATAGAGCCCCCGCCCGAGATGCCCAAGGTGCAGGCGCCGCCACCGCCCTTTGTACCGCCGCCAGATACCCCACCGCCGGTGTCCAGCACTGCACCTACGATTCAGTCGGTGGCCACACCGCCGCCCACGCCACATGTGATTGCGCCACCTTGACCTCCCCCTCCTGCACCGCCAGCGCCGACGGCGCCTCCTGCGCCACCACCTGCGCCCCCGGCACCCAAGACGATTGGCGTCTTATGCCCGACCCAAGTTGCGCCCGAGATGCCCAGACGCGCGCTTCAAGACGGCACGCAAGGCGTGGTCAAGGCGCAAATCGTGCTCAAAGGGGGCGTGGTGCAGGATGTCACTATCCTGGCCGGTCCACGCGTGTTTCACGCCGCAGTGAAGGCGGCCATCATGCAGTACAAGTGTGTGGCCGATGGCGCAGGCGCTGAAGTGACTGTGACGCAGGAATTTAATTTCAAGATTGATTAGGGCGATCAGCGTAAACTTTTTGCAAGTCACGCTTTAGGATGTGCACAAGGTCTGCCAATGCAATTAGTTAAGTGGAAATCAAACAGTCGGCGCAAAGTGAAATCACTCAAGCCCACTTGATTTTTCAATTTAGGCTGAGTGAAAATGCGGAAAAAAACCAGTTTGTTGCATAATGCAACAAAATTAGGTATTACACGATTTATTACACGGTCAATTTTTACCCGTATAAGTCATTGATTTATATAGGTATTTCAAGAACCTAGTTTTCTGTTAATCCGTAGGTCCCTGGTTCGAGCCCAGGTTGAGGAGCCAAGTTAAAAAGCACTGAATTTTTCAGTGCTTTTTTTATTTTGGAGGTCGATATTGTCGTCTCTTGAGTCTTTTGCTGACTCTTTGCTCCCAACAAAACTCAGTCTATTACACGTTA
>Ga0114962_10000552_pt1 | contig 33352 bp, 26 predicted proteins | sample C_130820_MF_Meta_FD_87017 | JGI IMG/M metagenome (GOLD analysis project Ga0114962, IMG submission 87017) | Freshwater microbial communities from Lake Croche, Canada to study carbon cycling - C_130820_MF_MetaG | ecosystem: Environmental > Aquatic > Freshwater > Lake | place: Lake Croche, Canada...
AAATCCATAAGAGTAGGGCCAATATTAAAACGAACAACAAATGAAAAAAAACAGTACTAAACTAGCTATGGCTTTTTTAATTGTGTTATCAATGAACTCCTGTGCAACCGTTTTTGGGGGCAGTGTAGGGGAATGCCAAAGAACACAGCCCGCACCGGGACAGCCTGGGAGACAAATCAGAGTCGTTGCTTTGATAGCCGATGTTATTTTGTTTTGGCCAGGTGCAATCGTTGATTTTGCTACGGGTGCCATCTACAAACCCTGTGGTGTGAAATAACAATTCAGATCGAATCCTAAAAATTTTTAAAGCCTAAATCCTAATGGATATAGGCTTTTTTAGTTATGCTTTTCTAGTATTCCCCCACTCACGACTTGGTTTGCATCGTATTATTTTTTAATTTGCAAGACAATCAATTATTGCAATATGAGAGCTTTCCTAATTTCCTTTTTTACCTTTTCGACTTTCCTGTTTATTTCCTGCTCAACAAAGAAAGGAATTGCGGCTTCGCAATCAAAAACTGCCGAAGTTCTCGTTCGCAAAGATAATGTAGTAGCCAGCCCTAGTTTTAAAAAATTGGATCGAACTGATGTCAATGACAGTGTTTTCGTAAACTTGAAAGACTACAGTTCCGACTTTGTTTACGATATGCGATATGCCAGTCCCAATAATTTTTTAAAAGCCAAAGTCTATGATTGTGCCGAATGTTATTTGCGGTATAAAACGGTAAAGGCTTTAGTCACTGCCAATGCTAAATTTTTAAAAAAAGGATATCGAATCAAAATATTTGATTGTTATCGTCCCTTAGACATTCAAAAGAAAATGTGGGTGATTGTCCCTAATGCTAAATATGTAGCCAATCCCGAAACAGGTTCTATTCATAATCGGGGAGGAGCAGTAGATTTGACCCTAGTAGATCTAGAAGGAAAAGAGCTCGACATGGGCACCGACTTTGACTTTTTTGGTATCGAAGCCAGTCAGGATTACGATCTTATATCAGAGGAAATGAAGCAGAATCGCATACTTTTGCGCACGACCATGACTAACAGTGATTTCAGAATTATTGACAGCGAATGGTGGCATTATAATTTGAAAAACTCCAAGAAGTACAAGCTGTCTAACTTTAAATGGAAATGTGAATGATGTCAATCGCCACCTTAATAATTCACGATAAGAAGTGCTTTCTACTGGCACATGCCGAATATCAAGGGATTGCAATCACTAAATAATAATCGGCTATAATCCCCATTGGTCTTTACACCTTGTTTTTAGTGTCCGGGGCTTTATAAACTGCTCACAATTGACAAGGTCAAATATCGCACTAGAGTGCAGTACACAGCACAAAAAAGCCGAAAAATATCCTAAAATCCATCTCTAGCTCAATGAGAGCAAGCTTTAACAGGGGTATACTCACGTGATACTCACGGGATACTAACGGGATACTAACGGGTTGTGGTACCCTAGCTAAAAGGATAAATAAAAATTAATAGTTTTGCAAACGAGGATTTCGCTCTAAAATCTTCCTAACTTTATTCAATTATCCCTTTTTTTTAGAATTCACTACTTCCAATAATTGTATGCCAAATTGCTAGTTATAAAGAGTCCTAATTACTTATTTATAGTGCCCAATTTTCTAAAAATATATCGCAACCTAAAATTGCTGGAATCTCTTTTTTGGAATCATCCGAAAAGATGCGATGGTTTCGAATTGATTTAAAATTTGCTTTCCTATAATTTAACTTTTGATGTCAAATTATATTAGGGACAGAAAAAGGGAAATGAAAGCTTAGAAAAGTTTAGGAATTATTCGATGCAATGCAGGTAGTTAATAAAGTAATTTTCAGGCTCATAAACGGTGCCGTCTAATTCGGAGGTCAAGGTTTTCTTCAATACATAATCTTCAGTTGCAGTCAGGAATTTAATTCGGATAAAAGAAATAGGAGATTCTTTTAGAGCAGCATAATCTAGCTTGTTTAGTGTAAATTGACCTGTTAATATGCGATTATCAAAGCCTTTGTCGTCGCGAAGCATGGTGCCGCAATTATCACTTTCGGTCTGGAAAAGACTAATTATTTTTCCATTTAGCAATTGGATGTAGATTCGGGAATTTTTATCAAAACAATTGGCTTTTATAAAATCTTTGCTTTTTTCAATGAACTGAACTTTTAGAGAAGGTTTAGCATCGGTTAAAACCAAGGACGTAAAAATATATTTAGAATTACCAGCAAATACTTTTTCATAAATCAAATAGTCTTTAGTCGTTTTATAAGTTCCCAGGGAATCGGTCACATCTTCACTTATTTCGCAAGGTTTCTGAGCGATGGCATTGAAAGAAAAAAGAAATAAGGCTATCAGTACAATTAGTTTCATAGTAATCAAATTTTGGTGCAAATTAATACAATTTTGTTATTATTCAAATCGGTTGTGAAAAAACAATAACTATTTCCACCTTCTTTTATTTTCCATTTTTTACGGATAAGTGCTACGGTCTCCGGAAAATTCCGTGTGGTGACATTAGCCCTTTGATTTTCAATAAATTGCTTCATGTTGGGCTTAGTATAGCTGAGGCACTGTTGAATTTTAAAAACGCGGGCCGGAATACTAAGAAGCTGATCGGAAGTATACAAATGAGAATGCAGTTGCAATTTGTCAATACTGTAAAGGGCACTTACTGCCTCAAATCCCCCCGATTTCATGATGGCGGCATTGGGTTCGTAGAGATAAGTTTTGGGTAAACTATAAGTCGCATGTAGGCTGCTATCTAAGAATTCGAATTCAAATTTGTCCAAGTCTTCCTTTCGAATATGGACTGTTTTAATCCTTGGATTTTTATTATAATTTTTTTCTATTTCCCAAAGTAATTCTTTTACTTCGTTATCTATGGCAATTATATGAATTGCTTTCACGTATTGCAGTTCCGACAGTCCAGCGCTAATATCCAAAAGAGGAGCCGTTTTAATCAGGATATTGCTACTGTATTCAAAATAGAAGTCCAATAGTTCGGGCACATTAGGGAGGCAGTCTTTGAGAAGAAACACCTTGCCTTTAGTATCATTTCTCCGAGAAGGATCAACATAAATCCAATCGAATTTTTGGTTCAGTTGCTTTAAAATGGAAGTGCTATCGCCAGCTTGACATTCGATATTCGATGCTTTTAGTTGTTGGAAATTATGAGTAACAATTTCGGATAATTCAGCATTGATTTCACAATGTATAACCTTCTCAATTTTCTTACTGAAGAAGAAATCATCGACTCCAAATCCACCACTTAGATCTATTAGGCTTTGTCCTGAAACTAATGTCGATTTGTAGTAGGCCGTTTTTTCAGAGGAGGTTTGTTCGATGGAAACTTTCGATGGATATAGGATATTCTTTGTCCCATACCAGAATGGAAGTTTTGTTTTAGACTTCGACTTGGAAACAATTTGATGGATTATATCAGTCCAGTTTGCTCCAGGAAACGGATTCTTTTTTAATGCCAATGTATTGATTTCCGTACCAATATTAGTATCAATGAATTCCTGAATTTCCGAATTTAGTAGTGCCGAATTCAAGTTTATATGTTTTTAGTAAGCAGTTTTATAATGGTATTATCTGGGAAAAATTCCTTCCCGAAAACCTTAAGTATGGTAAATAGCGGGACGGCAACAATCATTCCCAGAATTCCAAAAAGGAAACCAGCAATTAAGATTACTAGAAATATTTCGAGAGGATGGGAACTTACACTTTTAGAAAAGATAATAGGCTGGCAAACATTGTTGTCTATGATTTGGACAATCCAAAAGCCAAGAAGTACATAAATAGTAAGTGGCAAAGTTTGGGTTTGAAAATCACCATTAAGATTCCCTATCATCGTCAGTATTGCAGCGAGAACCGAAGCTATTAGTGGACCAACATAGGGAATTATGTTTAGAACAGCACATATAAAAGCAATAACGATAGGACTTTCGACCCCAAAGATTAATAATACAATCAAATAGAGGACAAAGACGATAAATAATTGTATTAGCAATCCTATAAAATAGCGGGTTAAGAGGTGGTTAATTTTACCTAAAGAATTCAGAATTTTATCTTCCTGATTGTCCGGTATTAATTTTCTGGCCCCTTTTAGAAAAACACTTCTATCTTTTAAAAAGAAAAAAGTAATAAACAGAACCGAGGCTAATCCAATTCCAAAATCGGTTATGGTGCCTAGAATGATATTTAATAAATTAGGGATAAAATCAAAATTCAGCTTGGAGCTAATGTTGGCTTCCGAAAGCATTTTAGGAGCGTCAATATGATGACTTTTCAAAAATAAAACTATCTGATTGACTAATTCGAGAGTATCCTTTTCGATTTCGGCAGTATTTAAAAGGGATAAATTGGCCCCCTGTGCTATGATTAGAGGCACAAACATCATTACAAAGCCAGATATTATCATGATAAAAATAAATAAAGTGGCAACAGTAGCCCCGTTATTATTAAATTTTAATCGTCTTTTGAAGAAAGTTAAAATGGGGGTTCCAATGAGAGTGAGAATAAAAGCAACTATCAGATAGAGTATTACAGATTGTACGAGGAAGAGAAAATATAAACTTATACTTATTAACACCAGGACTCCAATCGCTCTAAGAATTCCGTTTGCTAGTATTTTTGCATTCATCATAAGTTTTATTTAGGATATAAAGATAAATAAAACGGATTAGTAAACGAAGTCTTTTTTTGGATGCTGTCTATAAGTCGGAAATGTCAAGGTATTTAAAATGTTTAATTGGTTAAATGATTAAATGATTAATCGATTAAATGGTCACGAAGGAATGATTTTAAAAAGTTTAGAATTAGAAAAAATTAAGGTTTTGAAACTTTGAGATCAAGTGACATTATAAATTTTTTAGTTGACAAGACTAATGTAGAGAAGGATTTATTAGGGCCCTTAATTGTTGAAAATATAATTAAGAATATTGGCGCCCATTTTTAGCGCCTTTAAACGGACTTCTAAAGGATCATTGTGAACCTCTTCATCTTCCCAGCCATCTCCTAAATCAGATTCAAAGGAATACAAGAGGATTAATCGATTTTCATAGAAAATTCCAAAGGCCTGAGGGCGTTTGCCATCGTGTTCATGAATTTTGGGGATACCGTCAGGAAAAGAAAAAGGTTTTTGGAAAATAGGATGGCTGGCCGGTATTTCGACTAAATTGTTATTAGGGAATATCTTTTTTATTTGTTTTCGGATGTATTCGTCCATACCATAATTGTCGTCGATATGGAGAAAGCCACCAGAAGTAAGATAGTTTCTAAGATTGGCTATATCAGCATCACTAAAGACTACATTTCCGTGACCGGTCATGTGCAGAAAGGGATAAGAAAAAATATCTGGACTACTGGGTTCTACCGTTGCAGGCTTTGGATTAATCTGAGTATTTGCATTTTGATTGCTGTACCGAATCAAATTGGGCAGCGAAGTTGGATTAGCATACCAATCACCACCACCACTGTATTTTAGGAGCGCAATTTCCTGTGCATTAGTACTAATACTTCCTAAAAAACACAAAATAAGAAATCCTTTTTTCATAGTCGGAATACTAAATATTATTCATTAACAAAGACTAGGCTATGACAGGCTACTATTGCAGCAGTTTCTGTTCGTAATCGAGTAGTACCTAGAGAAACCGGAACATAATTATTCTCAATAGCCATTTGAATTTCTTTAGTTGAAAAATCTCCTTCCGGGCCTATTAAGATGGTTACATCTTGCAAAGGCTTTATAATTTCCTTTAGTGTTTTTTTATTAGTTTCTTCACAGTGGGCAATCAATTGCAAGCCGGAATGATTGATGCTAAGGAAATCTTTAAAAGCCATAGGCTCATTTAATTTAGGTAAATACAGCTGATTGGATTGCTTCATAGCCGATTGGATGATCTTATCAAAGCGGTCTGTTTTAATTTGTTTTCTTTCGGAATGGTCACAGATCACCGGTGTGATTTCGCTAACGCCCATTTCGGTTGCTTTTTCCAGAAACCATTCGTATCGATCGTTCATTTTAGTGGGAGCAACTACCAAATGCAAATGGTATTTTGATGGGGCTGCTTTCTCTGATGAAAGAATCCTAACGGTACATTTTGTATCAGATGCTAGTGTGATTTCGGTTTCAAATAAATAACCTAAGCCATTGGTAACATGTAAAATATCGGTATCTTTTTTACGTAATACTTTAATAATATGTTTACTTTCTTCTTTATCGAAAGTAAAAAATTCAGAGACATCACTAATATTTGGATTGTAAAATAATTGCATAATTTAAAAATGTATTCTTGCTTTTGAAACGACTGCAGTCGTTTCGAAATTTTGATTTAAAAACTTTTGATAACCTACAATTCCAATCATGGCAGCATTATCGGTGGTGTATTCAAACTTGGGGATAAAGGTTTTCCAACCGTATTGGTCTTGGGCCTCAGTAAGCGCTTTTCGGATTCCACTATTGGCCGAAACACCTCCACCTAGGCTAATTTGTTTTATTCCTGTTTGAACAACGGCTAATTTCAATTTGTCCATTAATATTTCAATGATGGTATGCTGAATAGAAGCACAGATGTCGGCCCTGTTCTCCATAATAAAATCAGGATTATCAGCTAGATTTCGTTGAATAAAATAAAGAATAGCAGTTTTCAAACCCGAGAAACTAAAATCAAGCCCTGGAACTCTTGGTTTTGTAAAGGAATAGGCTTTTGGATTTCCTGTTTGCGCATATTTATCTATGAAAGGACCACCAGGATAGGGGAAACCAAGAATCTTGGCACTTTTATCAAAAGCTTCTCCTACCGCATCGTCAGTTGTTTCGCCAATGATTTCCATTTCAAAATAATCACGAACTTTTACAATTTGGGTGTGTCCACCTGAAATCGTCAAAGCGAGGAAGGGAAAAGTCGGTTTTTCAAATCCTTCTTCTGATATAAAGTGAGCTAAAATATGAGCCTGCATGTGATTTACTGCTATCAAAGGAATTTGGAGCGCTAAAGCCATAGATTTGGCAAAAGAGCTGCCTACAAGAAGCGATCCCATTAAACCGGGTCCTTGGGTAAAAGCGATAGCTGAAAGCTGTTCTCTTTTTATATTTGCTTTTTTTAAGGCGGCGTCAATTACAGGAACAATATTTTGTTGGTGGGCTCTAGAAGCCAATTCAGGTACAACACCACCATATTGAGCGTGAATGATCTGATTAGCAACAACATTTGAAAGTACTTTGTCGTTTTGCAATACGGCTGCGGCGGTATCGTCACAAGAACTTTCGATAGCCAATATAAAAACTGCCTGATGAAGCATAAATAAGCACGATTTTTGATTTATATTTGACAAATTTAAAACAATAAAAGGTATCAAAAAATTTAAAAAAATAGTATTTCGTTCTATTCTTGGACTAATCCTACTTTTACTGCTTGTTGGTATTGCTTTTACCCTACCTGTAGTGCAGACAAAAATTGCACAAATGGTGACTCGCGAACTCAATAAAAGCTACGGAACTGACATCAATATAGATCAGATTAGTGTCACTATTTTTGGTGCAGTAAAACTAAAAAAGGTAATGATCAGAGATCATCATAAAGATACCTTGATATATGCCAATCGAATAAATACTGCATTATTAGATTTTAAAAGCATTTCCAAAGGCGATTTACTTTTTGGTACCATCCGTATTGATGGCTTGTTTTTGAACATGAAAAACTACAAGGGAGAGAAGGAGAATAATCTGGATTTTTTTATTGCTTCTTTTGATAAGGGAGCTCCATCTAATCAAGCCTCTAAATTTTTGCTTCAGGCACGAGACATTCATTTGACTAATAGCCGTTATTTATTGATTGACGAAAATCGGGATGTACCCAAAGATGTAGATTTCACCAGGATTAATGCGAGTATCAGTGATTTTAAAATAGACGGACCTGAAGTAAGCACCCAAATAGAAAAAATGTCTTTTCAGGATTTTAGGGGTTTATATGTTCGAAATTTGAGTTCTCATTTTATCTATACTAAAAAAAACATCCTATTGAATCAATTGGATATTCTCACGAATCATTCTTTATTTAAAGGAAATGTTGCACTAAAATACAAGAGAGAAGATTTTAGTAATTTTAATAATAAAGTACAGTTTGATATTGAAATTGGACAGGCTTCTATAGCAACGAATGATATTCGTTATTTCTATACCGAGTTGGGAAAAGACCAATGTTTTACAATGAACGCACATATTACGGGCACCTTAAATGATCTAAATGCTAGTAAATTGAGGTTGACCGATAATAAAAATTCGCAAATTATAGGAGATGTAAATTTCAAGAACCTTTTTGGTAATACGGGTCAGGATTTTTATATGAAAGGTGATTTTGTAAAAGTTACCTCCAATTATACTAATTTGGTCAGTTTACTTCCAAATGTTTTGGGAAAGAAATTACCTACATCTCTAAGTAAACTTGGCCAATTTAATTTGAGGGGAAAAACCGAAATCACGACAAGTTCTATCGATGCCGATTTTTATATGACCACTGCTATTGGTAATGTGCAGTCTAATTTGACAATGACTAATATTGATGATATTGACAATGCCTCCTATAAAGGGAATATTATTTTTGAAGATTTTAATCTAGGACTCTTTTTGAATAAGAAAGATTTGGATAAAGTTTCTCTGAATTTTGATATCGAAGGAAAAGGGTTTACTCAGAAAAATTTGAATACTTCCTTTTCAGGCGATATTTATAAGATTAAGTACAATGGCTATGAATACAGTAAAATTATTGTAGACGGAAATTTCACCAATCCTATTTTCAAGGGAAAAATATTCGTTAACGATCCTAATTTATTTATGGATTTTGATGGTTTAGTTAATCTAGGAAGAGAAGAAATTTTTTATGATTTTGATACCAAGATTGATTATGCCAATTTGAAGAATCTGAATTTTGTAAAAAACGATTCGATTTCTGTATTTAAGGGAGCCATTAAGATGAACGTCAGTGGAAATACCCTTGATAATCTGAAAGGGGACATTAATATTAGCAGTACCTCTTATCAGAATAATGAGGACACTTATTTATTTGATGATTTTACCATTAACTCCAGTTTTGATAGCAACAACATAAGAACAATTTCGATTAATTCACCTGATATTATAGAAGGTAAAATTGTAGGTAAATTTGATTTTGATCAATTACAAGGTATACTTGAAAATTCTGTAGGAAGCCTCTATGCTAATTATAGTCCAAATAAAATTAAGAAAGGACAGTTTTTAAAATTTAACTTTTCGATCTATAACAAAATCATTGAAGTATTTTTACCAGGAATTTCCATAGCCAAAAATACTATTTTAAAGGGGAACATCAATTCTGATTTGGGCGATTTTAAATTTAATTTTAATTCTCCCAAAATAGATGCTTTTAAAAATTCCTTTCATAATCTTACTATTAATATTGATACTAAAAACCCACTTTATAATACCTACATACAATTAGACAGTATTAAGACAAAATATTATAAGATGCAAGATATTAGTCTAATAAATGTTACTACCAAGGATACTTTGTTTTTGCGAACAGAATTTAAAGGAGGGGAAGCTGCAACTGATTTTTACAACCTGAATCTTTACTATACCATTAATAAAGAGGGTAAAAGTGTGGTTGGAATAAAGAAATCGGAAATGAAATTTAAAGACTATCTATGGTATTTAAATGAAGCAGATGCTAAGGATAACAAAGTTGTCTTTGACAAAGATATTCGAAATTTCTCTATTGAAAACATTGTAATGTCTCATGAAAATCAGAAAATCCAATTAATGGGTAAGTTAAACCGAGCAACATATAAGGATTTGAAATTAAGTTTTGAGAATGTCAATTTGAATAAAGTACTTCCTTCAATTGAAAATTTCAGTGTTGGCGGAAAATTAAATGGCGCTGTTAATTTGAAACAATTAGCCAATGTGTTTCAGCCCACATCTTCAATAAAAATTGAAGATCTATCCATCAATGATGTTGTTTTAGGTCAAATGAATTTAGATATTAAAGGAGATGAAAATTTACGGAAATTCAATTTAAATTCTGTTATAAAAAACAAAAATGTAGAATCCTTAAATGCGAATGGTACTATTGATATATCGGAGAATAAAACCAATTTAGATTTAGATTTGGATTTAAAAGATTTTAATTTGGGAATTCTAAGTGCACTAGGAGGCGATGTTATTTCTAATATTAGAGGTTTTGCAAGTGGTAAATCTAATATTGGTGGAGACATTCGTAATTTAGATATCAATGGTCGATTGTTTTTGAAAAATGCAGGTCTTAAGATACCTTATTTGAACACGGATTATGACATCTTAAATAATGCTGTTGTTGATGTAACAGAGACTAAATTTTTAATTCGAAACGCTACTTTAAAGGATACGAAATTTAAAACAGAGGGACGATTAAATGGTAACATAGAACACAAGGACTTTGCAGACTGGAAGCTGGACTTGAGAGTTAATTCAAATAAGCTTCTTGTATTAGATACTAAAGACAGTGAGGATGCTGCTTACTTTGGGACGGCTTTTATAGATGGCTATGCCACAATTAAAGGACCTACAAACGGTTTATTTATAAAGGTTGCAGCTAAATCGGAAAAGGGAACTTCCATAAAGATTCCTATTAATGAAACCGCCTCATCGGGTGATAATACTTTTATGCATTTTATCAGTTCGGAAGACAAATACAATCTTGCCAAAGGGATTGAGCGACAAGTTAGGAATTACAATGGATTGGAATTAGAATTTGATTTTGATATTACACCCAATGCAGAGGTCGAAGTTATATTAGATCGAAATTCCGGACATGGAATGAAAGGACGAGGGAATGGCTCCTTATTATTTAAGATTAATACCTTAGGTAAATTTAATATGTGGGGCGATTTCCAGGCATATGAAGGAACCTATAATTTCAGATATGGTGGACTTATCAATAAGAAGTTTGATGTTAAAAAAGGAGGGTCAATTGTTTGGGAAGGCGATCCTATGCGGGCTGTTTTAAATTTGGATGCGGTTTATAAAACTACTGCAAATCCAGCTGTATTGTTAGAGAATGCTTCTTTTAACAAAAAGGTACCGGTAGAAGTAGTCATAGGTATTAAAGGTAATTTAGCTAATCCGGAACCTGATTTTGATATAAATTTTCCAACGGTAAGTTCGATACTAAAATCGGAGATTCAAACTAAACTCGATGATAAGGATGTACGTCGAACGCAAGCTCTTATATTACTTTCTACAGGTGGTTTCCTTAGTGTTGCTGGTTTAAATCAATCGACGATTACCAATAATTTATATGAAAATTTTAGTACGGTTTTTGGGAATATCTTTAAAGATGAAGGCGATAAAATATCTGTAGGTGTTGATATTGTAGCTGCCGATAGGACTCCTGGAACCGAAACAGATGGACGTTTTGGAGTTACTGTTTCGAGTAAAGTAAATGAAAGAATTACGATCAATGGCAAGTTAGGTGTTCCTGTTGGCGGGATTAATCAGTCAGCGATTGTTGGAGATGTTGAAGTTCAGTATCGCGTGAACGAAGATGGAACTATGAATCTTAGAGTATTTAACAAGGAAAATGATGTTAATTATATAGGACAGGGTATTGGGTATACTCAAGGGGTAGGGATTTCCTATGAGGTAGATTTTGATACTTTTAAAGAATTGGTCAATAAGATTTTCAAAAAGACAGTAATTGATCGAGAAAACCCGAGGAGTAAAACCAATATTCCGGATTCGGAATTAAAACCAGAATATATCAACTTCCCTAAAAAGAGTAAGAAGAAGACAGAAAATCCCATAGGAAATGGGGAAGGAGTAATAGAAGAAGATTAACTTTTCTTTATAAAGTTGGAATTTAATAATTTTCAATATTCTTTTTTTATAGTTAATTTTTAACAGATTGTATTTCTTTAGGAACTTATAATTATTCAATTCCTATAACCGTATTGTTTTTTGCGGATTTAGTGCTTTTATATTTCTATTCAAATTATAAAAAAGGAGTTCTATAATTTGAGAAGTAGGAAACTTGTTAACGATAACGTTTGAAATTAGTGCTGCTTATTAATTTAATAAAAACAATATACAAAAAGTGGTTAGTGTTTGCTAGATTTACATTTTAATACAGAAATAAATGACAAAAACGATTAAAAAAATTGGTGTTCTGACTTCAGGAGGTGATTCTCCGGGGATGAATGCTGCTATTCGTTCGGTAGTTCGAACTTGCGCCTTTCACGATATAGAGTGTATCGGAATTTATAGAGGGTATCAAGGGATGATTGAGGGTGATTTCGAAGAAATGGGACCCCGAAGTGTCAACAATATAATTAATAAAGGAGGGACCATTTTAAAATCGGCCCGATCTAAAGATTTCATGACGCCAGAAGGCCGAATCAAAGCTCATGATAATTTATTAAAAGAGGGAATAGATGGTTTAGTAGTTATTGGTGGAGACGGAAGTTTTACCGGTGCAGAAAAATTTCATCTGGAATTTAATTTTCCAGTGATGGGAATTCCGGGAACGATCGACAATGATATCTTTGGAACTAGTCATACTCTAGGCTATGATACGGCTTTGAATACTGTTGTTGAAGTTATCGATAAGATTCGGGATACTGCAAGTTCACACAACCGACTTTTCTTTGTCGAAGTTATGGGTCGTGATGCAGGACATATTGCATTAAATGCCGGAATTGGAGCAGGAGCAGAAGAAATTCTGATTCCAGAAGAAAATTTAGGTTTGGATCGCTTATTAGAATCCCTTCGTAAAAGCAAAATTTCAGGAAAGTCATCCAGTATTGTTGTCATTGCCGAAGGCGATAAAATTGGAAAAAATGTCTTTGAATTAAAAGATTATGTTGAAGCTAATTTACCCGAATACGATGTACGCGTTTCGGTATTAGGACATATGCAACGCGGTGGTGCCCCTTCTTGTTTTGACCGGGTATTGGCCAGCAGATTGGGTGTGAAAGCCGTAGAATCCTTATTGGAAGGAAAATCAAGTTATATGGTAGGATTGCAAAACGATAAGGTAACGCTAACACCTATTGAGCAAGCCTTAAAAGGAAAAACAGAAATTGACAGAGAGCTCTTAAGAGTTTCAGAAATTATGTCAACTTAAAATAATTCGAGTTCAGAACTCGAGAATCCAGTGTACTAAAAAAAGAATAATAAACGATTAAATTAAAATAAAATGTCAAAAGTAAAATTAGGAATAAACGGTTTTGGAAGAATAGGAAGAATTGTTTTCAGAGAATCAATCAACAGAGATAATGTTGAAGTTGTAGCCATTAATGATTTATTAGATGTAGACCACTTAGCCTACTTATTAAAATATGATTCGGTTCACGGTCGTTTCAACGGAACTGTGGATGTGAAAGACGGAAAACTTTTTGTAAACGGAAAAAACATTCGTATCACTGCAGAAAGAAATCCTGCTGACTTAAAATGGAATGAAGTTGATGTAGACGTAGTTGCTGAATGTACTGGTTTCTTTACTACTATCGAAACTGCTAATGAGCACATCAAGGGTGGTGCCAAGAAAGTAATTATATCCGCTCCTTCTGCTGATGCACCAATGTTTGTAATGGGAGTTAATCATACTGAAGCTAAACCTTCTGATTTGATCGTTTCTAATGCATCATGTACTACTAACTGTTTGGCTCCATTAGCTAAAGTAATTAATGATAATTTCGGAATTGTTGAAGCTTTAATGACTACTGTTCACGCTACAACCTCTACGCAAATGACAACGGATGGTCCTTCTAGAAAAGACTGGAGAGGTGGACGTGCTGCTAGTGTAAATATCATTCCTTCTTCTACAGGTGCTGCTAAAGCGGTTGGAAAAGTAATCCCTGAATTGAATGGGAAATTAACAGGTATGGCTTTCCGTGTTCCTACTACCGATGTATCAGCAGTAGATTTAACCGTAAAAGTAGCCAAAGAAACTTCCTATGAAGAAATCATGGCTGTATTGAAAAATGCCTCTGAAACTACAATGAAAGGGATCTTAGGATTTACTGAAGATATGGTGGTTTCTCAAGATTTCGTTTCTGATAAAAGAACTTCTATCATTGATGCTAATGCAGGAATTGGATTAAACTCTACTTTCTTCAAAATCATTTCATGGTATGATAATGAGTACGGATATTCAAGCAAATTAATTGATTTGTCAGTACACATTGCCAACTTAAAATAATTATATTTACATCCCGTTGGTACCTACTGACGGGATTTTTTCCTTTTAGACTGAAATTTATTTCTCTTTAAAAACAGCTGCTGGTATTTATTATAATTTCCGTCTAGTGCGAGAGATTCGAATGGATGTCAGGGGTAAAAACAACTAACAAAACCAAACATTAATTAGATACAAGATTAAGAACAACCGCTTAATTACAGATTCTAAGCCCGAGTTCACGGGAATTAAAAACGCATTTTATGAAATTATTAGTAGATAGTGGTTCAACAAAAGCAGATTGGATTTCGATAAACGAAAACGGGAAAGTTTTGTTTACTACTCAAACTTTAGGATTAAATCCGGAAGTGTTGAGTAAGGATGAAGTCGTTGCTCGATTGAATGACAAATTTGATATTTTACACAATAAGAATCAGGTATCCCATTTGTTCTTTTACGGAGCAGGTTGTGGAACAGACCGAATGAAAGATTTCTTGGTAAAAGTATTCCAAGAGTATTTTTCAAATGCTGTTATATCTGTATATGAGGATACTTATGCCGCAGTATATGCTACGACTCCTAAAGATGAAAAAGCAATTGTTTGTATTCTGGGTACAGGATCCAATTGCAGTTATTTTGACGGAAAACTATTGCATCAAAAAGTACAATCTCTGGGTTATATCGCCATGGATGATTGTAGTGGCAATCAATTTGGACGTCAACTGATACGAGGTTATTATTTCAATAAGATGCCCAAAGATCTGGCTGCTGAATTTGAAAAACAGTACGATTTAGATCCGGATTTTATAAAAAACAGTTTGTATAAATTACCGAATCCAAATGCATATTTGGCCACTTTCGCTAAATTTTTAATACAGCATAAGGAAAATGAATTCTGTCGTGCTATCATCATAAAAGCAATGGAAGATTTCATTGAATTTTATATCACTCAATATGAGAATTGCAGAGAAGTTCCGGTTCATTTCATTGGTTCTATTGCTTTTTATTTAAAAGAAGAATTAGAAGAAGTAATGAGCAAACACGGTTTGAAACTGGGTAATGTTTTGAGAAGACCTATTGATGGTTTGATCAAGTACCATGTAATGAATCCATAGTACTTACTTCCTATCTTATACGAAAACCAGTAGCAAATGCTACTGGTTTTTTTTGGTCTCGTTTTAATGTTGAAAATCCTAAAGTCCTAAATTAGTAATATCTAGTAGTCTTACGAATTAAGCAATATGGGAGTCTTTATTTGATTGCAATCATGGAGATTTCAATATTGACATTTTTTGGAAGAGCAGCCACTTGAACGGTTTCGCGGGCCGGTGCTGTAGCCTCGTCGAAATAAGAACCATAAATAGCGTTTATTTTTGCAAAGTCGTTCATGTCCATGATGAAAATAGTAGCTTTCACTACATTTTCAAAAGTCATTTCAGCTGCTTCTAAAACCGCTTTCATATTTAGCATCACTTGCTGGGTTTCGGCTTCAATACTAGCATTTACCACTCCACCTGTTGCCGGGTCTATGGCAATTTGACCGGAAGTATAGAGGGTATTTCCTTTTAGTACGGCTTGATTGTAAGGTCCGATAGGAGCAGGAGCATCCGCTGTAAAAATTATCTTTTTCATAGTTTATAAGTGTAAATGGAATTCCATTAGAGTCTGGTATTATCTTAGGAGACGATCCGGAACGGTTCTTTTTTCCCATTTAATATCGCTCAAGATACCCGATTTGATTCCAATAAAGAAACTCCAGTACGCATTAGTACCAAAGGGAGTCCAGTTAAAATCCATCCTCCAACTCAACAAATCTCTTTCAAAACGAATTTGAGTAAAGGTTACTCCCTTTTGAACAAAATCATAACCAGTAGAAGCACCGACCTTCCATTTTGGAGTAAGATCTGCATTGGCAGAAACCATAAGGGAATTACCGCTAATTCGTTTTTCTCTATTGATATTGGTATAGGTAAGCTGATAGGCAAAAGTTAAATCCCAGGGGAGTTTTGCATTGAAAAAACCATCAAATTTATCTTCTTTTTCGTCTTTTTCACTAAACTGACTTTTCCGCCGGTCGCTAAAATCGGTATTAGTACCAAACAAATCATCATCGCGTCCCCCGTTACGTTGGCCTTGTTTATTTTCTTTTTTCTTATTTTCGGAGTCCTTACTTGACAGTGAGTAGTTGATAGTCATATTGGCACTGGTCATACGGAACAAACTTCCTCCATTGTCAATATTAAATTTATTAATAGTGCGTCCTGAATTATTCAAAGCGTAAGGATTTAAGGTCATTCCAAAATTGACATTCATTTTATCTTTAAAAAGAACTGTACCGCCACTCAATCTAAGGGGACTCCAAGGCAATGAATCGGCTACAACATTATAGCTGGTAGAAAGGTTTAAATTGTTTAAAAGCATTACTTTTTTAGGTTCCACTTTAGTGGAATCACTATCCCTAACTTTAGCCTCGAAGGTATTGCTCAAACTAAAACCAATATTATTTGAATTACTAATACCAGGTACCCCAAAGATGTTACCTTCAAATCGGGTGTATTGTTTCATCATAGTACCACTACCATCTGAAGCGTAGGTGTCGTAATATTTCTCAAAACTTGGCGTGTAACTATAAGAAACGGAGGGACGCATAACGTGGCGAATCGCCTGAATCCGATTTTTTTCTTTAAAGTTAAACGTCCCGTAAACTGTAGTTCCAACGCTTGAAGAGAAAGAATAGGTTCTAAAAGCATCAAAGCCACTTACATTTGTTATTGAATCGGTATTTGTGAGACGGCTAAATGATTTTTTGATAGTTTTAAGCGACCATACTTCTTCGTAATTAACAGAGGTAGTTGCGCTAAAATATTTAAACAATTTAAAATTGGTGCTCAAAGGAATACTGTGTTGCATCCCCACTTTAGCATCTTTAAACATCTCAGGTTTAAAAAACAGGGCATCTGTAGTAGCTATTCTGTTTTCCCCTCTTAAATTATATTGAAGATTAATATTTTTAAAGAAACCTTTTTTAATTCCATCTTTGGGTGCAAAAGGGAAAATCCGGTCTACACTTAATTGAAGGGTAGGTAGCGTCATGTTAATTTGTTCGGTTTGGGTGTTTTGTGAGTGGGTTGCTGTTAGCGATAAATTGACCTGAGGAACCGAGTTGAAAGTTTTGGAATAGGAAACAGAAGAACTCAAAGTATTGTTTAAACTAGACCCTGCATTTATTTGACTTATCGATCTTTGAAAATATTTACTACTTCCTAAATTGACGGATGCTGAAAATCTGGAATTGGGATTGGATTTTGCGTCTTGAGAATGAGACCATTGAATATTATAGATATTCGTTTTAGAATAATCTGGAAAACCTCGTTCACTACTTATCAGGTTTTCATAACGAATATTTACATTTCCTCTAAATCGGTACCGTTTGGCATAGCTTGATTCAACTCTCATTCCGTAACTTCCATTGGTATAATAGTCCCCTAAAACGGCTAAATCATAATTATCACCCATCGCAAAATAGTAACCTCCATTTTGTAATGAAAAACCCCTTAATTGGGTGTCGTTATAGCTGGGCATTATAATTCCAGATTGGCTTTTAACAGTCATCGGAAAAAAGGCAAAAGGAAGTGCAATAGGAGTAGGGACATCTTGAATAACCATATTGGTTAGACCGGTCACTACTTTTTTACCGGGAACATATTTTACTTTACTAGTTCTAAAATAATATTCCGGATCATCTACATCTTTTGAAGTAGTGAAACGTGCATTTTTAAGAAAATAAACAGAATCATTCACTCTTTTAGATACTTCGGCTTTTACTTTAAACTCGCCCTGTTCGGTTCTGGAATTCCAAATTAAAGCTTTCTTTGTGGTATAATTGAATCTAATAGAATCGGGTTCTACAGCACTTGCACCTTGTTTAAAATTGGGTAATTGTGTATAAACTCCTGCGGAATCTTTTATACGTCCTGCATAAACTTCATTTTTCTCGTAGTTAAAAACAATAATTCCAGCTTTAAGTTCAATATCCTGATAGTACAATTCGGCTTTGTCATATAAGGTAATCAATTTCTTTTTCTGATCTAATTTTGCATATTTCTCTGCTTTGTATTTTATTTTACCTTCTAATAAAGCTTTCTTGGGTTTTATACTATCTGTTTTTGTGGTGTCTGTGATTATTGTTGGTTTAAGATTTGCTAATGGAGGAACAATGGTATCAATTTTGATAATATCCTTCTGTTTTTTAGCTTGTATTGCCATCGTTTTTGTTTTCAATTCTTGCGAATATATCTTAGTCGTCCCTGTTGTCAGGAAAAAGGCTAATAAAACGATATAAAATAAGTTTGTATGCAACGGTTTAAATGCTATTTTTGTAAAGTTTTGGTTCCGTTTTAAAAGATCCAAACTTATATATTATTTTTGACAAAAATAGACAATTAAAAAAAACTTACAGCATAAGATTTTTTTTTAAAATTAACTTTTATAATATAATGATTAAAGTATTTAAAATTAAAGTACTAAGTACCCTATTAGTATGTTTACTCTCTTTCACAACCTACAGTCAATCCAGTACGCGATTTAAAGTAGCCTTAGATGCAGGTCATGGTGCTCACGATTTCGGGGCGGTTTATAATGGACATATTGAAAAGAAAATAGCCTTGGCTGTCGTTCTAAAAGTCGGAAAGATTCTAGAAAGACAAGCCAATATCGATGTTATTTATACTCGTAAATCCGATGTCTTTATAGAACTTGTGGAACGTTCCAGTATTGCTAATCGGGCAGATGCCAATATCTTTGTATCCATTCACTGTAATGCGAACTCCAATTCGGCTGCTGATGGTGCCGAAACTTATGTGATGGGATTGAATAAAAACGCCAGCAATTTGGCTGTTGCTAAAAGCGAGAATGCCGTAATTACTTTAGAAAAAGATTACAAGCAGAAATACGAAGGATTCGATCCCAATAATCCGAGTTCGATGATTGGAATGACTTTGATGCAAGAAGAATATTTAGATAACAGCATCACACTAGCTAGTAAAGTACAGGATCAGTTTATCAATGCTTTAAACAAAAAAAGCAGAGGCGTAAAACAGGCGCCATTCATGGTATTACATAAGGCATATATGCCTCGTGTACTGATAGAAATGGGATTTATATCCAATCCTAAAGAAGGAGCGATGTTGGATTCAGAAGAAGGCCAACAAGAAATAGCGCAATCCATTGCTGATGCAATCATTGGATACAAAAAGGAATATTATGGAAGTGGGGCTAACGATACGGATGTGGAAAAACCATCCAAACGGCAGATGGACCTGCCCGTAGTAGCAGATAGTGCTGAAAGCATTAAAAGTGTTAGTCTGGTAGATAAAAACATCCCCAAGAAGGAAGTACTGAAAAAGGAAGTACTGAAAAAGGATCCCAGTGGTATTGTTTTTAAAGTTCAAATAGCGGCTGTAGCCCGGAAAATAGAATTGACAGCTAGAAACTTCAAAGGTCTCGAGAATATATCCGTTACAACCGATAACGGCAGTCTTTATAAATACGCATATGGCGCCAGTTCGACCCTTGAGCAAGCGAAACAAAATCTAGCAGAAGCAAAATCCAAAGGCTATTCTTCGGCCTATATTATTGCTTTTAAAGACGGGAAAAAAATAAACATGCAAGAAGCACAGCAGTAATCGGCCTAAGTCGAATTATTTAAATTAAATTTGTACCAAATAACAGAAAAATTGAAAATCACAAGAGAGATTAAAACGGCAATATTAGTAATTGCATCTATATTATTATTTATTTGGGGCTATGTTTTTTTAAAAGGCAGAGATCTACTCCACAATTACAGAATTTTTTATGTAGAATATGCTAATGTAGAAGGCTTGAGTAAATCGGCGCCGGTAACTATCAGCGGTTTAGTAGTTGGTAAAGTAAACAGTATAATTTTACAAAAGACGAGTGGAAATTTGATGGTCGAATTACAAATCTCCAATGACTTCCCCGTTTCTAAGTCCAGTATCGTCAATATATACGAACCCGGATTGATTGGTGGAAAGCAAATTCAAATTATTCCAAATTATAAGGATCCTGTTTTGGCAGTAAGCGGTGATCATCTAAAGGGTGGAGTCATTGCCAGTTTGACCGATATAGTTGCTGAGCGACTAACACCTTTGCAGTTGAAAGTGGAAAAAATGATTGTCAGTGCCGATTCGGTGCTTACTAATTTAAACACGGTCTTGGATGCCAAGACGAAGAATAATCTAAAGCGCAGTATCGAAAATTTAGATCAGACTTTAGCCCAGTTTAATTCGGCTTCCAAAAACATGAATGCTATTTTGAGCGATAACAAATCGAAAATCAACAGTACGATGACCAATTTGAACAAGGCCAGTACTAACTTTGCCGTACTTTCGGATTCTTTATCAAAAGCAAAAGTGGGAAAAATGGTTCGCAATTTAGAAAGTACCCTTTCAAAAGTAAACGGAATCATGTCGGATGTTGAATCCGGTAAGGGGAGTTTAGGGAAATTAATGAAGGATGATGCTTTGTATACCCATTTAAATAAGTCCTCCAAAGAACTTGAATTGTTGTTACAGGATGTTCGTTTGAATCCTACACGTTATATTAATGTTTCTCTTTTTGGGAAAAAGAATAAGCCCTATGTTGCTCCGGTAAAAGACAGTTTAAAATAAGTTAATAACTAGCAAAACATGAGTTATTTAAGTACTATTTTTTTTGCATTAGTCTTGGGATTGGGAATTGGTTTTTTCGCAATTAATATTCGCAAAATCATTCGGAATATAAAATTGGGTCAGGACGTAAATCGTTTTGATCAGTCCCAAAAACGATGGTCTAATATGGCCCTAATTGCTCTGGGTCAATCCAAGATGGTGAAGCGCCCGGTAGCGGGACTGCTTCACATTTTTGTTTATGCAGGATTTGTAATTATCAACATTGAAGTTTTAGAGATTATTATAGACGGTCTCTTTGGAACGCATCGTGTATTTTCGTTTTTAGGAGTCGTATACAACATTCTGATTGCGTCCTTTGAAATACTCGCGGTATTGGTCTTGATAGCCGTTATCATTTTCTTTATTCGAAGAAATATAATCCGATTGAAGCGATTTGTAAGTTCTGATTTAAAGGGATGGCCTAAGAACGATGCTACTATTATTCTTTATTTCGAAATTGTATTGATGTCCTTGTTTCTATTGATGAATGCAGCCGATTATCATTTACAACTTCTGGGTTTTGGACATTATGAAAGAGCGGGTTCTTTTCCGATATCTCAATTTATAGAACCTATTTTCAACGGCATCAATGAATCAACCGTTATGATGATAGAGCGCGCCGTATGGTGGTTGCACATCACAGGGATTCTAATTTTCCTAAACTATCTTTACTTTTCGAAACATTTGCACATCCTGTTGGCTTTTCCAAACACCTATTTTGGAGATTTGAATCCGAAAGGGCAATTTGATAATTTGGCTTCGGTAACTGCGGAAGTAAAACTAATGCTGGATCCTAATGCCGATCCTTATGCTGCAGCTCCGATTGATCCTACAGCGCCCCCGGCAAAATTTGGCGCCAAGGACGTCATGGACTTGAATTGGGTACAACTTTTAAATGCCTATACCTGTACCGAATGTGGTCGCTGTACTTCGGTATGTCCTGCTAATATTACGGGCAAGAAACTCTCTCCTCGAAAAATCATGATGGACAGCAGGGACCGCCTGGAAGAAGTAGGTCGAAATATAGATGCGAATAAGGGCATTTTTGTACCGGATCATAAAAGCTTGTTGAACGATTATATCACTGCTGAAGAACTTTGGGCTTGTACGTCCTGTAATGCTTGCGTAGAAGAGTGTCCGGTGAGTATCAGTCCACTTTCTATTATTATGGATATGAGACGTTATTTGGTGATGGAAGAAAGTGCTGCTCCACAACCAATAAATGCGATGATGACCAATATTGAAAATAATGGAGCACCTTGGCAGTACAATCAACAGGACCGATTGAATTGGAAAAATGACTAATAGCTTCTAGATCTAAGATCTTAGAATTGGTATTTTAGGAACTAAAATCACGGAACTTTAAAAAATAACAAATGTCAGAAATTTTAATAGTGCCCACCATGGCAGAGCTGCTAGCCGAAGGCAAGCAACCGGATGTGTTGTTTTGGGTAGGCTGTGCCGGAAGTTTTGATGATAGAGCGAAAAAGATAACTAAAGCATTTGTGCGCCTTTTAAATCGTGCCAATGTTTCCTTTGCCGTATTGGGTACCGAGGAAAGTTGCACGGGAGATCCTGCCAAAAGAGCGGGGAATGAATTTCTGTTCCAGATGCAGGCGATGATGAATATTGAAGTTTTAAAGGGCTATGAGGCTAAGAAAATAGTTACTGCCTGTCCGCACTGTTTCAATACCCTGAAAAATGAATATCCGGAATTGGGTGGAAATTTTGAAGTGATTCATCATACTGAATTTTTAAAATCGCTTTTAGATCAAGGGAAATTGACTATCGAAGGAGGGCAATTTAAAGGAAAAAGAATTACTTTTCACGACCCTTGCTATTTGGGAAGAGCGAATGGGGTGTATGAAGCACCGCGGGAATTAATTTTGAAACTCGATGCTGAATTGGTAGAGATGAAGCGTTCCAAAGCAAATGGATTGTGTTGTGGTGCCGGTGGTGCTCAAATGTTCAAAGATGCTGAAGCCGGAAACAAAGAAGTGAATATAGAACGAACGGAAGAGGCCTTGGAAACAAAGCCTGATATTATTGCTGCGGGTTGTCCTTTTTGTAATACCATGCTAACGGATGGAATTAAAAATAAGGAGAAAGAAGGCGAAACCAAGGTTATGGACATTGCCGAATTAATTGCTAATGCTCAAGATTTATAGTTTTTAAAACTAATTTATTTCGGATGGTTTGTAGACGATTTCTAATTTTATTGGTGGTTTTTAGTTATTCAATGGGTTCTTTTGCACAGACATTGGATTCGAATCCGATTGCGGATAGCTTAAAAAGCAAGAGAGCGGAGCTTCCTTTAAAAATAAAGTCCTTTATTATACCTGCTGTTTTAATAAGCTATGGTGCTATTGGAATCCATAATCACTCTTTAAAAACAATTGATACTGATATTCAGAAAGAAGTTGTTACGCATATTGACAAGAGAATTACTATTGATGATTTCACCCAATACGTTCCTGCACTTAGTGTATATGGATTGGGTGCACTGGGAATTAAAGGAAAAAATAATCTTAGAGATAAGAGTATTATTCTAACTTCTTCCTATTTAATTATGGGGGTGACGGTATTTAGCTTGAAGCATTTGACCCGAATTCAAAGACCGGATCAATCCAGCTTTGATTCTTTTCCTTCCGGACATACCGCTACTGCTTTTTTAGGTGCCGAGTTTCTGTATCAGGAATACAAAGACGTCTCCATTTGGTACGGGATATCAGGATATGTTATTGCGGCAGGTACTGGTGGATTAAGAATTTACAATAACCGACATTGGCTCACCGATGTTGTAGCCGGAGCAGGAATAGGAATTTTAAGTGCCAAAGCGGCTTATTGGTTGTATCCCACTATTAATAAATTGCTGGTTTCAAATAAAATCAGCAACAAGAAAACAACATTTATCCCTTATTACGATGGAAAACAGATGGGCTTAGGCTTAATTAGTTCATTCTAAAATAAGGAAATTATAATTATATAAAAAAACTATCATGTATATTCCATTTGAAAATTTACCAGGCGAATCAAAAATTTGGATTTATCAATCGAACCGAAAATTCTCGGATGATGAATTCGCAGAAATTGAATCTGATTTAAGAGTTTTTATTGACTCTTGGGCGGCACATGGAAAGAGTTTAGAAGCTTCTTTTCTATTGAAATACAATCGGTTTATCATTTTGGCTGTAGATCAAGAAATACAAAATGCTACGGGCTGTTCTATCGATGCTTCTGTTCAGTTTATTCAAAATTTAGAAAAGAAATACGAAGTTGATTTATTGGATAAAATGAATGTTACTTTTAAATTAGGGGAACATGTAGCACATAAAACTTTGATTGATTTTAAAAAGATGGCTAAAGACAAGGCAGTTACAGAACACACCATTGTTTTTAATAATCTGGTAAACACGATTGAAGAATGGAATGATAATTGGGAAGTTCCTGCCGGAGACAGCTGGCACAGTCGTTTCTTTTAATTAAATATAAAATAATGAAGAATACCTCCATAAAAATAGTGGCGATGGCTTGCCTGTTCTTTTTTGCCTACAGTTGTGCCGTTAAAACCAAAGCGATACAAGCTGTGGTTAGTCCTGTTGAAATTGCTCCTGTGAAAGTAGTCAGTGATTACGATTCCGAAGTCCAAAAATCATGGGTTGACAGCGTGTATGCTAAAATGAGCTTTGACGAAAGACTGGGTCAACTCTTTATGGTTTCGGCCTATTCGAACAAGGATTCGGTTCATTATAATGCCATTGATAAACTGATCAAAGAAAATAAAATTGGCGGATTAATCTTTTTTCAAGGAGGTCCGGTACGTCAGGCAATGTTGACCAATCGCTATCAATCCGAATCTAAAGTCCCCCTTTTAATAGGCATTGATGCCGAATGGGGTTTGAGCATGCGCTTGGATTCTACATATCGCTATCCGTGGAATATGACACTTGGTGCCATCCAGGATAAAAGTCTGTTAGAAAAAGTGGGCGTTCAGATGGGAAAACAAAGTAAGAGAATGGGGGTACATTTTAATTTTGCTCCCGTGTTGGATATCAATACCAATCCCAAGAATCCTATTATTGGCTTTCGCTCCTTTGGTGAAGACAAAATAAATGTCACCGAAAGTGCTTTGGCACTCATGAATGGTTTTCAAAGTATGGGACTCCTAGCCACCGGAAAGCATTTTCCAGGTCATGGCGATACCTCGGTAGATTCTCATAATTCCCTTCCTTTGATTCCTTTTTCTAAGGAACGACTCAATGATATCGAATTTTACCCCTATAAGAAGTTATTTGATGCAGGCCTTTCCTCGGTTATGGTAGCACATTTGAATGTTCCCAGCCTAGAATCCAGGGAGAATTATCCTTCATCAGTATCTTATGCCATCATCACCGATGTTTTAAAAAATCAATTGGGTTTCAAAGGATTGGTTTTTACCGATGCTTTGAATATGAAGGCGGCCACTAATTTTAGAAAAACAGGTGAAATCGATTTGGAGGCTTTTCTGGCCGGTAATGATATTTTGCTTTGCGCGGAAAACGTTCCTGTTGCCAAGGAAAAGTTATGCACGGCCTATGAGAGCGGTTTGATTAGTGAAGAACGACTCGCTTATTCAGTTAAGAAAATTCTGAAATACAAATACAAAGTAGGCTTAAATAATTATAAACCCATTCCGGTTTCTAATTTAAATTACGATTTACACCTTCCCGAAAATGATGCCTTACAGTATAGCTTGTATGAAAATGCGATAACGGTATTGAAAAACAAAAATGATATTCTCCCTATTCAAAATTTAGAAAATCAAAAAATAGCTTACGTTAAATTGGGTGATGATGTCAATAGTAGTTTTGTAGAAACCCTCAGAAAATATACCACTATAACCGAAGTTTCAGACAGCAATATTGACAGTTTAAATATCAAATTAAAAGACTATACCAAGGTTATTGTAGGCTTTCATAAATCGGATAAAGCCTGGAAGAATCAAGATTTTAATACCAACGAATTGATTTGGTTGCAGGAACTGGCTAAGAATAATATTCTGATTTTGGATACCTTTACGAAGCCTTATTCTTTAATTCCAATCCCTACTTTTGACGAGATCGAAGGGGTGATTGTTTCCTATCAGAATAGCGATATCGCCCAGGAAGTGTCGGCTGAAATAATATTCGGAGCTGTTGCGGCCAAGGGAAAATTACCGGTTTCTATTGGCAGTCATTTTTTAGAAAAGGACGGTCTGCTTACTGCTAAAATGGACCGTTTGGGTTTCACAGCCCCTGAAAATGTAGGTATGAATTCGGAAATACTTTCACAAATTGATACTATAGCTAATGGGGCTATTCAGAAGAAGATGACCCCCGGAATTCAGGTTTTAGTTGCTCGAAAAGGCAAGGTTGTCTATCAGAAATCTTTTGGCTATCACACCTATGACAACCAAATTAAGGTTGTAAATTCCGATTTATATGATGTTGCTTCGCTGACCAAAATTCTGGCAACTTTACCGAACGTGATGCAAGAGTACGATCAGAAGAAAATAAATATGGAAACTACTTTAGGCAGTATGTTGCCTATTTTCAAGAATACGGATAAGGCGAACATACCCTTTAAGGATTTATTGTCCCATTATGCGGGTTTTCAAGCTTGGATTCCCTTTTACCAATCGACTCTGGATAGTCAGAAAAAACCGATGGATATCTATTACCGAAAAGTGGCCGATAATTTGTATTCGAAAGCAGTAGCTGATAGTCTTTATATTCGAAATGACTATAATGACACGATTATGAAGAAAATCGCTGAAAGCAAATTATCTACGAAAAAAGAATACAAATACAGTGATTTCACCTTTATTATTCTGAAAGAATATTTAGAAAAAGCGACGGGTAAAAAGCTGGATGATCTCATTCAGGATCAATTTTACAAATCGATTGGAATGAATAATACGACCTATAATCCTTTGAAAAAGTTTAGCAAAGAGGTTATTGCTCCCTCCGAAATCGATACTTATTTCCGTCACCAAATTCTTCAGGGCTATGTGCACGATATGGGTGCTGCCATGGAAGGCGGAGTAGCAGGACATGCCGGTATTTTCTCTAATGCAATGGACATCGCCAAAATAATGCAGCTGTACCTTCAAAAAGGGAAATATGGGAATCAGACCTATTTTTCAGAGAAGACATTTGATGATTTTAATACTTGTTATTTCTGTGCTGAGGGCAACAGAAGGGGAATTGGATTTGATAAGCCTCAAATAGCAGGAACCGCTGGTCCTACTTGCGGCTGTGCTTCCTTGACTAGTTTTGGACATACCGGTTTCACTGGAACAATGACTTGGGCCGATCCTGCTAATGAAATTGTATATGTATTCTTATCTAACAGAACCTTTGAAGGTGGCGGTGTGAATACTTTATCTAAAGAAAACATCAGAGAAGATATTCAAAAAATAATTTATGATGCCATTGAAAATTAGTCGGTTTTAATCATTTAATTTTTGTTAATTTAACGAAGTTTTTTAATTGAGATATCCGTATTATCCTTAAATTCGTTGCATTAAAAATCATACATGAAAATAGCTATTGTTTGTTATCCTACTTTTGGCGGAAGTGGTGTTGTCGCTACCGAGCTAGGACTTGAATTAGCAAGAAAAGGACACGAAATACACTTTATTACTTATAGCCAACCGGTTCGTTTGGCCCTTTTAAATCCCAATGTACATTATCACGAAGTGAATGTACCGGAATACCCTTTGTTTCACTATCAACCTTACGAATTGGCTTTGTCCAGTAAGCTAGTAGATATGGTAAAGCTCTATAAAATAGAGTTACTCCATGTGCACTATGCAATTCCGCATGCTTATGCTGGTTATATGGCCAAACAAATGCTCAAGGAAGAAGGCATCGAAATCCCCATGGTTACTACTTTGCACGGCACTGACATCACATTGGTAGGAAATCATCCTTTTTATAAGCCGGCAGTTACCTTTAGCATCAATCAATCGGATGTAGTGACCTCTGTCTCTCAAAGTTTAAAAGCGGCCACCATGGATTTATTTCAGATTAAAAAGGACATTGTAGTGATTCCTAATTTTATCGAATTAAATAAAAACACAGAAGATGTGAATATAGCTTGTCATCGTTCGGTTATGGCCAGTGAGGGTGAGCGTATCATTACGCATATCAGTAATTTCAGAAAAGTAAAACGCATTCCCGATATTATCAAAATATTTAATAAAATTCAGAAGAAGCTACCGGCTAAATTAATGATGGTAGGTGATGGTCCTGAAAAAGAAAAAGCAGAACGCCTTTGTGCCGAATTAGGGATTACAGATAAAGTAATATTTTTTGGTAACAGCAATGAGATCGATAAGATCCTCAGTTATTCCGATTTGTTTTTGTTGCCTTCAGAAACGGAGAGTTTCGGTTTGGCCGCATTAGAAGCTATGGCTTGGGGTGTACCCGTTATATCCAGTAATTCAGGTGGCTTGCCCGAAGTTAATTTTGATGGAATTTCTGGTTATTTGAGTGATGTGGGAAATGTGAAAGAGATGGCAGAAAATGCAGTTCGGATTCTGAAAGAAGATGCCGTTTTAGCACAATTCAAAATAAATGCTTTAGAAACCGCTAGGCAATTTGATATAGCCAATATATTGCCCTTGTATGAGGAATTATATGAAAAGGCGATACGTTCCATCAAGACACCATTAGTCTCCGGCGATCCCGTTGGTGCCTCAATTTAATTCGAATCTCTGAAAAGTTAAATGATACTATACCCAATCTCAAATCGCTTTAAAAGCGGGTGTTTTTATTTCCTTCTTTTTTTGATCTTTGGCAGTTTTAACGGTATTGCTCAAGAAAAGAAGCTTTATGAAATTTTAACCCAGCAAGATGATGGTGGTGGTTCCATACGCTTTTATGAGCTATTGACTGAATCCAAGGAAATGGAGATGTTGACCAATGATCCTCATTTAAAAAATAAGATAAAGCCCAAAGATATCGATACCGCTAATTTTGTGATCTTAAATAGAGGAGAGAAGAAAGGGAGAGGCTATTTAATTGGTGTCCAAAAAATAGAAGAAAGCAGCAGTCAGATAACAATAACAATTGAAGATATCAATCCAAAAAAGGAAATTTTATTAGAAGAAGAAGAAAGTTATTATCCGTATACCATATTAAAGATAAATTCTAAAAAAGAACTGATCATAAAATAAAAAATCCGCTAAGTAGCGGATTTCTATTTGGTATTATAATTTTGATTAGAATTGGTATCTCAAAGCCAAGGCGATATCAGAACCATAATTATTATTATAATATCCGCTTCCACCGAATTCAGGTCTGAAATCTAAGGAAATCAACAATGGGATATCAAAATTGTATTCGATTCCGATATCACCAGCAGCATAAGCAAAAGTACCACTGTTATTGTAGTTGTCATAGTTGTTATTGTAACTTCCTACACCACCACCAACACCTGCGTACCAGTTGAATCCACCATCAATATTCCAAACCCATTGGTAAAGACCCGTTACTTTAAAAGCATTGTCATCCCCGTTTCTATTATTGTAATTATTTCTATTTCTCCAACCCAAATCTACTTCTAAACGATTGCTATCAGAAAGCGCTCTTTGATAGGAAATTTCTCCACCAAAACCATCATTGCCACCAAAACGTAAACCAAGAGCATTTTTCGAAATATCCTGAGCCTGTGCACTAAATGCTAATCCAATTAACATTATAGCCGATAAAATAACTTTTTTCATAAAAATATATTTGTTTTAACAAAGGTAGACCCAAAGCAAAGCATTCTTTGAGAATATGTATTTTAATTAACATTTTAATTTTGTTAAAAATCATTATTTTATTAAGAAAAAAGATCCGCTACAGAATATATAATACTGATATACAGCTAACTGGTTTTATTGTTTGTTTATACAAACAGTAGTATGTTTTGGGAGGATAAATTAGCAATAATTCTGTATTTTAGAGGGTTTTAATGATGATTTATATCTTTTGTAAATATAATTGAGGCGATTAATTGATTCGTTAGGTGGTCTTCCATTTCAAATAAATCTTCTTCATCGGTATAATTATTGTCGGAATAGCAGTATAACTTCCATCTCTTTTTATTGTACTCCAAGGCTGTTAAATTTTCGAGCCAATCGCCTGAATTTAGATAGAGTACGGCACCATTTTTATTTTCTTTTCTACTTATTTTTGGCTCGTGTAGGTGTCCACAAATTACATAATCGTAGTTTTTTTCTATAGCAATGTCGGAAACCGTTTGTTCAAAATCAGTTATTGCTTCATTTGCTCTTTTAAAGCCTGACTTCCTATTATAGCTAAAGGAATAAGGTTCTTTTTTTAGATTTACTAAGCACCAATTTACAAATCGATTCATTTGGATTAGAAAAGAATATCCTATTCCACCCATTTTAACGATCCATTTAGAATGTTTGACCGATATATCAAAAACATCACCGTGGAATATCCAGGCCTTTTTATCATCCAGCTCCAGCACCAATTTATCCAGAATATGAAAGTTGGCAATACTGGTACCACAGAATTTCCGCAGGAAATCATCATGATTCCCACTTATATAATATACTTCAGTTCCTTTAGTGGCAAAGTCAATTAGTTTTTTTAGTACTCTAAGATGCGATTTTGGAAAAAAGGATTTTCTAAATTCTCGAATATCAAGAATATCACCATTAAGAACAATGATTTCGGGTTTAACGGAATTTAGGTAATTAAATAATTCCGTGGCCTTAGAATCAAAAGCACCCAGGTGGATATCAGAAAGCACTAGTACTTCAATTTTTCGTTTTTTCAATTTTCAGTATTTTTATTATAAATTAAAGAATTACAGATTAGCTAAAAGGAAACGGAATGTTAAGAAAAGGCTATTCTTTAGTAATAAAAACAGATTTATTATGAATAGACTGTGAATTTATTGAAGATAAAATCACTAAATAATTATGTTCCAAAACAAAAAATCTTACATTTGTTCAAAAAACAAATATGGCGGGGAATAGTTACGGAACACTTTTTAAAATTTCTACTTTTGGAGAATCTCACGGTGAAGCATTAGGTGGAATAATTGATGGCTGTCCAGCAGGATTGGAACTTGATTTTGCTGCAATTCAAAATGAAATGACCAGAAGAAAGCCAGGGCAATCAGCGATCGTTACGCAAAGAAAAGAAGAAGATGAAGTACAATTTCTTTCCGGTATTTTTGAAGGCAAAACTACGGGAACCAGTATTGGTTTCATAATTCCGAATACCAATCAAAAATCGGATGATTATTCCCATATCAAAGACACTTATAGACCCAGTCATGCCGATTATGTGTATGAAAAGAAATACGGCACACGCGATTACCGCGGTGGAGGTCGCAGTTCTGCCAGAGAAACGGCTAGTAGAGTAGTAGCAGGAGCTGTTGCAAAGCAAGTACTCAAAGGGATAAAAATAGATGCCTATGTTTCGGCTGTTGGCGATATCATTTTGGATAAACCCTATCAAGAATTGGATTTAACAAAAACAGAAAGCAATCCTGTTCGTTGTCCTGATGAAGAATCCGCTGCTAAAATGGAAGCTTACATTCGGCAAATCCGCAAAGAAGGAGATACCGTTGGTGGAATCGTGAGTTGCGTGATACAAAATGTACCCGTAGGACTTGGCGAACCTGTTTTTGATAAACTACACGCCGAATTGGGAAAAGCCATGTTGTCCATTAACGCCGTTAAAGGCTTTGAATACGGAAGTGGTTTTGAAGGTTCTAAAATGAAGGGTAGTGCTCATAACGATTTGCAAAATCCAGATGGAAGTACCAAAACCAATCTCTCCGGAGGAATACAGGGTGGGATTTCAAACGGAATGGATATCTATTTCCGTGTTGCCTTTAAACCTGTGGCTACTATAATGCAAATTCAGGATACTTTAGACAATCAGGGAAATATTGTAAAAATGCAAGGTAAAGGACGTCACGATCCTTGTGTTGTTCCTCGCGCAGTTCCTATTGTTGAGGCTATGGCCGCCTTGGTACTCGCTGATTTTTATTTGATCAATAAGACTTATAAATAGAATTTATTCCTTTTATATTCTCGAACTCTTTCTTTCCGAAATCTCCTTTACTTAAAAGATTTCTAAATCTTCAGGCACGGAAAATACAAATTAAATGAAAAAACTTGCCTTACATTGGAAGATATTAATTGGAATGATATTGGGGTTACTTTTTGGCTTATGGATGAAAAATCTGGGGCTAAATGAATTCGTAGTCGATTGGATTAAGCCTTTTGGAACTATCTTTATCAATTTGCTTAAAATGATAGCCGTTCCTTTAATCATTGTTTCCCTAATCGTTGGATTATCGGATTTAAAAGATATTTCTAAACTTTCAAAACTAGGAGGAAGAACCGTTTTAATCTATTTATTTACGACTGTAACGGCTGTTTCTATTGGCTTAGTTTTAGCGAATTTAATAAAACCAGGTCGCTTCATTAATGCGGAATCCCGTGAAAGTTTGTTAGAAAGTTTCTCTGGTGATGCCACACAAAAAATCCAATTAGCCGAAATATCTAAAAATAATGGACCGCTTCAACCTTTAATAGATATCGTACCAGAAAATGTTTTCAAAGCGATGGGCGATAATGGGAGTATGTTACAAGTTATATTATTTGCGATATTGATTGGTATTGGACTCATTTTGATAGAGGAAGAAAAATCGAAACCGGTAGTTGCTTTTTTTAAGGGACTTAATGCCGTTATTCTAAAGATTATAGATGTTATAATGATGTCGGCTCCTTTAGGAGTTTTTGCATTAATGGCCTCCTTAATTGTAGAAATACCTGATTTTTCAACTTTGGGCGCTTTAGGCATCTATGGATTGACTGTATTGTTGGGATTAATTTTGATGACCTTCATTTTTTACCCCACTCTTTTAATGGTATTTGCCAAGGTCAATCCCATTCGCTTTTTTAAAGCGATTGCTCCGGCCCAATTATTAGCCTTCTCTACGAGTTCCAGTGCCGCCACTTTACCTGTCACCATGGAGTGCGTTACGAAAGGTGTAGGTGTTGACGAGGAAGTTTCCAGTTTTGTTTTGCCACTTGGAGCGACAGTCAATATGGACGGAACTAGCTTATATCAAGCCGTAGCTGCCATTTTTATAGCGCAAGCGATGTTGCCCCAAGCCTTAGATTTACAAACACAATTGATGATTGTGGTTACGGCAACCTTAGCTTCTATTGGTTCTGCAGCCGTTCCCAGTGCAGGTATGGTCATGCTCGTTATAGTTCTTGGACAAGCGGGAATACCCGAAGCGGGTCTGGCTTTAATATTTGCTATTGACAGGCCTTTGGATATGTGTCGAACCGTGGTGAACATAACCAGTGATTCAACAGTAGCCACTTTAGTAGCTAAATCAGTTGGGAAATTAAACCAGCCTGA
>Ga0114962_10000553_pt1 | contig 33346 bp, 25 predicted proteins | sample C_130820_MF_Meta_FD_87017 | JGI IMG/M metagenome (GOLD analysis project Ga0114962, IMG submission 87017) | Freshwater microbial communities from Lake Croche, Canada to study carbon cycling - C_130820_MF_MetaG | ecosystem: Environmental > Aquatic > Freshwater > Lake | place: Lake Croche, Canada...
CGCACAGCACTCGCACAGCACTCGCACAGCACTCGCACAGCACTCGCACAGCACTCGCACAGCACTCGCACAGCACTCGCACAGCACTCGCACAGCCACGTGCTGCCGCGACTACCCGTGCGCGGCGGCTTCGGCGGCGATCAGGTCCGTCAGGTGGCCGCCGCGTGCGGTGACCCACTTGCCCTTGCGAATGACCTGAGTGAAGCCGAGTCCATGGCTGGCAGCGGCGGTGAAGACGTCCCACGCCTGGGTGGCGAGAATACCGGATACGATCAAATCGCCGCCGGCCGCCACGGCCTTGGCAATGACCGGCCATGCCTCGATGAGCACCGTGGAAAATAAATTGGCCATCACCACATCGTAGCCCGCTTTGCGCGGCTTCCACAAAAGCACATCCTGCTCATGGACGTCGATTTCACCGGTGCCATTGCGCTCGATATTGCGTTTGACGACCTCGACGGCGAAGGGATCGAAGTCGCAGGCATAAGCTGGGCCGGAGCCGAGTTTGCGGGCGGCGATGGCCAGCACACCGGTGCCGGTGCCCAAATCTGCCATCGTCCATGGAGTGCCGCGGCGGGCTTTGGCGACATCGACGAGCAAGCGCAAGCAGGTGGAGGTGGTGGCGTGATCGCCGGTGCCGAAAGCCATTTCCGGTGGGATCGAGATGATTTGGCGCTGCGGGTGGGCGTGTTGGATGAGGGCGAGTTCGGCGGGGCGCACTTCCGGGGTGAGCAGCAAAGCGGCACGCACTTTGACGGGCCGCGGTGGTGCCACCGCTTGGTTCCACTCGGCGTTGGCGAGTTTGCGGATCGTGCCGCCAAAGCGCTCGACAATTGCCTCGGCCGCCGCCTGAGACTCACAGAACACGCGCAAACGAATCGATTTACCGCCTTTGATGAGTTCGATAACTAGATTTGGATTGCCGGAAAAGCGCTCCTCCCAGGCATCCATCCATTGCGCACCGGAGAGTTTGGACCAGACAAACATGGGATACAGATAAAATTGGAGCGGGCGATGAGATTCGAACTCACGACATCCACCTTGGCAAGGTGGCGCTCTACCACTGAGCTACGCCCGCGTCGCTAAACGCGTCGGGCGTTTCTACATGACCCACGCCGCGGTGCAAGCCAAATTTAGTAATTTTTTTGCGTTAGGTGTCGCGTGCAACCGATGTGCGTCAAAGTAAGGTGGAAATAGTAAAATTCGTCACGAGCCATCGCCAGAATACGCTTGGTTTGGCCTGCAGGCCCGCAATCACTGACCATCAGAAAACTTGCCCCTTTCTTGACGTCGCCGCCCAGCTAGGGTTTGCTGGTGCCGCGCCATGTCCGACAAACTCGCCGAAATTATCGCCACCAAACACCTGGAAGTCGCCGCCCTGCTGCCCCGGGCTGCCCATCTGCGCGCCGCTGCCTTATTGCGCAACGACTTCCGCGGCTTCCGCAGCGCCTTGGATCGCGGACCCGGCCGCCTTGGCGTCATCGCCGAAGTCAAAAAAGCCTCGCCCTCCGTCGGCTTGATCGACCCGAATTTCGACCCGCTGCGCCAGGCCGCCCGCTACTTTGAAGGCGGGGCCTCCTGCCTATCGATTCTAACCGATGAAAAGTATTTCCAAGGGTCGCTCGGTTATCTGACAAAAATTGCGGAGACCTCGCCGGTGCCGCTGTTGCGCAAGGATTTCACCATTCACGAGTTACAGATTCACGAGGCGGTCATCGCAGGGGCCGATGCCATCTTGCTCATCGTCGCGGCCTTGGATGATGCCACGCTGCGGCGGCTTTACGATGAGGCCAAATCGTTTCAGCTCGACGTGCTGGTGGAGGTGCACAACCTAGCGGAAATGGACCGAGCGCTCGAACTCGGCGCCGACCTCATCGGCGTCAACAACCGCAATCTGAAAACCTTCGCCGTCGATCTGGCGACCACCGAACAGCTAGCCGAGGAAGTGCCCGACGAGGTGCTGTTGGTATCTGAAAGCGGCATCAAGACACCCGCCGATGCGCGCCGCGTGCTGGAGGCGGGCGCCAATGCGGTACTCATCGGCGAAGCGCTGATGCGCGCCCATGACCCGTCCCGCGAGATCGAAGCCTATCTGGAACTCTCGTGCCAAGCCTGACTCGCCTCGCCCGCCGCGAACCACGAGTCATCGGTGACCGAAAAAACCGCAGTTAAAATGGCAATCCGTCGTTGTTTTCACCACGGATTAACGGATTACCCGGAGGGAATGAAGGGTTTATTGCAGGACTCCAATTCACCCAACAGGTGCAGTGGAAATATTTCATAACTCATTCATCATCCGTAAAATCCGTTTCATCTGCGTAATCTGCCTGATTATTTGCATGGCAGTCAGTCAGGCCATCTCGCGTGCACTCGGTTGTGATTTCTGTTCTCATCACAGGATTTCAATTTAGGACTTCGGGTTGATCCCACTGCATTGAGGGCCGGTATCGAGCCCTAGCGGCCTCGCGCTGGGCACGCACTCCCACACGTGGCGCCGCAGCCAAGTTGCCAAACCGCCCGGCCTATGCCTTCACCAGTGCGGCGGCATAGAAGCCGTCGAAGCCAGTGGCCGCCGGCGACACGGGGCACTCGTCCAACAAAGTGAATCCGCCCTTTGCCAATAGCCTGTCCACGGCCGCGCGGTTCTCCGAGGGCAGAATCGAACAGGTGGCATACACCAAACGCCCGCCAGGTTTGAGCATCGCCGGGTATTTATCCAACAAATCCGCCTGAATCCCCCGCAAACGCTCGAGCTGCGCGGGCTTGAGGCGCCATTTGAGGTCGGGCTGGCGCTTCAAGGTGCCCAAACCGGAGCACGGCGCGTCGATGAGCAGGCGATCGGCCACTTCCCCGAAATCCACGCTGGTGGCGGCTGTGATGGCCTTGGATTTGACACAACTGGCACCTGCGCGTTTCGCCCGGCGCTCCAACTCGACGAGTTTTTTGGCATCGACATCCATGCCGAAAACGCGGCCGTCATTGCCCATCAGGGCGGCGAGATGCAGCGATTTGCCGCCCGCACCGGAGCAGGCATCGATGACGCGCTCGCCCGGCTGTGGATCCAACAAAGGCGCGATCATCTGCGAACCCGCGTCCTGAATTTCCACGCGACCATCGAGGCGCATCGCCTTGGGCAGGGATTTGCCGGCGGCCAACACGAGCGCATCCGGCAAACCGGCGACCGCCGTGGCCTCGATACTCGACGCCGCCAGCCAGGCGACAACCTCCTCGCGGGTGGCTTTGAGCGTGTTGACGCGCAGGAAAACCGCCGCGCGCTGGTTGAGAGCGGCGAGTTCGGCATCCCACGCGCTGCCGAGCTCGGCCTCGCCCAACGCATCGAGCCAATCCGGGATCGACTCGCGCAAGGCCCGCGGCTGGGCGGCCACCTCCGCCTCGCGTGAGGTCATTTCGGCGGGCGTGGCACCGCGGTAGGCCCACCACTCCGGCAATTCAAAGCCCATGCGCACCCATTGCGCGGCGCACAGAGCGACGGTCTCCTCGCTATCGGCCAAAAACCCGAGCACCCGCCGCCAGCGCGCCACTTCAAACACCGTCTCCGCGATGAAGCTGCGGTCGCGCTTCCCCCACCTCGGGTTTTCCTCAAAAGCCTCCGCCAAGGCATGATCGAGTACGCGATGCTCGCGAAACACGGATTTGGCGATGGCAGAAGCGGCTTCTGCCAGAATGCGGTGCATTTTCATGGACGCGGAGCATTGGCCAAAAGCCCCGGCTTGGCAAACTAAACGATTTTTTAGGTCATGGGGAGCGCCGGCGTCTCGCCGGTAGGCTTCGGCATCTTGCCCAATCCTCTTCTGCCGCCTGATCCCGGCTCGCTTCAGCCCCCCAGGCCCGCCCTGACTGCGGGGTGAAATTTGAAACGCTCCCCAACGCTTGATCCACAACCCTCAAGATGCTCTACTTTTTATCTCTCACCCTGTAATGGGCGCGTGACAGTTTCTCCGTGACAGCTTCTCTGTCCCTCTGTCAAGCATTGGCGGTACGGCGGCTCGTGGGGAGCACTCGCGTCGGAGGAGTGCGGGGGCTTGCCACCGCCTGGGAGTGCGGGGGCTTGCCATCGCCTGGGAGTGCGGGGGCTTGCCACCGCTTGGGAGGATGGAGCTTGCTCCATGTGGGGGGGCCACTGAGATGTATCAGTGATGCTCAAGCGGAGCCGATACTCGCCAGCAAGCTGGCTTGGCCCGGCGGCAGCAAGCTGCCGCACTCCTTAGCCGATGGCGCGCCACAGTTTCTCTGTCCCTTTGTCAAAAATTCCATTTTTTAACTGAAACTGGAATTTCAGCTTCCAAAATTCCAACTTCGCGCTTATTCTTTGCGTGTGATCCGACCCGTTACAGGCAAGTACACCAACGTTTCGACCGCTGGAGAAGCGTTCAAGGCGTTTGTTCCCAGCCCGCTGCCACCGGAACCACCCGTCGTTCTGGACGGCGCTCTGGAACAACTTCACGGCGAGGCCTTGCTGGCCCTCGGGAGATTGGATGGCATCACCAGCCTCCTGCCTGACCCGAAGCAATTTCTTTACGCCTACGTGAGAAAGGAGGCGGTCGCATCGTCGCAAATCGAAGGGACCCAGTCCTCATTGGCCGATCTGCTTGCCCATGAAATGGATTCAGCTCCGGGTGTGCCGCACGATGACGTGCGGGAAGTCTCGGACTGCGTGGCGGCATACGACTATGCAGAATGCCAGTTGGCCGACGGCTTTCCACTTTCCCTGCGCCTCATCACGGCGACTCACGCGAAACTGCTAGCCAGCGACTGTGGTCGGACTCAATGCCCGGGGGAATTCAGGCGGAGTCAGAATTGGATCGGCGGCAGCCGCCCGGGAAACGCCAGGTTCGTTCCGCCACCACCGGACGAGGTGATGACCTGCATGGGATTGCTGGAAAAATTCCTGCACAATGATCCCGTTAGAACGCTCCCGCTGATCAAGGCTGCGCTGGCGCATGTGCAGTTCGAAACGATCCATCCCTTCCTGGATGGCAACGGACGTGTCGGCCGCCTGCTCATCACCCTGATCCTGCGCAGCGAACGGTTGTTGAAATATCCGATCCTGCACCTGTCGCTCTTCTTCAAGGAACATCGCGCCAGATACTACGAACTGCTCCAGGATGTGCGGGTCTCGGGAAACTGGGAGGCGTGGCTCGGCTTCTTCCTGCAGGGGGTGCAAGACATTGCGACCCGAACCGCAGCCGACATCCACAGGTCATTGGTCCTGTTTGAGCGGGACCGGCAGCGCATTGGAACATTGGGCCGTGCGGCACGTTCGTCGCTGCTGATCCACGACCAATTGAAGCGGCAGCCGCTGGCCTCAATCGCCGCACTCGCCGCAGCCACCCGTCTCACCCCGACGACCATCGCCTCGTCGCTCGGCAAGCTACGGAGCCTGGGAATTGTCAGGGAAGTCACGGGAGGAACCTATGGCCGGCTCTATGCATATGACGGCTATCTCGCGATCCTGGCCGAGGGATCGGAAGCCATTCATTGAGCCATGCGCGGCGCTTGATTGACAGGCTCAAATGCGTGTTGGTGGGGCCTCGCATGGTAACATTTGTTCGGGACTTCGCAGATATTTGCTTACTTCCTTGGGGTCGGCTCCCTGCCGGATCAAACGACTTACGGATGGGTCACGGCCCATTTCTGCCATATAGCGGGCCATGCGCAGCGACGGTCACCGGCCGCCGCTACAGCGCGACTCATTCGCATCGGCGGTCACAGACAGCCGCTACAGGGCGACTCATTCGCACGGCCTAGAATCCTTGAAATGCCAAAGATGGTGCCTTTAGATCACATTTCTTATCTTGGGTCTTCAAGTCTTGCGTCTTGGGTCTGAGGCGCAGCCTCGCTAGGTCACTCGTCCTTGCCGTGGCACTGCTTGTATTTTTTGCCGGAGCCGCAGGGGCATGGGGCGTTGCGGCCGGTGGTTTCGATGGAGAAACTGGGCTTGCGTTTGGGCAGATTGAGTTTGAGAGCGGAGCCTTCAGGCGAGGGCATAGCGGTGGGATCGAACTGGCCGGAGCTGCCAGCGGTGGCGAGGTTGTCGCGGGTGAGCTCTTGGGAGCCGCCCTGGAGATGTTGGGGGCGGCTGTGCAGTTCGCGGAGGAAAGCTTCGAGATTGGAAGCGGAGCGGAAGAGGTTTTGCAAGGCGTCCTGTTTGATGGCATCCATCAAGACGACGAAGAGTTCGTAGGCCTCGTTCTTGTATTCGATGAGCGGGTCCTTCTGGCCTTGGGCACGCAAGCCGACACCTTCGCGCAGGGCATCCATGTTATAGAGGTGCGCCTGCCATTGCTTGTCGATGGCGACGAGCACCATGCGGCGCTCTTCCTGGTCGAGCACTTCGGGGGGCAGATTGGCGACGCGCCGCTCGTAGGCCTCCTTGACCTTGGCGACGAGGATAGGAGCGATCTGGTCAGGGTTGTGGCTGGCGCGGTTGAGTTCTTCGGCATCGATGCGGATGGGCAGGGTGGCATTGACCCAGTGGAGCAACTCGGCGTAATCGGTGATGGGTTCATCGTGACCTGCCAGATAGCTATCGACCTTGGCGGGAATGGTTTCCTCGATGATCTCGATGACGAGGTCGCGCGGGGTTTCAGTGGATAACACTTCGTTGCGATAGCCATAGACCACCTCGCGCTGCTTGTTCATCACATCGTCGAAGTCCAATACCCGCTTGCGCCAGATATAGTTGCGTTGCTCGACGCGCTTCTGAGCGGTCTCCACCGACTTGTTGAGCCACGAGTGCTCGAGCGCTTCGCCTTCCTTCATACCGAAGCGTTCCATCATGGCGGTCATGCGGTCGGCGGCGGCAAAGTTGCGCATCAGGTCGTCTTCGAAGGAAATGAATGCCTGCGAGCGGCCGGGGTCGCCTTGGCGGGCGCAGCGGCCGCGCAACTGGCGGTCGATGCGGCGCGATTCATGGCGTTCGGTGCCGATGACAAAGAGACCGCCGGTTTCGGGGACGCCAAGGCCGAGTTTGATGTCGGTACCGCGACCGGCCATGTTGGTGGAAACGGTGACGGCGCCGGATTGGCCGGCGCGAGCGACAATTTCGGCTTCCTGCTGATGGAACTTGGCGTTGAGCACCGAGTGTGGAATCTTGGCCCGCTGGAGCATGCGCGAGAGGGTTTCCGACGACTCGACGGAAGCGGTGCCGCAGAGGACCGGCTGGCCTTTGGCGTGAGCTTCTTCGATTTTCTGAATGACCGCGTTGAATTTTTCGCGGCGGGTCTTGAACACCTGGTCGTTCTCATCCACGCGCGTGTTAGGCCGGTTGGATGGGATCGGCAGCACGTCGAGTTTGTAGATGTCGTGAAACTCGGCGGCCTCGGTCTCTGCAGTGCCGGTCATGCCCGCGAGTTTTTCATACAGGCGGAAATAGTTTTGGATCGTGATGGTGGCAAACGTCTGAGTCTCCTTCTCGATCTCGACGCCTTCCTTGGCCTCTACCGCCTGATGCAAGCCATCCGACCAGCGCCGGCCGGGCATTTCGCGACCGGTGTTTTCATCGACGATGATGACCTTGCCGTCCTTGACGACGTACTGAACGTCCTTTTCGTAAACACAGTAGGCTTTGAGCAATTGCGAGATGTTATGGATTTTTTCGGCCTGAGCGTCCATGCGGACTTGTTGGGCGTCCTTGGCGGCGAGCTTCTCCGCGTCAGTTAGATCCCGATTGGTTTCAATATCGGCGAAGAGGGTGCCCAGATCGGGGAGGGTGAAGGATTCCGGATCGCCGGGGGAGAGAAATTCGCGGCCCATTTCCATCAGGTCGGAGTCGTGGCCCTTTTCATCGATGACGAAATAGAGTTCTTCCTTGAGGGCGAAGAGTTCTTTTTTCTGGGCGTCCTGATGGAACGAGAGCTCGGCCTTTTCAATGAGGCGGCGAATCTCGGGCTCCTCCATCATGCGCATGAGCTGGCGGTTGCGCGGCTGGCCGAGCTTAACCTTGAAGAGCGCGCGGCCAGCTCCCACGCTGTCGCCGCCGGCCAGCAGGCTTTTGGCTTCTGCGGCCAGGTCGTTGCAAAGTTGGGTCTGGCGCTTGACGAGTTGCTCGACGAGCGGCGTGTACTTGTCAAACTGGTGGGACGATTGGGCGGAGGGACCGGAAATAATCAGCGGCGTGCGCGCCTCGTCGATGAGAATCGAGTCCACTTCGTCGATGATGGCGAGGTAATGGCCGCGCTGGACTTGCTCGTCCCTGGAGGTGGCCATACCGTTGTCTCGCAGATAGTCGAAACCAAACTCGGCGTTGGTGCCGTAGGTGACGTCGCAGGTGTATTCGGCGCGCCGCTCCCATGGCGGCATTTGGTTTTGAATGCAGCCGACGGTGAGACCGAGGAACCGGAACACCGCGCCCATCCACTCGGAGTCGCGGCGGGCGAGGTAATCATTGACGGTGACGACGTGGACACCGAGGCCGGTGAGGGCATTGAGGAACACCGGCAAGGTAGCGACGAGGGTTTTACCTTCGCCGGTTTGCATTTCGGCGATCATGCCGCGGTGCAGGGCGATGCCGCCGACGAGCTGCACGTCGAAGTGGACCATTTCCCACAACAACTGTTGATCGCTGACGGTGATGGTGGTGCCCCACAAACGACGAGCGCAGTTTTTAACGACCGCGTAGGCTTCCGGCAGGATTTTCTCAAGGTATTTGGCCCGCGCTAGGCGAAACTCCGACTCGATGTCGTGAAACGCCGCCTTGGCCGCCTCGATGGAGGCCGGGGTCGGTTCGATGAGGCCCGGCAACGCTGGAAAATCGGCGCGCAGCGGCGCGAGGCGTTGTTCCAGCGCCTCGGCGGTGGCCCGCAACTCGTCGTCATTCATGCGCTCAATCAGCGGCTTGGCGGGCGCTTCGAGCACGTGATAACGCGCCAAGTGGGCCTTCCACTGCAGCGTGCGCTCGCGCAGCGTCTCCTCTGGCTCGCGCTGCAAGGCTTCCTCGAGTTCATTGATGCGGGCCACCGTCGGGCGAATCCGGCGCAGCTCGCGCTGATTCTTGCTGCCGACGATTTTTTGGAGAATCCACTTGATCATGTGAGAGATGGGGTTCGGCGGAGGTGCCCGCTGGGGGGTAGCCAATACACTCACCAGCGAGGCGTTGCAAGCGTTTGCCGCGCAAATAACGAAAAACGACCGACCGGCCGGGCATGCGCGTCGAATTAAGGCGAAACGAGTCGAAATCCGCCGCGTTGCGGTGAATTGTGGCAAAGAAACCACTGAAACACTGATGACCACGGATTGCACTGAGAAGAAATTCTCAAACTATTTCAGTGATTTCAGTGGTAATCAGTGCCTCACTGGTAAAATTCGTCACGAGCAATCCCCCAATCCCCTTAACTTGACGCGCATGCCGGTCGGGGTTGATGGCGCTCTGGGAAGCGAGGGTGAGTTCGGGATCAACCATGCTGATCAATTGCCGAACAGCGGGAAGCCAGCGCCCGGACGCAACAACATCGGCGGCTTAGTATCGAATGAATGAACCGAACCTAGCTGATAGGGCCCGCACGCAATCGGGATCACCGTGAGCAGGAGGACCGGCTCGCCATCCAGGGTGAGTTTGCCCACACGCACCACCGCCGCACAGCTGGGGCTCTTCCTGACCCCCAGCACATCCCCGCTTTTGAAATAAGCCGCTGCCGCCACATCGGCCGTTGGCAACAGGTATTCGATATACACTGGATAGGGCGCGGCCACCGCAAACTCATCGGGCTTGACCAACGCCTGGGCGCGAATCACAAAACCCGGATTGAAAAGATCCGCCGCGCCGAGCACCCGCACTCTGGTCACTTGATAGTCCCCTTCGATGTACGTCAGCAGGGCCGGCCGCTGGAAATTCGTGAGATAATTGCGCAGCAACAAGCCATTGTTGAACTCCTGATCCTTGGTCGACCAGCCGAAAAACTTGTGATACAACTCCTTGGGACCCAGCCCGGTACCACTGGGCGCATCCGCTGCGGCATAGGCTTGCAGCGTTGGCAGACGGTGCAGCTTGCGCAATAGTTCGTAGTTTCTAGGCACCTCAATGTGCTGGAACACATCCAGGCACACGAACCAAATGATGACAGCCAAACACAGCGCCAGCGCATTAAATAACAGCCACCAGAAATAGGCAGGACGTCTCGGCTTGGGCTCTTTCTGGATGGCTGGCATGACTTTGTGGCGGGTCCGCAGCGGTACTCCTCAGCGTGGCCACTGCTCGCGCGCAGCGGAGAGGTAACCGGCGCAGGACCGATTGCCAACCGCAAATCGTGAAATTCGTCACCCCTGTGGCAGTTGCCAGCATTGAGGTGGACCCCGGAGTCCGGCCACGCAGTGGCTAAACTAAGCTAGGGTGGTGGGCTGCGGGAAATGGACAGGAGATCATGGATGTCAGATCAAGGATGAAGTTGGAGGCTGCCCAATTTCGCCGCGCCGGGGGGCAAGAGGGTTGTTCACAGGCCCGGTCGTCGAGAATGGGTCCCGAAAAACTCGTCGGAGACGGCCGGAGTCTGTGAACAACCCGGTGGTCATGCGGCCTCCTGTGTTACCACCTCAGTGGCTTCCTTCGTCACCGGCAATCCTCACGCGAAAACCCTGAAATTGACCGCAATTTCAGGGAATTAAACCCTCCCAGCCTCGTGGCTTTTTTGAAGTCGTAGGCCACGATCTAACGAAAAAACCGCAGCCCCCATTCGCATAGTTCATGCAAATTGTTCATATTCTTTTAATACAAGCGAATCCGCACAGTTTTTGGCAGATCCTGCGTAGTCACCCCCCCGGTCATATCACAGTATGAGCCGTTGCGAACCGTTTTAGCCTGAGGTGCAGAACCCGATCTCTACACCACGACCTTTCGCCTCCCATATCTGCGACTTTTTCCAAGTCTCTAGTCAATTTTCCAAGTCGACGAACCCATCTACCCAGATAAACATACCGATGAAAACCAACTGGAAACTACCGAATTTATCGACTATCAGCCGATGGGGCCTCAACACACCAAGCCATCTGCTGTGGGGTGTCGGCGCCGGTGCCGCGCTGGCAGTGGTTCTCATTTCGTGCACGACCACGCGCACCATGCTTGCCCCGCCAAGCATCCCTGGGGCCACCTTCGTGGGTTCGCAAGAATGCGCCACCTGCCATGAAAAACTCGTCCGCGACTTCCGCACGGCCGACCATGCCAAACTCCAAGCTAAGGGCAAAAACGCCGTTGATATGGGCTGCGAAAGTTGCCACGGCCCCGGTAGCAAGCACGTGGAAGCCGGTGGCGGCAAAGGCCTCATCGTCAATCCGCGCAAATCTCCCGACACCTGCTTCCAATGCCATCTCGACAAGAAAGCCCAGTTCAGCCTGCCCTACACCCATCCGGTACTCGCCGGCAAGGTTAGCTGCGCTGATTGCCACAACCCGCACAGCGGTAACGCCACTAAAGGCGGCGGCACTCAGCTCAGCGGCAAAACCGAAACCTGCCAGCAATGCCACAAGCAACAGACGGGGCCCTTCGTCTTCCCTCACGCTGCCGTCCGCGAAGGCTGCAGCGCCTGTCACAGCCCGCACGGCTCGGTTAATCAGAAGATGCTCAATGAGCGCAATCAAACGTTGTGCTTGAAATGCCACTTCGATGCCAACACCGGGAAAAATTTCGGTCTGGCGACCCACGGCAACGGTAGCAGTGGTCATAGCGGTCTCGGTGGGGACTGGCAGCGCGGCACCTGCTGGAGCGCCGGTTGCCACCAAGCGGTGCACGGATCCAACGTCAACTTTAGACTCCAGTATTAATCCTCGGCGTAAATTCAAACTCTCACTCATCACATGAAAGCGCTTCAATTTTCCGCTCTCCTTCCTCAGTCACAGACTCTCCGCTCGGCCTGCCTCGCGCTCGCCGCTCCGGCACTGGTGATGACCCTCAGTTTCGCTCAAGCTGCCCCCGACGCCAGCCCCGCCACCAACTGGGTTGGCTTCACCATCGGCGGGGCTTTCGTCAATGGCAATGAAGCCGCCATGGCTCAGCGCACCCGGACCAACGGTGACTTCTACGGCGGTATCGACTCGCTGCAAGTGAGCCAGGCGCTCAGCAAGACCCACACCCTAACGCTTGAAGGCCACGCCATGCCCGGCTTGGAAGACTATCTTGGCAATCTCAGCCTGACAAATTCCGATATTGGCTATGTCAAGGTCGGCTACAAACAATACCGCACGTTCTATGACGGCAGCGGCGGCTACATGCCACAATTGGCCGGTCTCTACCGCGAGCCGGCTTGGGGCGAAGAACTGCATGTGGACCGCGGCGAGTTTAGCGTTGAAGCGGGTCTGCGCATGGAAAACCTGCCGGAGATCACCTTTAACTACAAGCATAGCTTCCGCGTTGGGGATAAGGACAGCAGCAGTTGGGGAGCGCGTCCGAAGTTGCTGGCCGGTGCAACCTTGGCGGCAGGTGGTAGTAACGTCAATTATGAGTTCGCGCCTTCCTTCTGGCATCTGGATGAAAAGAGCGACATCCTCGCCCTCGACGTCGAGCACACTCTAGGCAACACCGACCTCGCACTCGGCTTGGACTACGAGCATACGTCCTACACCAACTCGCTCAATACCCGCACCGGCGCGGTGACAGTCAGTCCGACAACTGGATTGACCACGGCCAACAGCCAAGTTGCCAGCAGCTTCAAGGAAGAATACGCCATGGACCTGTTCGCAGGCAATATCCATAGCGTGACGCACTTCAACGACAAGTTGTGGCTCTCCGCGGGATTTGCTTACACCTCATCCAATACCAATACCGATGGATCAACGCAGAGCATTACTCCAGTGAATCCCGGCGCAGCCATTCCCTTCAGCACCGCCTTGACTACCACGCGCGTGATCCCCATGGGCGGTGGTCAATCCGAGAGCTGCGTCGGCAACCTCAATCTGATGTGGAATCCAATTCCCGATCTCACCGTCACGCCGTCCGTGCGCATCGAACAGTCGTCACAAAACGCCATTGCTCAGATGCGCCTAACGGCAGTGCCCACTGCTGGCTTTACGCCCACTGCTTCGACCACGGTCTATACGAACCAGATTTACAAGGGTGATCTCAATACCGATAGCGATACGGCAGCCTTGGATCTGCGCTATACCGGCATTGCCGATATGGTACTTTATGCCAAAGGCGAGTGGGAGCGCCAGGACCAAACCAATTATAATAGTGGCGTTTTCTACCAGAGCATTGCGTACAACGGAACGGTGACTGGCGGACCTAACTCCGATTTCTTCCGCGAAGGAATCACCGTCAATCAACAGGACTACACGGTGGGTGCCAACTGGTATCCGCTCCGCAGTTTGAGCTTTGCCCTGCAGGGACGCTATTGCCAACGCAATGACGAATCCAACCCAAGTGTGATCAAGGGCACCGTAGCTGCCTTGGGCCTCGCGCCCGAAATGATAGGCCTCGATACCACCACCGATGCTGCCAATCTGCGTGTGACATGGCATGCCCTGAACAACCTGTCCTTGGTGACCCGCTACGACTATCGAGAAACGGAATATAACAACCGTGGCGTCCGCTGGAGTCCGTCGACTTCCTTGCCAGGGACTATCCAAACCCCACCGCCTGCTGTGGTGACCGGTCCCACCTCACCAGCAGACACGGGTATTTTGCCAGAAGTGCTATCAGGCCGCGTGATGTCCAACATCTTGAGCGAAAGCGTCACATGGATGCCCATGGAACGTCTCTATCTGCAAGCCAGCGCAAGCTATACTTGGGCGCAAACCAGCACGAATACGCAGATGGTTCCCGATTCGCGCAACGATTACTTTACCGGCAGCCTGTCGCTCGGATATGCGATTGATAATCGGACGGACCTCACGGCCAGTTACACCTACTACGTCACGAAGAACTACACCCAACAAGGCAGTCCTTACACAGCTGGCGTCTCAGGTAATTCTGTCTCACCCATCCCGTATGCCATGGGCTACGGCCTCAATACTCAGGAAAATTCCGTGAGCCTAACGCTCAACCGGATGATCACGCCCACCATGGTGTGGAATCTGCGCTATGCCTTGATAAGCAGCCAAACCACGGGTGCCTTGCAGGACCAGAGCGGTGGCTTCAATGACTACACCGCGCAGATGATCTCCACCGGTTTGCAAATTCGCTTCTGATATGCTAGACTCGACGGCTATTTGAACCAAACCAAAATGAAATATGATCATGAACACGAAACTACACGCATCTATACTCTCGGCAGCTCTGCTGATTGCCGCGCCCGCGGCTTTTGGTGACGGCGCTGAAGTTTACGCCAAAAATTGTGCATCTTGCCACGGCAAGGATGGCAAGGGAGAAACCACCATGGGCAAGAAAGCCAAGGTCAAGGATTACACCGACGCCACAGTGCAGGCTTCCTTCACCGACGCCGAAGCCCTCAAGGCGATCCATGAAGGCAAGGAAAAGATGAAGGGCTACAAGGACAAAGTCACCGAGGCGGAAGCCAAGGAACTCGTCGCCTACATCCGCGCCTTCAAGAAATAACCCGCGGTGGCGGCAGCCCACCGCCAAGCATCCTCGGCGTGAGTTCGGCAACGAGCTCCCGCCTTTTTCAGCGCAAACTCCGGACTTCGGGTTGAACCCCAAAACCACCGTTATCATCGCAGCCTTGTGAGAGAAACCCCGCCGCCCCCATGAGCAAAGAAAATATTACCGCCGCCCCTCCTCTGCACACTCGCCTCAGCCGCCTGCACAACTGGCTCAGCCTCGCCGGCCTGCTGCTTGCCGTATCGGCATTTTTTGCCTTTATGCTGTTGTTTTCGGTGGACCTTTTCGCCAGCCACGCCAACCCCTACATGGGTATTCTCGCCTATGTGGTGGCACCTTCGTTCCTATTGCTTGGCTTGGCTGCGGTATTGGTGGGCTATATCCTGGAAACTCGCCGCATTCCTAAAGACCATCCGGAGATGGCCTCCAATTTCATCCTGCACGTCAATCTAACCCGTCGCCGCGACCGCCGCTTGTTAGTCGGATTTATCGGAGGCAGCTTGGGCTTCCTCTTTCTAACGGCGCTGGGCAGTTACCAGACGTATCATATAACCGAGAGCAACAAGTTTTGCGGCGAAGTGTGTCACGTGCCGATGGATCCTCAGTACCAGGCCTATCAGCACTCGGCGCATGCCAGGGTCGCCTGCGTCGCCTGCCACGTAGGTCCCGGTGCCGGCAACTACATCCGCACCAAGATTAGCGGCATGCGCCAGCTCTACCACATGATTCTAAGCGATTTCAACCGGCCCATCGCCTTGCACAACGTCAACCAGCGGCCGGCGCAGGAAACCTGTCAATCCTGCCATTGGGTGCAAAAGCATACTGGCGACCTGCACAAGACCTATCGGCATTTCCTAGCCGACGAGACCAACACGCCCTTCACCGTGCAAATGTTGCTCAAGGTGGGCGGCAGTGATCCGGTGCATGGTCCGGTAGAAGGCATTCACTCGCACATGAATATCGCCAACAAGGTTGAGTTTATCGCCACCGATGAGGGCAGACTCACAATCCCGTGGGTGCGAGTAACCAATGCCAACGAAAAGGTCACCGTGTACCGGACTAAGGAGTTCACGGACGACATTTCCAAGTATGCAATTCGCACCATGGATTGCATGGATTGCCACAACCGCCCGTCCCACAAATACCTCACGCCGAATGGCGCGGTGGATCAATCGATGGCCTTCGGCCGCATTGATCCGAGCCTGCCGTGGGCCAAGGCCAAAGTGGTCAAGGCGTTGGTGCAGACCTATGCCACCCGCGAGGAAGCCAATCAGAAGATTGAGGGTTTCCTGCGTGGCGAATACCCGGGTGAGAAACGGGTGAACGCGCTCATCAAGGAGACCCAGGCGATCTATGAGGCCAATTTCTTCCCGGAGATGAAGGTGGACTGGCGGGTTCACCCCGATATGATCGGTCACAAGGACTCTAACGGCTGCTTTCGTTGCCATGATGGCAAGCACCTGGCCAGTGACGGCAAGAGTTCGATTAAAGGCAGTGATTGCAACGCCTGCCACCTCATCGTCGCCCAAGGGGCCGGCAAGGACCTCGAAAAAGTGGCTGCCAAGGGCCTGACCTTTATCCACATCGACTCAGAAAACTCCGAGCCCTCCTGCAACGAGTGCCACAACGGCCAAACCCAGGAATAGCCTAGGCGGGAGTGCGGGGGCTGGCCACCGCCTGATGGCTGGACGGCCTTGCCCGCGGAGTGCGGGGGCTTGCCACCGCCGATGGCTGGACGGGCTTGCCCGCGGAGTGCGGGGGCTGGCCACCGCCTGATGGCTGGACGGGCTTGCCCGCGGAGTGCGGGGGCTGGCCACCGCCTGATGGCTGCTGGGCGGGCTTGCCCGCCGTGGCGCGGAGCTGTGTATGAGCTGTCACTGAGATGCGCACTCGCCAGCAAGCTGGCTTGGCCTGGCGACAGCAAGCTGTCGCACTCCCACAAAAAAAGCGACTCCGCCTAGGCGGGGTCGCTGAGAGACTAAGCTGGCCGGCTGGCTCAGAGGCCCTTTTTGGAGAGTCGAGTGCCGGGGGTGGCACCTTGCCGGGCCTTGAACTTGGGGTTGGACTTGCAGATGACGTAGACCGTGCCCTTGCGCTTGACAACTTGGCAATCGGCATGGCGGCGCTTGGCGGAAGCCAGTGAGGAAAGAACTTTCATGGGACGGAATGTTTGGAAGAAGATTGAAATCGCAAGGCCGACTGGCGACCGGGGCGCAAAGGCTAGCCGCCACCACTCGCTTGTAAAGCCGTTTTTACGGATTTTTTCCAGTTTGCTGCAGTTTGTGGATAATTTGCCCGTTGCCAGGCGGGTCGTGATCCGCCATCTTGGCCTCAGCGATGGCAGATGTGATTCCGGCGGTAGAAATTTGCGACTTGGTGAAGGATTTTAAGACATCCTTTCGCCGGCAGAAATTGCGTGCCGTCGCCGGGGTCTCCATCCGCATTCAACCCGGCGAAGTTTACGGGCTCATCGGCCCCAATGGCTCGGGCAAATCCACCACCATGAAGGCGCTGCTGGGCTTGGTGGCCCCCACCGCCGGGCGCTGCGCGATTTTCGGCCAGGATTCGCTGCGGGTCGATTCGCGGCGCGAGGTGGGGTTTTTGCCGGAAAACCCGTATTTTTACAAACACCTCAGCGGCACGGAAACCCTGCGGTTTTACGGCAAACTCTGCGGCATGCGCGGCCGTGTCCTCGATGACCGGGTGCGCGAATTGCTCGCACTCGTCGACTTGGAAAGCGCGCGGGACCGGCGGCTAGGCGGCTACTCCAAGGGCATGTTGCAACGCATCGGTCTGGCCCAGGCCTTGGTGCAGGACCCGCGCTTGCTCATTCTCGACGAGCCGACCGCCGGGGTGGACCCGATCGGCTCGCGACAAATCCGCGATTTGATTTTCAGGCTGCGCGAGCGCGGCATGACGGTGTTTCTTTGCTCGCATTTATTGGAGCAAGTGCAGGAGGTGTGCGACCGGGTGGGGATTATTTTCCAAGGCAAAATGGTCAGGGAAGGCCGTCTAGACGATTTGATCGCTATTGAGGATCAAACTGAAATCATCCTGCGCGATGCCAGCCCGGAGCTCATCGCCCGCATCACCGCGCTGGTGGCCACCTGCCCGGGGACTGAACTGGTGCGCAGCGGCAAGCCGCGCACCACCTTGGAGCGGCTGTTCCTCCGCGAAACCCACCGAGACGACCCATGAGCCAGCCCCTTGTTAGCCCCGTCCGTTCTGCCCCCGGCTCGCATTACGGGCGCATCGCGGTGATTGCCACCCATGCATTCACCCAGTTGGTGCGGATGAAGGTGTTTTACTTTCTGGCGGTGTTCGCCGTCATCACCATCGGCAGCAATTTCTTCGACCTGCCGCAACACGTCGGCCCGGAAGCCGCCGGCACCAATGTCCTCAATTCTATCAAGAGCTGGTCGCTGGGCACCATGACCTTATTTTCGGTGGTATTCGCGATTGTGGCCACCGCCCTGCTGCTGCCCAAGGATGTGGAGGACCGCACGCTCTACACGATTCTGGCCAAGCCGGTGCCGCGCCTCGATTATCTGGCGGGAAAATTATTAGGAGTGATATTGCTGGTGTTGGTGTCGCTGGCGCTAATGGATGTGCTGATGACCGCGGTGTTGCAAATCCGCACATCAATGATTCTGAGCGGGCAGCTGGAATTGGCCCACTCGCGCGGTTGGTCGGCAGCAGAAATCGCCTCGCTGCGCAGTGACATCCTCGGCCAGGGGCCTAACGCCTCGTTGCAAGGCGCGGTGTTCGTGGTATTTCTGCGGGCCTCGATCATGGCGTCGCTGGCCTTGCTCATTTCCACTTTCTCCTCGAGCACGCTGTTCACCAGCATCATCAGTTTCCTGATCTACTTCATCGGTCATTTCCAAGCCGATGCGCGCGACGTGTTTCTCGGAGCCGGCTCCGGCTCGATGACACGCGCCATTTCGCTCTTACTGGCGCTGGCGCTACCGGATTTCCACCTCTTCAATGAATTTGATGCGGTGATCCAAGGCCAGGTGATGCCGCTCATCCTGTTGGGAAAACTCACCGGCATCGGGCTGTTCTACGCGGGTTTCTATCTGATTGCGTCATGGTTCATTTTCGCCGAAAAGGAATTCTAACTAGTGAATTTTCCGACTAACTTGCAGATTTACCGCAGAGGCGCAAAGGACGCCAAGGGGCGTAAAGTGGAACGGGGTATCGAGAAAAATCCTGTCTTACTCTGCGTCCCTTTGCGACCTTTGCGGCTTTGCGGTGAGGTTTCGGAAGTTACTCTATATTCCGTTCCATGATGAAACGCTGGCGCAGACCGTTGATTGTGTTAGCCGCGGCGCTGCTGGCGGGGGCCCTGCGTCTGCCGTTAGAGTCCGCGCTCACCGCCCAACTGCGTGCCGCCGGCCTGCTCGCAGCCCCCTTGCCCGTCGGCACCCGCGATAAAATCGGCCAGACCAGCGCTGCGGTCGCGCTCGGCGGCTTGCGCACGCTGGTGGCCACTTTCCTCAACTTGCGGGCCTACACGTATTTCACTGAAACCCGCTGGGATGATGTTGCGAGCACCTTCGACACGATAGTCGAATTGGCCCCCCAGACTATTTACTATTGGCAAACTGGTGCCTGGCATCAGGCGTACAACGCCTCGTCCTACTATCGGAACGACTCGGAGCTGCCGCCGCTGCGTCGCGAAGCCGCCTGGCGCGCCGCAGTGCTCAAGGGGCGGGAGTTTCTCGAGCGCGGCATCCGCAGCAACCCCGGCGACCCCAAACTCAACACCTATCTCGGCTACCTGCTAACCGATCACTACAAATCCCGGGCCTTTCGCGATGCGGATGCCACGTTCCTAGCCGCTGCGCAGGCGTACCAACTCGCCGCCGACGCTCCCGACGCGCTGCCCTTCTTGCGCCGCTTCCAACTTTACGCCCTCGCGCGGGTTGCCGACCGCCAGACCGAGGCGCTCGCCCTCGCCCGCCAGCTCTATCAAAACCCAGGAAATCGCACGCCCACCATGCAGTGTGTTTATTTTGTCCTCGAAGTGGCCGCCAATGCCGACCTCATCGACCCGCAGCAGTTTGCCGTCGGCGTGTTTGGCACTCCGGAAAAAGCCTACGCCACCTTGGCGAATTATTGGTTGCGTACCAGCGAGAGATTGCCCGTCGACGGCGTGGCCAAGGCCCTCAAAGCCCTCGAAGCCCAACTTGCGATAGCTTCTGACAAGAGCGTTTTCCTGCAACACCCGCTTCACTACGCCGCCGATGAATGAGCTCGGGTGCCTAAAGCTTGCAATCTAACAACAAAAATCAGACTCCGAAGTTACATCTGAAATTCGATCATGAAACCACGGATTGCAGGGATTTTGCGGATTTTTTTGGATGTGGAATCGACCATGAGTCCCGTCTTCCTTTGCGCCTTTGCGCCTTGCGCGAGGCAATCTTTACATCCCGGCACCTTTGACAACTGACGACCATGCTGCCAAGCCATTCATCTCGATTAAGGGTTTTCTCGCGCAAAGGCGTAAGCCTCCCGACTAACTTGGCCCGGATGCAGCATGCTAGGGAGCGACGACCTTATTGTCGTCATGCGGAAGCAACGCCCATGAACCGAGCCTTCGGCACTCATTCATGGGCCGCGCTTCCGCTACCACCACACGAATGTGGTGGCTCCTTAGCTCAAGTTACTCCCAGTGCCACACGAGTCGCAGCGCGGGTTCTGGTGCTGAAAAGGAAAATGGACTTGGTGGTTAGGGTTCCCATTTTGGTATCTAGGGTAAAGGCGCTCTTGCTGGTGGCCGTCGCCATGACTCTCAGCGCTTGCGAAAAACAACGCCCTACTCCGCCGAGCGCCGCTGCGGTCGGCGCGGCCTTTGATTCCCAGGCACCAGCCACCCCCTCGCCGCTGGCCCGGCAACTCGCTGCCGCGCGCCTTGAGGTGGCCAACACCCGCTTGGAAAACCACGCGCAGGATGAGGCGCTGGCCTTACTGGTAGCTGCTTGCCAAGCCGATCCGACGTGTACGGCGGCCTTCACCCAGTTGCGCGAGCTTCTCGCGGAAACCGTCTGGAACATTCCCGTCACCGCTTTTCATCACCAATTGCCGGTCGAGCAACTGGCGTTTGTCGCGCCGGCGTCGCTATGGGTGAGTCTCGCCGAAGCCGCGCCAGATGGCTGCAACACCACCGTATTGTGGGATACCGAGGCGTTGAAAATCGATAGTGTCCTGTTCCCCGCCCGAGTTGCGACGACCCACAGCCTCGTTGTCGCCCAAAACCCACGCTCACTCGTCATTGAGCGCGGCGGCGGCGAGAGTGCCGTCACCTTGCTGTGCGCCGCCGACACCTTGCGCCCGATCTGCGACCTCGGCCCCATGCCGCCCAATTTAACCCCTCAGTCGGTGGTCGTTACGTCCGCCAATGGCCTGCTCATCGCCCATCCGGGTCGGGTCTCGGCCAGCGACCCACAACAGGTTTGGCGAATCCGCGATGCCGCCACCGGCGAAGTGGTTAACAGTTCAGCAGCGAGCGCGGAGGCGACCTCCCGCCCGCTGGCCGCCCAACTCGATTCCCGACGCTTGCGCGTGCTCCACGCTGATGGTTCGGTGTTGGAATTGCCCGTCTCGCCGGTGGAACCCGCCCGCCATAGTCCCACCGCCATTCCCTTAGTTCTATCGCATGCCCAGTTCAGCCCTGACGGAACCCGCGTGTTCGCCTTGGTCGATCAAGGGCCCAGCCAGCCCCCATGCCAGAGGATTTATCAAATCACTGACGCGCCTGGCAACCCCGGCCCGCAAATCGATGCCGCAGGTTCCAACATCCCCGACCGGGCCCACCTGCCCGGATGGCTGGTGAACTTGCCTTGGAGCCGTCAGGACACCGTGTGGAGCGGGCTGCTGCGCGATCATGGCAATCCGGATGAACCCCCGCCTATCCGGATTCAGGGCAATGACCTGAGGTTTGCCGGCAGCCATCGCGTCCCCATCCATAGCCAGTCGCCCATCACTGCAGTGGCATTTGGCCCGAACCTCGCCCTTATCGGCAGCGCCAATGGCAGCGTGGTAATGCATCGGTTCCTGCCGCTGCCCGCTGCCAGCCCTTACCCGCCAGCCGCCGGACCCATCGATATCACCCGGCTCAGCGTGTTGGCCGAAATCCTCTCCGGCCTGCGTTTCATTGAAGCCACCTCCAGCTTTCTCAGCCTGACTGCCAAGCAACGGTTTGAATTGTTAGAAAATCTCCACGCCCAGCAGGCGGCCACGCTGCTGCCAGGGCTCGATTTCACCACCACGCTCACCGGCCTCAAGGCGCTCGCGCTGCGCGAAGCACCCGCCGCAGCCATCCAACCCCTGTGGGACCGCCTCATCCGCGCCGATGCTTCCGCCCGGACCTGGCCCCGCCTATTGCAACTCGCCCGCCCCTTGGCCGACACCCGCTGGCACCAGGATCTAACGGAGGAAGCGACCCGCCGCGGCGCCCCCCAAGCGTCCACCCAAGCCGCGCCAAGCGCCGATCCATCGCCATGGCTAGCCCCGCTGCGCATCCGCCACACCTTTGAGCAAGGCGATGGGGCCGCAATCCTGCGGGAAATCCAGGCGGCGGGTGACCACGGGCCGGCCGCGGCTACCGCGTTGGAGTTGGCCTTGGATAGCGACACGCCGGAGTGGATCGAGGCCAGCCTCAGCTCGGCGAGCGGGTTGCCGCGGCTGTTGCGCACGCTGGCGCTTTCCCGCATTGCGTGGTTGCAACATCGCCGGGCCGACGCCATCTCACTGTGGCCGGATGATTTCCCCAGCTTTGAACAAACCCGTCTCACCGAAGATTGGGACGGTTGGGAACAGGCGGATTTCGCCCCCTGCTACCAAGCCCATCTGCTGGTTCTCAAACGCGAGCTCGCCGCCTACGAACTGACCGCCGGGGCCAGCGCGCCGCAACGCGCCGCAGTGGCCCAACGCTTGCTCGATCCGGCCGCCCGCTCGATCATCGGCCGCCGCCGCCTAGCCGAAAATGCCCTCAGCACCGCCCTCACCCTCGCCAATTTCCCGGAAAACTCGGCCGCCACCTGCCAACTCGCCGGCTTGGCCCGCGCCCTGGGTGCCCAACCCGTGCCTTGCCTGCGTGCCGAGGCCCTGGCGCTGACCCGCCTCGGTGATTACCCAAACGCCCATCCGCGCTGGGTCACTCTGCTCACCGAACACCCCGCGGCTACCCACCTATCCAACGACTACGCCGAAGCCGCCTATACCGCCTTTGAAATAACCGAGCCAGCCCAGGCCATCGAAATCCTGGGCACCGGCATCCAGCGTTTCCCTAACGATTCAGCCTTCGCCTTGCGCGCCGGCTGGATCGCCCTCCTCACCAACAACGCCCCCCGCGCCTATCAATTCCTGCTGGCCGGCTTGCGCGCCGGCTACCCCGCCGACAAACGCGAAAATGCCACCCTGCTGCTGGCCGTGGCGGCGGCTCAGGCGGGCTTCCCCGAGGAGGCGGCCACTCACTTTGAAAATCTAGTTGAGCTCGCACCGCTGTGGGCCCAAGCTGCCACCATCGACGCCCTCGAGTGGCCCGATCATCTCAAGGCCAGCCTGCGTGAACTGGCCCAATCCCAATGAAGTGATAGATAACATCCTAATGAAAATACGTGATTGGCATAAAATTGTTGGATTGAGTGTTGCTGTAATTGCGATGCCTAACCAGGCCGCCGCAGCGGTGGGCAAACCTCTGGCTGGCCGCAGACCTAACATCATTATGATTCTCTCTGATGACCAGGGATATGGTGATTTGGGACGCAATGGCAACCCGCTGCTCAAAACCCCCAACCTCGACAAAATGTATGATGAGAGCATCCATTTCGAGGATTTCCATGTGAGCCCGGCCTGTTCGCCTACGCGAGCCTCGCTGATGAGCGGCAAACATGAATTCAAAAATGGCGTCACTCACACGATTTACGAACGTGAGCGGATGAGTTTGAAATCCACCACCATCGCTCAGGTCCTCAAATCAGCTGGCTATGCCACCGGTATTTTCGGCAAATGGCATCTGGGCGATGAAGATGCATACCAGCCTGACAAGCGCGGGTTTGATGAAGTATTTATTCATGGCTGCGGCGGCATTGGCCAGACGCAGGAGGGGTCCGGCGGCGATGTGAACGGCAATTCGTATTTCAACCCCGTGGTAAAGCACAACGGCCGCTTCGAGAAGACGGCAGGGTATTGCACGGATGTGTTTTTCCAACAGGCGCTCAAGTGGCTGGAGTCGGTCAAGGGCCAGCAGCCATTCTTCGTGTATTTGCCTACCAACGCGGCTCACTGGCCACTCGTGGTGCCTGATAAATACAAAAATATGTATGCTGGGAAAGTCAGTGACAGCGAGGCCTGCTTCTTTGGCATGATCGCCAACATCGATGAGAACGTCGGCAAGTTATTGGCCAAGTTGCAAGATCTGGGCATAGATGACAATACGCTGGTGGTATTTTCTAACGATAATGGCGGTCTCGATGGTTGCAAGCTGTTCAATGCCGGAATGCGTGGCTGTAAACTCACCGCCTCTAACGGCGGAACCCGGGCTATGTCCTTGTGGCGCTGGCCGGGGACGATCCAGCCGGCGGCCTGTAACAAGCTCACGGCGCATCTGGATCTGTTTCCAACGTTTGCGGCACTGGCTGCCGCGAAGCTGCCGGAAAAGCTTGCCAGCCAACTCGATGGGTTTAGCCTGCTGCCGCTACTGGAAAATCCGCAGGCCCAATGGCATGACGATCGCATGCTCTTCACCCACGCCGGCCGCTGGGGCAAAGGCTCCGAGCCACAGCCACACGGACCGTGCAGTGTCCGCTGGCAGCAGTATCTTCAGGTGTGGGAAAAAGGCCGCTGGTGCTTGTATGATCTCAAGGCCGATCCCGGCGAAACGACAGATCTGGCCGCTAACCAGAAGGGGATTGTTGGCAAACTCGATGAGGCGTATGACGCTTGGTGGGCCGCGGTTCTGCCGTGTCTAGACAATGAGCAGGCATGGAAAACCGCACCCAAGATCAATCCTTACAAAGAGCAATACCGGCACCAGTGCAGCGAGTCCACGCCCCCCACAAAGCCCTAGCCCTGCGGGGATGATGGTGGCAGGAACCTTCATTTGCCTGAAGCATCAATCGCTGCGCCTCACCCAAAAAATCGCTCACAGCCTCGCCGCCAGACTTTTCTACTTTTTATCTGTCACCATGTAACCCAGACCTTCGACTTGCAGGCCCATGCCCTTGCGGGCCATCTTCTGGACCGGAGACAAGCTCGGCGGCGCGTTCTAGGCAACGGTCCAAGTGGCGTTGCCATGGAGCAATTCTTGCCAAGTGCCGTTGCCGCGTTTGGCTTGGGCCTGAGCGATTTGCTCGTGCACAAGCGTTTCGTAGGTGGGCTTTTCCACTTGGCGGATGATGCCCATCGGGGTCGGAAAATCCGGTTCCCCCATGGTGGCGAGCAAATGGGAATAGAGCGGGCCGGCTTGTCCGGGTTGATGGACGAGGATTTCGCCGGGAGCGGCGCTAGCGGCATCGACCACTTCCGGGGTGAGGCCGTTGAGGCGGATGCCCTTGGACTTATTCTTGCCGAAGAGCAGTGGTTTGCCGGTTTCGAGGAAGAGCATTTGCTCGTCGCGATTTTCCTTGGCATAAACCGAATCCCAAGTCGAATCATTGAAGATGACGCAGTTTTGAAAAATCTCAATAAAGGAAATCCCCTGATGTTGATGGGCCGCCTTGAACGTCTCCACCATGTGCTTGGGATTGTTATCCACTGTGCGAGCCACAAACGTAGCCTCCGCTCCCAGCGCGAAAAGCACCGGGTTGAGCGGGTTCTCAAAGGATCCCGTCGGCGAGGTCTTGGTCTTGGTCCCCACCGGCGAAGTCGGACTGTACTGGCCCTTGGTTAGACCGTAAATCCGGTTGTTGAACAATAATACGTTGATGTTAATATTGCGCCGCAGCAAGTGGAGGAGGTGGTTACCACCGATGCTCAGGCCGTCGCCATCGCCGGTGATGATCCACACCGAGAGGTCGGGGTTGGCGACTTTTACGCCGGTGGCGACGCTTGGGGCGCGGCCATGAATGGTGTGAAAGCCATAGGTATTCATGTAGAATGGGAAACGGCTGGAGCAACCGATGCCACTGATCAGGGCGAAATTTTCGCGGGGCACGCCGAGTTCGGGGAAGGTGCGCTGGAGCGAGTTGAGGATAGCGTAATCGCCGCAGCCGGGGCACCAGCGCACTTCGTTAGGCGGCACGAAATCCTTGCGGCTCAATTCCGGGAGGGCAGGGATATTTTGCACGGGGAGATTTGGGATTGCAGTGTCCATGGGAAATTAGGCGTTGAGAAGTTCGAGGATGCGGTCGCGAATTTCGCTGATCTTGAAGGGTTGGCCTTGGACCTTGGGCATCGACAGGGTGTCGACCAAATAGTTGGCCCGGATGAGGATATTAAGCTGGCCATTGTTGAGCTCTGGAATGAGTACCTGTTCAAAGCCCGCTAGCAGGTCGGCAAGATCGGCCGGCAGCGGATTGAGGTGGCGCAACGTGCTACTGCTCACCGCATGACCTTCGCTGCGCAGAGTGGCAACAGCGGATGTGATGGCCCCATGAGTGCCCCCCCAGCCGAGGACCAAAATCTTACCATTGCGGGCACCGTTGACTTCCATGGGCGGCAGGTCTTTGGCAATGCCGGCCACCTTGGCGGCCCGCAGGTTGGTCATCAAACTGTGGGTTTCCGCATCGTAGCTGATGGCCCCCTTCTCATTTTTCTCGAGCCCGCCGATCCGGTGTTCGAGGCCGGGTTGGCCGGGGATGGCCTGGGTGCGGGCGAGGGTGTGTGGGTCGCGGGCAAAGGCCACGTAGGGCTTGGACTCGTCGGCGAAGGGTTTGGAGATGTCCGGCAGCGTCGCCTCGTCGGGCACCAGCCATGGCTCGGAACCGTTGGCCAGATAACCGTCGGTGAGCAAAATCACCGGAGTCGAGTATTGTATGGCAATGCGCGCGGCCTCAAAGGCTGCGGCGAAACAATCCGACGGCGAATTGGCGGCCACGATGGGCAGCGGGCTTTCACCGTGACGCCCGTACATGGCTTGGAGCAGGTCGGATTGTTCGGTTTTGGTCGGCAAGCCGGTGCTCGGACCGCCGCGTTGGATGTTGACAATGACTAGCGGCAACTCGGTGGTGATGGCCAGGCCGATGAACTCGCTCTTCAAACACATGCCCGGACCGCTGGTGGCAGTGGCGCCGAGCTTGCCGGCGTAACTGCTGCCCAGAGCTATGCCGATGGCGGCGATTTCATCCTCGGCCTGCACCGTGGTGACGCCGAAGTGTTTGAATCCGGCCAGCGTCTCGAGGACCGAGGTGGCAGGTGTGATCGGATAACCGGAAAATAGCAATTCACGACCACAGCGCCGCGACGCGGATATGAGTCCCAGCGCGGTGGCTTCATTGCCGGAAATTTTCCGATAGATACCGGGGGCGACCACGGCGCGGGCTACCCGGTAGCGCTCGATGGTCAGTTCGGAGGTTTCGCCGAGGAAATAGCCTGCTTTGACCACGGCGGCATTGGCGGCGGCGAGATCGGGCAGTTTCTTCCCCCATTTGGCTTGAATATAATCGAGGGTGGGTTCGATCGGGCGGCTATAGACCCAGAACATGAAGCCGAGGGCGAGGAAATTTTTGCAACGGAGCTTTTCACGGTTTGTCAGCGGACTTTCCTTGAGGGCTTCAAGTGCCAGGGCGGTGATATTGAGGGCAATGAGAATATATTTTTCCCCCAGACTCGGATCGTCGAGCGGATTGCTGGCAAAACCGGCCATCTTGAGGTTCTCTTCGGTGAAGGCGGCGGTGTTGACGACCAGCAGACCACCTAGGACCAAATCTGGCAAGTGCACGGCGAGGGCGGCTGGGTTCATCGCCACGAGTGCGTCGGGTGCATCGCCTGAAGTGAGCACCTTGCTGCTGCCGAAGTGGACTTGGAAGGCTGAAACGCCGCCGATGGTGCCGACTGGGGCGCGGATTTCCGCGGGATAATCGGGAAACGTGGCGATCGAATTGGGAATGGTGACGCTGGTATCGGTGAAGCGTTCGCCTACGATTTGCATGCCGTCGCCAGAATCTCCGGCGAATCGGATCACCACTGATTTCATCTCGCGAAAGCCGGGGGTAGAGTCAGACATAAGAGTGTATATTTCGTGCTCGGGCCGGAAAGTGGTACGTGTTCTGCGCGATGTCAATCATGGCGGTGGCTTTGCCCATAAAATTTCCCCACCCCGCTGCGGCCACCGTAGCAACTGGAAGTATGAAGCGGTGGGAGACCCGGCCCTACTTCTTGGCCCCCATGTCGCGAATACTGATGGCGCGGAATTCCACTGGATCGTTATGCCCGGCAAAGCCAAAAAAACCATGCGTGCGGTCTTTGCCGGGGTGGGCGCTTTTGCCCATCACCGTAGCCACATCCACCTTGCTCAGATCCGCGTCGAGGATCACAAACCCATTGAGCTCCACCTTGAGGGTCGGCCCAACCACCGTCACTTCCTCAAAATTCCATTCGCCGATCGGCCGCTGGTAGCCGCGCTGCGCCGCCACCATCCCGTATGCCGAGCCATGCGCCTGACGCGGGTCAATCTGGTTGTGAGTGGCCGCTTCGTAATTGTCGTCGAGCACCTGGCATTCGCACATCCCGACGTAGGCGGTATTACCGCTGCCAGGGTAGCGGATGCACAGGCCGTTGTTGCCGCCGGGCGGCAACTTGAACTCCAGCCGCGCCGCAAAATCAGTTAGATCAGCCTTTTGATAGATATTGCCGCCCTGCTGCGGTTTGCAGCGGATGGCAGCCTCGACCACCTGATAGTTATCGATATCACCGGCCCAGCCGTCGAAATCCTTGCCGTTGAAAATGGACATGAAGCCCGTGTTGGACTTGGCCGCCAGCCATTGATTGGCCTCGGTGCCGCTGATTTCACGGATAAAGAGATGGCGCCACTTGATCGGGGCGCCGTGGGCTTGCAGGCACAGCGGACCCTTGCTGGCAATCGCCACCTGGCGATCGTAATAGTTTTCCAGAATCGCGTGATCGACGGTCTGCTGGCCGTTGAGCCAGACACTAACGCGGGCACCGACCATCACCACGCGCAGGGTGTTCCACTCGCCGGCCGGCTTGTCGGCGAGTACCAGCGGGTCCTTGCCTGGGGCACCGGGACTATTGTTCCAGAGGCCGCCGCTGCCTTTCTGCGCGCCGTTTTTCCATTCCTTCTTGTTGGTGTGGTCCCAGATTTGGACTTGGGGAACGTTGCGCAGATAGATGCCGGAGTCGCCCAGTGGGGCCATGTTATAATCTACCAGCAATTCAAAATCACCGTACTCCTTCTCGGTGGTGGCGTACTTGCCCTTGCCATCGTTGAGCAATTCGCCATCCACCACCTTCCAATGTTGGCGCATGTCCGCCGTCCACGTCTTGAGCAGTTCCGTCCGCTCGGCTTCGGGCATCGCCAGCAAGCGCCGCTGATCGCTGGTGTCACCGCCGCGCCAACCTGCTAGATCAGTGCCATTCAATAGTGCGGTGAATCCTGCGGGCGGGGTTTGGGCCGCACTCAGGGCAGCGGTGGCGAACAATAAAAACAGCGGGCGCATGACAGAGGGCAATTTTTTCAATGATGAGAGGTGGGTCGCGAGGCGAACCTTGCGTGCTGCCAGCAAAGCCGATCTACCATCCGCTGCCAAGGGTTTTTCCAGCTCACTCCTGTTTCAGGCGGATATGGCGGTACTCCACCTTCATCGGCGGGCCGGCGTGGACTTGCACGCCAATGAGGCCATCGACGGGGCGGTTAGGGGCGTCGTCATCGATGACCACGGCCATCAGGCGGCCGTTGAGGATATGGGTGAGCACGTTGCCGCGCACGATGATATGCACGCTATTCCAAGCGGCGTTGATGGAGGCGGCAAGCGGCGCAGAATCCCCGAAACTGCCCAGCAGCACCGGCGGCCGGGTTCCCACCACGCGGGTCATCTGCCCGCGCAAGGCCAAAAATAACCGGCCTTTCTCCTCGTAGTTGTTGCCCGTGTAATCCTTAGCTCCATCGATATCAAATTGGTAGCCGCGCATCGCAAAACGGTTAGACGGGGTCACTGTGTCGGCTACCAGCGCGCTGCGGTAGTTGATGCCGCTGTTGCCTTGGTCTGAGATTCGGAACTCGGCCTTTAACTCGAAATCCCTGGGATGAGCCCCCTTCCACACGATGAAAGTGTTGCTGTGGATGAGGGTGTCCGAGGTAATTTCACCGACAAGGCAGCCGTCCTCACAGCGCCAATACTTCGGATCGCCCTCCCATCCCGCGAGCGATTGACCGTCGAAAATCGTGGCAAACCCCGGCGCATCGCCGGTTATCGCCTGTGGGCGGTCGCTCTGTTGGGGAACGAATGCCGGTTCGGCGGTCGAGACAGGGGCCGCGGCCGCGGCCATGAGAAAGCACAGCAAGAGTTTCATAGGGAGAAGCATGGTTGTGCGGCTGGCAGGATCATCCCTGCAACCGCTCGCGCATAGGCTAGCAGCCTCACAGCGCCGCACAACACAAAACCCTGCCACCGCCGTACATTAGGTTAGATGCCTCTCTGACTGGCAGCGCCACCCGCTTGTGGCTGAGGTGGGTATAAATGGCGTAGCCAACGTTCATGGTCATCGACAGCAAATCCGCCGCGGTCGCGCCCAAGGTCGTCGCGCAGATCTTCATGATCCAAAAACTCAAGGTGACTTGGGCAACTTTATTCATCTCGGATAGGCCGTGGGCAGAGCTGCGCGTCGCACTGCCACGAGCGGCCGGATCTTGCCCATCCGATGCATCAGCGGCAAGTGATGGGTTTTTGTGGAGCTGCTGTGTGCGCACAATTGAGGCTTGGCAAGCGGGGGGCACGTGCTCAAGTTGGCGGCGCCACAACTCACCGCATTGTGCTTGTGCTAAGGCTTCTGGTGGAGCTGGTTGCATGCACCCACTCGGTCCCATTGCCCCCACCTGAGAACCCAATCGTCAGATGATTACCCGTCGCCAAACCCTCAAAGCTCTCGCCGCTATGGCGACAGTGCAAATCGTGCCCAGCCGCGTGCTCGGCCTCAACGGCCAAACCCCGCCGTCGCAAATCCTTACCCGCGGCATCATCGGTTGCGGCGGCATCAGCGCGTCCCACCTCACCATGCCCGGCAAGTTGCTCGCCCTTTGCGACGTGGATAGCCGCCATCTCGAGCAACGCATGCACGACGCCGGCGGCGAGGCCAGCGGGGTGAAGGGCTACCATGATTTCCGCGAACTCATTGCCCGCGACGACATCGATATCATCCACATTGCCACCCCACCGCACTGGCATGCCCTCATGGCCATCGAGGCCGCTAAAGCCGGCAAGGATATTTGGTGTGAAAAACCGATGAGCCGCACCATCGGCGAAGGCTTGGCCATGGTGCGCGCCGTCGAACAACACCAGCGCATCTTTCGCCTCAATACCTGGTTCCGCTTCGAGGGCGGGTTTTACGACATGCGGGTGCCGGTGAAAATGCTCAAAAAAGCCGTGCTCCACGATTTGTTGGGCTGGCCCTTGAAAGTCACTGTGTCCGGCGTCACCGGCTTCGATTGGAAGTTAGCTACCTGGGCAGGCAAGCCCGGCCTTCAGCCCGAGCCGGTCCCGCCGGAATTGGACTACGATTTATGGTTAGGCCCGGCGCCCAACAAACCCTACAACCATCTGCGCACCCATCAAACTTTCCGCGGCTACTGGGATTATGATGGCGGTGGCCTCGGTGATATGGGCCAACATTATCTCGACCCTGTCCAATACCTCCTCAACAAGGACGACCAAGCACCTATCTCGGTGGAAATCGACGCCGACCCGCAGGACGCCGAAGCCGTCGGCACTTGGCGGCGCATCGAGCATACCTACGCCGATGGTTGCAAAATCATCCTCGACGGTGAAAACAAGGATCAGGATGCCAAGTACATCGAGGGACCCAAAGGCTGGATTGGCAAGGGGCTAACATCTAACATTCCGGACCTGCGCAAGAAGCTCGACGCCCTGCCCGATCCCGCGCCCCAGCTGACGGATTTTCACGAGGCGGTGCGCACTCGCAAGAAGTTTGCCATCAACGAGCACAACGGCTTTTGGTCGTGCACTCTGGTGAACCTTGGCATCACCGCCCATCACCTCAACAAAAACCTCAAGTTCGATTCCAAAACCCTCCAGTTCGACGATCCCGCTGCCAACGCACTCAACCACCAGCCGATGCGTGCGCCGTGGAAACTCGATGGCTGAACAGGGCTGCTAGCTTGCACAGATCGGGCTGCAGTCGGCGACTGGACCGCCGATGACCGCCTCGATTCCAAACAACCCCTGGAATCCGGGGTTTCCATTTTCCCTTCCCAGTGCAAAAGTGAGTCTCGGAAAGACTGCGCCCACATGATCTGGATCGACTCTCACAACCACCTCCACTTCCCCCGCCTGGGCGAGGCGGCGGCGCTGATCGCAGCAATGCGCGACGCCGGGGTCGAGCGCTGCGTGGTCAACGCTACGAGTGAAGCCGAGTGGGCTGCGGTGGCGGCCTTGGCGCACGCCTATCCGGAGATGGTCGTGCCGGCGTTCGGAATCCATCCACAGCACGCGCCTGAGGCCAGCGACCAATGGCAGGAGCGACTTGCCGGCTGGTTGGAGCAATTTCCGCTAGCGGGAGTGGGCGAGTGCGGGCTGGACCGGCGGTCGGCAGCACCCGCAGTAGCCCTGCAATGGCCGGTGTTTCTGGCGCAGCTGCGGTTGGCCAGCAGTCTCCAGCGGACCCTGACCATTCATTGCGTCAATGCCTGGGGGCTACTATTCGAGGCCTTCGCTCAGGCCGCACCGCCACCGCGATTTTTGCTCCACGGGTTCGCCGGCTCCGTGGAAACCGCGCGCCGCCTGCTGCCTCTGGGCGCCTATTTTTCGTTCTGCGGGGCATTCCTGCAACCGCGCCGGGCTGCGGTGTTAGAGGTGTTCCAGCAGCTGCCTCCAGAGCGCATCCTGCTGGAAACCGACGCACCCGACATGCTGCCGCCGCCGGCTTGGGTGCGCCACCCACTGCCGCAGGCCTGCAATCATCCGGCCAATTTGCCCGCCATCGGCAGCGGCTTGGCCGCCGCCCTGAACATGCCAGTGGCGACCCTCGCCGAACTAACGACAAACAACGCGCGAGCTTGTTTTGGGGGATAGAGGTGTCGTGACAGCGAGAGTGTCGGGGCGTGCTGGAGCCACCACATTCCTGTGGTGGTAGCGAAAGCGATGCCCATGAATGATCGCCGAGGCTCTTCTCATGAGCTCCCCTTCCTCATGACGACAGTAAGGTCGTCACTCCTTAGACGACAGTAAGGTCGTCGCTCCTTGGACGACAAGAATGTCGTCGCTCCCGAGCATCTTCGCAGGCTTGTTTGCGCGGTCAATTCGCGGCTTGCGGCTGTTCGGTAGGCATTACCGGAAGACGCGTCGGTTCAATAAGTTCCAACTCCGCTTGTTGAACAGCGGCGAGCTCTGCAACTGGAGCCTCGGGTTCCACCACCGCTTCGACTGGTGCGGCAGCGGCCTGCTCAGCTTGCACAGCGGCAGCGGCCTTTTCAACAGCCAGGCGGTCCTGTTCAGCTTGCGCGGCAGCGGCCTGTTCAGCTTGTTCGGCAGCGGCCTTTTCAACAGCCAGGCGGTCCTGTTCAACTTGCGCGGTAGCGGCCTGCTCAGCTTGCGCAGCGGCAGCGGCCTGTTCAGCAGCCAGGCGGTCCTGTTCAGCTTGCGCGGCGGCGGCCTTTTCAACAGCCAGGCGGTCCTGTTCAACTTGTTCGGCAGCTGCCTGTTC
>Ga0114962_10000555_pt1 | contig 33320 bp, 34 predicted proteins | sample C_130820_MF_Meta_FD_87017 | JGI IMG/M metagenome (GOLD analysis project Ga0114962, IMG submission 87017) | Freshwater microbial communities from Lake Croche, Canada to study carbon cycling - C_130820_MF_MetaG | ecosystem: Environmental > Aquatic > Freshwater > Lake | place: Lake Croche, Canada...
AGATGGTCTTTCACTGCCTTACCTCGTGACTGTTGTTGGTCCGTTCATGATCCTGCCTAACGTAGGTCTGAACGAGTGGGGTCACACCTTCTGGTTCATGGAAGCATTGTTCGTAGCGCCTTTGCACTACGGCTTTGTCTTCTTTGGCTGGTTGGCTCTGGCCATCGCTGGTGTACTTCTGCAAGTATTCTCTAGCTTCGGCAACCTGATTGGCCGGGATCTTTGCCCGGACATCGCCCGCTAAGAGACGGAACACGGCGAGGCTCTCGCCTCGCCAATCCATGAAAACCCCCGACTGCCATGTTGGGGGTTTTTTTATGAGTTATCGCGCGACGATCGCCATGGCTCAATGAATTCCAGCATGGACCTCAACGACTCAGACCAGGACACGGGCCTCACCCCGCGAGCCAAAGCGGCCAGTCGAAAGGACGCCCGCCGTCCGGCATCCCCAATCAGGCCCTGAAGCCCCTCCTGAAATCCAGCATCATCACCCACCCGAAAGACCCAACCGGTCTTGCCGTGCTCGACCAGGATCGCGGCGTCACCCACATCCGTGGTCACCACCGGCAACCCAATCGCCGTAGCCTCCGCCAAGGCCATGCCATAAACCTCTTCGGCGCTGAAATAAGCAAAGAGATCCATGTCCGCCAGCACTCTGGCCATCGCCGCGTGACCGAGGGCATCGTAAAGGGTCACACGCTGCCTGAGATTAAACCGCTTGAGTGCGGCGATGAAATCATTTTGGCACTCCGGCTCACGGAGACCACTCACCACATGCCAGTGCCAGTCGCCCCGGCAGCTGGCCAACATCTCGAGCAACGGCAACAGCCGCTTGCCGTTGACCAGGCTTGCAACTGTCGCGATCTGGACCACACGCAGCGGAGAGCGCCCCTGAAGCGAGGGCCGAGCCGCACTAAAGTCGTCACTGACTCCAGGGACCACCAACCCACAGGGCTTCTGCGGCCAAAGACCCTGGATCCTCTCTCGCGCGTTGACACCCGTCGTCATCATGAAGTCAACGTGGGCCACCACACGATCGAATTGTTCGCGCCATCGAAGACGCTCGGACGCCTCAACCAGAGGGTTTTCAAAGGGAAGGAAATGCACGAAAAGCCCGTGAGAGCCCTGAATGGAGGTGATCCCAGAGGCCGCCAATAAAGGAATATCCAGACTATCCCAAAGGAACACGGAGGCCTCAGCACCCTCACCGTCCAGCACCTGCTCGGGCGTCAGAGCGCGGAGAGGAACCTCCGACCGTTGAGCCTCAAGGATCATCCGCTGATTAAAGACATGCCCTCCCGACACCTCGCCCACCATCGCCTGACAAACCAAGACAAAGGGGCGCTGATGGCGAGGGATCACCCGAACCTCTGGGGGATTGCTATCATCATCGAACATTCCTCCTTCCTTGCTGCCCGACACCATGAACGAACGACTCTCCGTCTGGACCCGCCAACACGCCACATTGATGACGATCGGTGTTCTGGCCTTTATGCTCGAACGATCAAGCCTCCCTCTCTTCGCGATAGCCGGGGGCTCCATGCTCGGTCTGCTGATTCGCTTTCGGGGGAGTTACACCCCAAACCAGGGCTTTGGCGCCGGCAACGCTCTCACACTCATGAGAGCAACGCTTGCATTAGTCCTGATAGCAAAAAACGACCTTTCCCTGGCTTGGACCGGGGCGGCCATCATGATAGCGCTCCTCAGCGATGGCCTCGATGGCTGGATCGCCAGGAGGTCTGGCATGGCCTCCCCTTTTGGCGACGTCTTTGATCAGGAAAGTGATGCGCTACTCTTTTTGTCGATTTGCCTCTTGCTGATCGAAGACCGGCAGGTAGGCCTCTGGATTCTCTTGCCTGCAAGCTATCGCTATCTCTTTATTCTCTTCTGTCGCAGTATCAAACCAACCGAAAAGGCGATTCAAGGAACCTGGGTCACCCGGGCGATTGGGATCACCTCGATGATGGCTTTGGCGATCTGCCTTGCACCCATCGTCCCTGATCAAGGGGTCTATTGGACCGCCAGTGCCGTCACCGTGCTTCTATCCCTGTCCTTCCTAAAGTCCGGATTTCTGCTTTACCGGACCTCCCCCACTGGCGGATCAGATTTCTAAAAGGACCTCTCGAATTGAGACCCCACGAGTGCCCCAACAAGCCGCCCAAACAAAAAATACGACCCTATTGAGCTCAATGCATAGACGGTATAGATATCTGGGCACCATCGTGAAGAAGACGCTCAATCCCGCTGATTGGATCCGGCTAAATTATAAGACCTAGTTAAAAGAGCCAATCCTTTAAGGAACCTAACCCTACCCAAAGAGCTTGTCAGGTTTCCCCCACTTAAAGATCGGAAGGAACCTTATTCTTTCGACAGCGGTCGGAGCAGAATTGAACTGAAGCCCAATTTTTGGCCCATGATTTCCGCCAGACCATGACCCGACCACAGGTCTTACAGAGCTTTCGGAGGAGGGTGGACTTATTCCCTTTAAAATCCTCTACAGCACCCTTTTTTTCGATCTTCATCAGTTCCCGATGGTTTAAGGTTTGAACCACGTTCTTTTACTATCCGACCGCCATTGAATTCGTAAATTCCTAGCCATGGAGATTCACCCCCCATGAGAAACTTGATTCTGGTCCTAGGCGATCAGCTCAATCTTGATGCTTCCGCCTTTGATGGCTTTGACCCCCTGATGGATCAAATCTGGATGGCGGAGGTCAGGGAAGAGTGCACTGAGGTGTGGTCCAGCAAGCCGAGGATTGCCGTTTTTCTAGCCGCCATGCGCCATTTCAGAGCGAGACTGGAGGCGAAGGGCTGGCCCTTTGAATACCGAAACCTCGAAGACCCAGAAAATCTCGGCACGCTGCCACTAGAACTTAACGCTGCGATTCAGCGACACTCACCTCGCCAACTCATCATGACGGCACCGGGCGATTGGCGGGTGCTTCAGGAGATCAAGGCGGTTGCCCATCGGCACGATCTTTTTCTTGAAATCAGGAATGACCGCACCTTTTTTACAACCGTTCAAGACTTTGTAGCGTTTACTTCAGGTCGGCGCCAGATCCGAATGGAGTATTGGTACCGCGCCCTTCGAAAGCAGCATGACATCCTGATGGAAAACGGGGACCCAGTGGGCGGTCAGTGGAACTTTGATGCGGATAATCGCAAAAGTTTTGGCAAAGAGGGCCCGAAAGAATCGCAGAAGCCACTGGGGTTTGCCCCAGACGCCATAACACAAACGGTTTTGGCTCTGGTTCAAGAGCGATTTCCTGATCATCCAGGATCCCTGAATGACTTCAGTTGGCCCATGACACAGGAAGAGGCCGATCAGGCCCTCACCGATTTTCTGGACCATCGACTGGCCCTTTTCGGTCCCTATGAGGATGCTATGTGGCAAGGAGAACCGTACCTTTTTCACTCGCAGCTTTCTATGGCCATGAATCTTAAGCTCTTGTCTGCTCGGAGGGTCGTCCGTGCGGTTGAAGCGCGCTATCGGGAGGGAGCCATTGCCCTGGCGTCGGCCGAGGGCTTTATCCGGCAGGTTCTGGGTTGGCGAGAATATGTCAGGGGCATCTACTGGACTAAGATGCCGGCCTATCAGCAGCTGAATGCGCTGGCCGCGTCTCAGGATCTTCCAGGGTTCTTTTGGACCGGTGAGACCTCGATGAATTGCCTTTCCCAATGTCTCAGTCAAAGCCTTAACCTAGGCTATGCGCACCACATTCAAAGGCTCATGGTCATCGGCTTATATGCCCTTCTTTTTGGCGTGCGGCCGGATGCCGTTCATGAATGGTTTCTTGCCGTCTATGTTGATGCGGTGGAATGGGTCGAACTTCCGAATACGCTTGGGATGGGGCAGTTTGGCGATGGCGGCTTTATGGCAAGTAAGCCCTATGTCGCGAGCGGCCAATACATTCATCGGATGAGCAATTACTGTGCATCCTGCACCTATGACTCAAAGCAGCGAGTTGGTCCAAAGGCCTGTCCTTATACAACGCTTTACTGGGATTTTCTGATACGGCATCGCGATCAGCTGTCCTCCAATCCACGGATGGGCATGCAATTCAAAAATTTGGCATCGATCGCCCCGGCACTTCAGGAAGAGATCAAGGCGCACGCAAAACAACATCGAGAGCTCGTATTGCAAGAGGCTGCGTCAACCCCATTGAGAGTGTTTAACCCTCATCCAAAAGATCACCCGACCTAAAAAAGGCGATCAAAGTTCTGACCGTACTAAACGCCAGTCATTATAAAATCGAACGCAGCAAGAATTTCGGTCCTACTAGCCAACAAACGGGTTACCTTTTGACCAAAAAGCCTGTTGGAGATCGCTGAAACTTGTTGCGTCTACATGCAATACATTTCGCCATTGATGGTGAGCATTGGGTTCAAATGTCGTACTGGCTTTTTCAAAATTGACAGCGGACAGATTGGCACGACAACCGTTGTCTCCAATGAGCTCAATATGTCAACCTGGAAAGCCTCAGATCTGGCGATGCCTACCCTATCTTCTGCCCCAGCAGGTCTATTTGATGCACGATCAAACCCAAAGCCTGCTGGCGGAGCTGCGCTAATCGCCCTGCATACCAAGCCTTGAGTGCCTCCGGGTCAAACAGCGACGACCTTGAAGCCTCCCCCCAAATCATCTCCAGCAAAGCCTCAAGACACTGCGCGTCTCCGTCCCGATAACGCCCACAAAATGGGGTCAAACTCCAGTCTGACGAACCATAAGCCAGAACCTCAAACCCTTTGGCAAGCATCGCCCGATGAAGCAGTCGACCCGAATGAGCACCGCCACAGGGGAGGCCCTCAAAGGTTCGACTCATCGACCGATCATAATACTCGAGGACGGCCCCCTCGATATCGGCATCCGGGGCGGCCGGAAAAAGGGTCGTCCCGGCATCATAGTTCAGCGTCGCATAAAACAGCCCATTGGCCGCAAGCCAGTCACGAAGACGCTCAAGGATAAACGCAGGCGGCAGAAGATCCATCAACGCATGCGCGGTGATGACATCCCACTTTTCGCCCTCGCCTGGGGCGAACTCTTTAAGATCTCTCTTTATAAAGCGAACCGTTGTCACCTCCCGATCTCTGACGGCCCGAATGAAGGCATCCTCCTTAGAGACCTCATACTCCCGCTGCTCTAAAAGCTCAACGGTTGCCGCATAAGCCTTATCGAGAAGATCTCCATCGCGGTCGACCGCCGTAATATCAAGGCGCCCCAACAGCGGCTCTTCTAAAAGACGACGGATCGTAGCGCCATGGCCGCAGCCAAGATCAAGCACCCGCAGCACAAGACGGCTTCGAAGGGCCGCCCAAAAAACAGCCTTGACGTCCCGATTCAAACTCCTTTCATCCAACAGGAACTTGGCATCAAGATAATCACCAAAGGAAATCGTCATGGGCGGTCTTTCACCAGAAGGCGCGATCAGGCAGGTCCGGTAAAACCGGCCCAATCAAGATCATTTTCAAAAAGCCTGACGCTCATCGTCACACCCGAAAGCACCAAACGATCGGTCAAGCGCTGGTAAAAAATCCTCGAAAAATGCTCAATACTTGGATTGAGTCCCTCAAAATCAGGAAGATTGTTGAGAACCTTGTCTCTAAAAACACCCAGGACCTCCCCCAGTGCTGCCTCAAGCTCCACAATATCGATGAGGTAGCCATGCTGATTAAGAGACGCCCCTTGAAGGAGAACTTCAAGGCGATAGTGATGGCTGTGCTCGAAATTTTCGGCACCCCAGTCGCCGCCTACCAAAAAGTGCCGCGCGATGAAATCACGCCCGATAGCCAATTGATACATGTTTTTAATACTCAAAAATGACCTGCAAGGACTCCGCCGCATGATCAGCCGTCGCCTCAAAGGCTGATTGACAGGCAGAGGGTGAAAACCGATGCGTAATCAGGCGCTCAGGCATTAGGCGGTCCAGCCATTCAAGCGCCAAAGCGAGGCGCCGCGCCTTATCCCAACGACCGGTGAGTGAAGGCCCGAGGGTACTCACCTGACTCGATATCAGCCGAATTCGCCGCCGATGAAAGCCCCCCCCAAGATCTAATACCCCCTGAGGTTTGCCGTACCACGAGCCGATCACTATCCGGCCATCAAAGCCTGTGAGCCTGATCGCCTGATCCAACGCATTGATCCGGCCCGAGACCTCCACCACGAAATCAAGGCCATTTTGCCCTTTTTGGAAGAGATCGTCCTCAACAACCATCAGATCACGATCCTTCGAGGCATCGATGGCAGCGCCGGCCCCGAGACGTTCAGACCAGGCCCTCCGGAAGGCGAGGGAATCGGCCGCAAGAAGCTCTCCAAGGGGATGTTGATCCAGCAATGCGACCACCAAGAGACCGACCACGCCCTGTCCAAACACCATACCGCGCTCCCCCACAAGGGGAGCGGCATCCATCACCAGATTGAGCGCCGTCTCCATCGTCGCTAAAAAAACCGCCCGCTCACTCGGCATCCCTTCCGGCAAAAGATAACAGCGATCCGTCGATACCAGCAACTCACTCTGGTGGGCATGAAAGACAAAAACGCGACGACCTATCCAAGGCTCATAGGCCTCATCCCCCGACGCCAGCACCTCCCCTACTAAGGCATAACCGGAGGCCATCGGATAGCCTTGATCTTCGAGAAAGGGATCCAGACGTAAATCGTCAGGGGACGGATCCGGCATTCGCCCGCCAAAGACCAGTGACTCAGTCCCCGCACTAATGGCCGAACACAAGGCTCGAACCTTCAGCTCACCGGGACCCGGGGCGCCTATAGCAACGACTTTCTGGTCGACCCGACCAAGGCCCACATGAACGATAGCGACCGCCGTCACGTCGCGTACTCAAGAGCCCCAAAGGCAATCAAGTCGGAACCCAAGCTCTCATATCGGCACTCAATGACCGTCAGCGGGATTCCCGAGGGACTCAAAGGACCTTCAATCGCCTTGAATCCGCCAATAATCTTCGGCGTAATCGTGATCACACAGTAATTGACCAAGCGCTGTTTCAGGAAGGTAGAAATAATCTTGCCACCCCCCTCCACCATCACCGTCCGGATGCCCAGCTTAAAAAGAACATCCAGCCCGGCATGGAGATCAATGCCCCCTTCAGCATCGGCCTTGACCACAATCACTTCAGCACCCGCAAGAGTCAGGGCCTCACGCTGCGGCCATTCAGCCGCCATCGTGGTCAGAATAATCGGCGGCTTCCCAGAGCCCTTTAACAGCCGACAGCTCGGGGGGGTTCTCAAATGACTGTCGAGCACCACCGGCCTTGGATCCTCGCCTTCGCAATAACGAACATTGAGCTGGGGATCATCAGCCAGCAGCGTATTGACGCCCACCAGGAGCGCATCATGCTGTGATCTCAGGTAGTGGGTCAGTGCCAACGACTTTTCAGAGCTCAGGGGGAAAGGGATACCGGCATCCACCGCTATACTGCCATCCATGCTCTGAGCATAAGCAAGCGTCACAAAGGGATGACCCTGATCCGCGTGGCGGGCCAACAAGAGCTGATCCACCAGCGGCTCGATGAAGGCCAGCGCCTGGCCCTCGGGGTGTCTTTCCCGGAAGTTGAGCTGGTGGGACATGCGCTGGGCTTTGGAGCGCAGATAGCCCAAGTTTTCGGCATGATGGCCCACCTCAATGGGAATCCGTGAGGCAATCCTCACCCCGTGGAATTCCAACGCCTCGATCTTGTGCGGGTTGTTGGTAATCAGCCGGATGCTCTTGACACCCAGTTGATCCAAGATTTTTGCGGCGATGCCGTAGTCCCGCTCATCGGGTTGGTGGCCGAGCTCAATATTGGCCTCCACGGTATCGAGACCTTCATCCTGGAGGTTGTAGGCTTCCATTTTCTTTGAAAGCCCAATACCCCGCCCCTCCTGCCGCAGGTAAATCAGAATCCCAACCGCTTGGCGGCCAAGGTATTGCTGGGTGTGCTTTAGTTGGTCTCCGCAGTCACACCGTCTTGAACCGAAGACATCCCCGGTGAGACACTCCGAATGAACACGAACCGGCACATTGGATTGTCCTCGGACGTCCCCTTTAACCAGGGCCAGATGCTCCTTGCCGTCCTCATCGTAGAGGGACAACATGAAGTCCCCGAAGGCGGTCGGCAAGCGGGTTTTAACAAGATTATGGACCACAGCGATTGTTAGGAAGGGAGACCTAAGACAAGCCCGACAGTATAGCGGAGAACGAGGTCTGTCACTTCACTGAAACCTCGCTTTATCGCGACTCTAGCCTCGATAAAGCCGCTCGATGATGGCTCGAAGGGCCACCTCCTGAGCTTCGATGCTAGCGACCAGATGGAATTGACGCTCAGCTCTTTGGACATTCTGGCCAGGATGATCGATCTTGAAGTAAGTACTCCCCCCCAGATGATCCGTTAGAAAGCGGATACCAAGCTCAAGAGGCAACAGCCGAATGGCATCATAAAGATAATCGACATCCACCCGCGAGAAGACCCCCCGAGCCACCTCAAAATAGCCCCCCAACACCGCTTCAAAGACGGCAAGATCAAACCTCACCGGACCACCCTCCGCTTCACCGGCTTTATTGCAGCAGGACCTGAAGCAGTCGCCAAGATCATAGTGCCTGAGGCCTGGTTTGACCGTATCAAGATCAATCAGACTGATGGCGCGCCCAGTGGCCGGGTCGAAGAGGACATTATCAAGCTTCGGATCACCGTGAATAACCGCAAGAACAAGGTCGCCCTGCCTCTTCCCTCTTTCAAGGACAGGCACCAGATCTCTTCGGGCATCAATGAAATGAAGGGCCTCAAGGACGCTCTTTGAAAGTCCCTCGCGTGGCAGATCGGCCACTCGATCATCGAGCGCTAAGAGATAGCCTGGCGCCTCATGAAACCCTGGCAGGGTATCGTGGAGTCGCTCAGGGGGAAGGTCATCGAACAGGCCATGAAACAAACCCAGCGCTCGACCCACCTCAAAGGCTTCGCTGGGCCGAGTAATCCTCTCGAGAGAGACACTCTGATCAATATAGGTGATGCCTCGCCAGCATTGGTCGTCCCCACAGCGCAAGAGGCGGCGACCGTCTAGGGTCCATAGTGGCCGCGGTAGCCTTAGCCCACCGGCATCGTAAGATTTGGTTTCGAGGTGAGCGGCGATAATATGGAGGTTATCCATGATCGCCTCAGGGTTCTCGAACACACGCGGGTTCAGTCGCTGCAGAACCCAGCATCCGGCCCCTTGATCGACTCGATAAGTGTCATTGATGAGACCGCGACCCAAGGGCGTCACCGCGTTGATGCGCCCATCAAAGCCAAACGCCCGAGCCGCCTCGAGGGCTTCAACAGGCACCCTCGGCGCGCTATCAGCAGAGCCGATCACCGCTCAGGCTTTCCAGAAGAAAGCCCAAGACGCTCCCGTGTGACCTCCTTGGCGCGTTCGCTTTTCTTCAAGAGAACATAAACCGCACCCGCTCCCCCATGCCATTTCTGAGCACTATGAAAAGCCATCACTTCCGGGATCATAGGGAGCCAACGGAACACAAAACTCTTCAGCAATGGTATTTTTTCCTTGTTGCGCTGCCCCTTGCCATGACTGATTAGGGCCGATCGAACATCGTAGCGCATACAGTCCTTGACAAACCGGCACAAAGCTTCTCTGGCCTCCTCGACCGTCAACCCATGCAAATCCAATGTCGCCTCAATCTCATAGGCTCCCCGCTGCAGACGACGATAGACCCCGAGCTGAATCCCATCGCGGCGAAAGCTGATGACAGCTTCCGGGCGAACCTGTTCCACAAACGTGGTGGGAAGCTGGTTTTCCTCCACCTGAGTCAAGCGCTGCGCGGCCTCCCTCCGATAGAGCAACCCCGGCGCCTCTCTTTCCGCTCCGGGACGCCCGGCGATCCTCGGCTCGGGGGCCAATGGACGCACATCAGCCATTTCTTTGAGAAAGAGATCTGCTTCATCATCGCTCATAGGCATCACTCGAGAATCTTTGAGCTTCCGGCTGAAAAAAAGACCAGAAAACGACTACAGCAGATCGATGATATGCGCCTCAAGCTCCTCGATGCCGGTTTCAGGGATAGCGAAACCACGCACCGACACTCCGGCTTCATGGACCGACTCGCGGTTTCCAGAAATCAAAGGGTGCCAGTCGAACAGCGGTTGCCCATCTGCCACCAGGCGGTAGGCACAGGTGACAGGCAGCCAATGAAATTCCACTCGATTGACCCGAAGATCGAGACAGGTGGGGACTTTAACCTGACGCCCCTCATAATCTGAACAGCGGCAATGCTCAATATCGAGGAGATGGCAAGCCAGGCGAGTGAACACCACGCCGCCATCGTCTTCATCCTCCAGCTTATTCAGACAGCATCGGCCACACCCATCACAGAGCGACTCCCACTCTTCCTTGGACAAGGAAGCGAGCGGTTTTTTTTCCCAAAACCGCTCGCCAGGGAGATCAGCCTTCATCAGGTGAGGTTAATCCATTGACGGCCATCGCGTTCCAGCAGCTCGTCTGCCTCCGCAGGGCCCCATGAGCCTGCAGCATAATTCGGGAAGCTTCGCGGCGGTAGGGCCTTCCAGACATCAAGAGCCGGCTGAATGATGCTCCACCCCGCCTCGACCATGTCGGCCCGCTGGAACAGTGTCGCGTCGCCGATCATGCAATCCAGCAACAGTCGCTCATAACCGGTATCAGGGGTTGACCCAAAATAATCGGTGTAATCAAAGTCCATCTTGACGTCGCCGAGCTTCATCACAGGACCCGGCACTTTGGCCCCAAACTGCAAGGAGATACCTTCCTTTGGTTGAATATATATCACCAACCGGTTGGTGGTCAGCTGCTCAATCGCAGTATTGCGGAACAAGATCAGAGGCGCCCTTCTAAATTGGATGACAATCTCGGTGGAACGCTCGCTCATCCTTTTCCCTGTTCGAAGATAGAAAGGGACATCGGCCCAGCGCCAATTATCAATCATCAGCTTCATCGCAACGAAGGTCTCGGTTCTCGATTCGGCGGCGACATGGGCCTCCTGGCGATAGCCAGGAACCGATTCTCCCGCCACCTCGCCTTCGCCATATTGGCCGCGCGCCATCTTGCTGAGGACATCCTCCGGCGAGGGGATCTGCACGGCCCGAAGCACCTTGGCCTGCTCATCACGGACCGCATCGGCGCCAAACGAGACGGGGGGCTCCATCGTGGTCAATGACAACAGCTGAAACAGGTGATGCGGGACCATATCTCGAACAGCCCCAGCATCCTCGTAATAAGGGCCACGCTGGCCAACACCCACCGATTCAGCCGCGGTTATCTGGACATGATCAATATAGCGGCGGTTCCATACCGGCTCAAAAATACTGTTGGCGAACCGCATGACCAGAATATTCTGAACCGTTTCCTTTCCTAGATAATGGTCAATTCGATAGATCTGCCGCTCCCTCAAAACCTTTTTGATATCGGTATTAAGCTCCTGCGCAGAGGCGAGATCATAGCCAAAAGGTTTCTCAATAATAACCCGGCGCCAGCGCCCCCCCTCCTCAGACGCCATACCGGCCTCACCCAACTGACGAATGATCTCTCCAAAGAGGCTCGGAAGGGTTGCAAGATAATAGAAATGATTGTCTTCGATCTCGTGAATCTTTCTGACTTCAGCGCAGCGGGCCTTAAGGCCAGAATAAAATTCAGGGTCTCGAACATCACCGGCGATGAAGTAGATTCGCTCAGCAATCCAATCAAGGGTTCCCTGATCGAATTCGCCCTGCTCAAACTCATGGGCGGCGTAGCTCTGCATGGCCTTCACCATTCGGTCCCGAAATTGCCCCTCATCCTGAGGCTCGAACGAGGTCCCGATCAACGCAAATTTTGGTGACAGCAATTTGGCGCGAGCCAGATTGTAAAGCGCGGGTAACAGCTTGAGCTGGGTCAGGTTTCCGGTCGCCCCAAAGATGACCATGACACAAGAGTCCCCTGGTCGACTGGGCGCCTCGGAGGACAAATGAGCGTGCCTATTCATGCTTTCTCCTCATGCCCACCGAAGTGGTAGCGCATCGCTGACAACACCTTCAAAGCAAATTCATCTTCACCCCGGGAGGCAAAACGCTGATTAACGGCTGCCGTCAGCACCGGTGCTGGCGTCCCCTGCTCAATCGCCGCATGAACCGTCCAGCGGCCTTCGCCAGAATCAGAGACCCGACCCGCGAACTCGTCGAGCTCAGGACTCTTCGCGAGAGCGAGAGCCGTCAAATCCAGCAACCAAGAGGTCACAACACTGCCACGGCGCCAAAGTTCGGCAATATCCTTCAAGGGAAGGTCGTACTGGAAATGCTCAGGATGTCGAAGCGGTGAGGTTTCAGCATCGGTCTCACGTCCTTCTAAACCCATGTTGGCCTGTTTTAGGATATTAAATCCTTCTGCATAAGCCGCCATGAGTCCATATTCAATGCCGTTATGCACCATTTTGACAAAGTGCCCCGCACCCGCTGGCCCGCAATGGAGATAGCCCTGCATCGCCGTGCTTGCATTCTGATCGGCCACGATCGGGTCAATGTCGCCCATGCCGGGGGCCAGCGCCTTCAGGATCGGGTCAATGTGCTTTACCGAGGAGGAATCCCCGCCGACCATCAGGCAGTAACCCCGATCAAGACCATGAACGCCGCCACTGGTGCCGATATCGAGGTAATGTATACCCGCCTGAGCCAGACTTTTAGCCCGACGAATATCATCGATATAGTAGGAATTACCCCCATCGATCAGGATATCGCCAGGGCTCAACAAGGATTGAAGACTCTCAACGGTGACATCCACCACCGCGGCCGGAACCATGATCCAGATCACTCGGGGCGCCGCGAGACTGCTGACAAAACCCTCAAGACTTTGAGACCCTTTGGCACCCTCCTGAGCCAACGCCTCGACAGCAGGTTGATGCCTGTCGAAGACCACACATTCATGGCCCGCGCGCATCAAGCGCCGCGCCATGTTACCGCCCATCCGACCCAAACCGATGATGCCTAACTGCATGATGATATCTCCTTGGATTTTTTTGCGGCATGCCGCCGCACTATAGGACACGCACATTTCAAGCCATGAACCAGAATCCTCTACTCCACGGTGACTGACTTCGCGAGGTTTCGAGGCTGATCAACATCAGTCCCCTTAATAAGGGCTACATGGTACGCGAGCATTTGTAAGGGAATTGTGAAGACGATAGGGGCCACGACCGCATCGGTCTCAGCGACCCTTAAAAGCTTCACCCCAGGCACCGAATCCATCGAAGCGCCAGCGCCTGCAAACACGTAGAGCTCCCCCCCTCTGGCATGGACCTCCTGAAGATTGGATTTAAGCTTTTCAAGGAGCTCGTCATTGGGAGCCACCGCCACCACCGGCATCTCATCATCAATGAGGGCCAGCGGCCCATGCTTTAACTCACCCGAGGGATAGGCCTCGGCATGGATGTAAGAGATCTCCTTCAGCTTCAGCGCGCCTTCCATGGCCACCGGATACTGAGGCCCACGACCGAGATAAAGGGCATGCTCCTTGTCGCCAAACCGCTCGGCCCAGCGCTGGATATCATGCTCGAGGGTCAGCGCATGGGCAACCTGACTCGACAGGGACTCGAGCTCTTTCACAATCGCCCGCTCACGGTCCTGACACAAGGCATGTCGACGACCAAGGACCATGACCAGCAGTAACAAGGCCACCAGCTGGGTGGTAAATGCCTTGGTGGAGGCCACGCCCACTTCAGGGCCGGCCCGGGTCATCAGATGAAAATCGGAGCCGCGCACCATGGAGCTTTCAGGAACATTACAAATAGCCAGGGTGGAGTCGTAGCCAAGCCGGATCGCTTCCTTGAGCGCGGCGAGGGTATCCGCGGTCTCCCCCGACTGGGAGATCGTCACAAACAAGGTGCCCTCAGTCACCACATGGCGCCGATAGCGAAATTCGCTGGCGACTTCGACGTCACAACGAATTCCCGCAATATCTTCCAGCCAATAGCGCGCCACCAGGCCGGCGTGATAACTGGTTCCGCAGGCGACAATCTGCACCTGCCGAATACGATCAAAAACCTCGGCGGCATCCGCCCCAAAGGCGCTATCCAAAACGCGGCCGTCTTTGAAACGACCCTCCAAGGTCTGGGTGATGGCCTTGGGCTGCTCGTGGATCTCCTTCTGCATGTAATGCCGATAATCACCCCGCTCAACCGCATCGGCAGCCAAGCCGGTCTCATGAACCGGGCGCTCAATTTTCTCGCCGTTCCGATCATAAATGGAGACGGCATCGACGGTCAGCGCCACCATGTCACCATCTTCCAGAAACACAAAGCGCTGGGTTTCAGACACCAAGGCGAAGATGTCTGATGCGATGAATTGCTCACCTACGCCAAGCCCCACCACCAGGGGGCTCCCCTGGCGCGCAGCAATGAGAGTCTTAGGCTCAGAGGTGGCAATCACACCAATGGCATAGGCCCCCTCAAGGAGCTGGGTGGTCTCCCGGACTGCCGCCATGAGGGATAACCCCCTTTGCATAAAGTCGCTTATTTGATGAACAATGGTCTCGGTATCCGTCTCGGATTCAAAGACGTAGCCCTTCGCCTCAAGCGAAGCCCTGAGGGATTCATGGTTCTCAATAATGCCATTGTGAACCACGGCTAAGGCGTCGCGACAAACATGAGGATGTGCGTTACGCTCTGAAGGTGCCCCATGCGTCGCCCATCGGGTATGCGCAATCCCGAGACACCCCGCCGGAGGAGAGGCTTCAAGGGCCGCTTCAAGCTCTCGGATCTTGCCCTTCCGCCGCACCCTTGCAAGGGTGCCCGCCGCCTCTATTACGGCAATCCCGGCCGAATCATAGCCCCGATATTCAAGCCGCTTCAGCCCGTCTACCAGGACGCGAGTGACATTTCGATGTGAGATGGCCCCAACGATTCCGCACATGGGATTAGTCTCCGCTCTCTTGGTGCTTCTTCTGAGGGCGCTGCCAGCCTTCAACAGTGACCTGACGACTCCTGCTCAAGGTCAGCGCATCCGCCGGCGCATCCCGCGTGATGGTCGAACCGGCGCCAATGGTCGCCCCAGCACCAATTCGGACCGGCGCCACCAACTGACTGTCAGAACCAATAAACGCCCCATCCCCAATGATCGTCTCGAACTTGTTGATCCCATCATAATTGCACGTAATGGTTCCGGCACCAATATTGACGCTGCGGCCCACCGTCGCATCCCCGACATAGCTGAGGTGATTAACTTTGGAACCTCTACCAATTCGAGACTTCTTGATCTCCACGAAGTTTCCCACATGAACAAAAGCCTCAAGCTCTGTATCAGGGCGGATGCGGGCGTAAGGACCGACTCTGGCCCCATCGCCGATTCGGGCCCCATCAATTTGGCTGTAAGGCAAAATCTCGACATCATCCCCAATCAGGCTGTCCCGAATCATGCAATGCGCCCCAATGCGAACGCGATGACCCAAATGAACAGCACCTTCGAGAATAACGCCCACGTCAATCTCGACATCTTGACCGATGGCCTCCACAGCGCCACGAAGGTCAAACCGAGCGGGATCTTTTAGCGTCACCCCTAATGCCATGAGGATCTCGGCCTGGCGCCTTTGGTAAACCCGCTCTAGATGGGCGAGTTGCTGACGATTGTTGACGCCTAACACCTCATCGGGGTCCTTGGCGGTAAAGGTCTTGACCGGAACACCCTCTTCGACTGCAAGGCCAATGATGTCCGTCAGATAATATTCACCTTGCGCGTTCTGGTTCGTCAAACGCTTTAACCAGCCCTTAAGGCGTTGACCCTTGACCGCCAAGATGCCGCTGTTACCTTCCCTGATGTTGCGCTCTTCCGCCGTGGCATCTTTTTCCTCGACAATCCTTTGGACGGCTCCCAATGGATCACGGACGATCCGTCCGTAGCCGGTGGGGTCATCCAATAAGACAGTCAGGAGGGCGAGACTTCCGTCACCGGTCAAAGCGAGGAGCTCTGTCACGGTGTTTTGTTTCAGCAAGGGAACGTCGCCATAAAGAACTAAGAGGGTCGCCTCATCTTCGAGCCCTTTTTCAGCCTGCATCACGGCGTGTCCGGTCCCCAGTCGGTCGCGCTGCTCTACCCAGTCGACATCAAGGTGACCGAGCGCCGCGAGGACCTGTTCGCCGCCATGCCCATAGATGATGGTCGTCCTAAGAGGACTCAAGGATTTGGCGAGTCGGACCACGTGCTCCAATAAGGGCACCCCAGCAACCCGATGCAAGACTTTTGGAATGGCTGAACGCATGCGGGAACCCTGCCCCGCCGCGAGAACGATGACTTCAAGCTGCATGTAACACCCCCACCCCAAGGCTGATCTTCGGCACAACACCCAATCCATCAGCCCATAAAACAAAAAGCCCGGCAGGACAGATCCGCTCACCAGCGGCCCTCATGCCGGGCTTTCTCTCATTTCAATTCGGCGATTAAGCGCGATGCGACCGATATTTGTCCAAGGTCCTCAGCTGCACCAGAGCTTCTGCAAGCTTCGCTTGGGCCAGCGCATAATCAATCTTGCCAGACTTATCCGCCAGCATTTCCTCGGCCCGGCGTTTGGCTTCAAGAGCGGCCGCTTCGTCAATATCCTTTGCCCTGACCGCGGTATCTGCAAGGATAGTGACCCCATGAGGCTGAACTTCAATCAAGCCTCCGGAAATATAGAAGGGCTGAATGTCGGTGCTGCTGATTTTGACACGCACCTCGCCAGGCTTAAGTCGGGCAAGAAAAGGAGCGTGACGCGCAGCAATACCCACTTCACCCATTTCAGCCGGCGCGATCACCAACTCAGCCGCCCCAGAGAAGATCGCCGCCTGCGCGCTCACGATGTCCACGTGTATCGTCATCGCCATGGTTGCGCTCCCTTGGTATCCATTCGATTAGGCGGCCATCTTCTTGGCTTTTTCCAAAGCCTCGTCGACGCTACCCACCATGTAGAACGCCTGTTCGGGAATATCGTCATACTCTCCTTCGGCAATGCCTTTGAATCCAGCAATGGTGTCCTTGAGCGACACATATTTACCCGGGGCACCCGTGAAGACTTCGGCCACGAAGAAAGGCTGTGACAGGAAACGCTGAATCTTACGGGCCCGAGAGACGGTCAACTTATCTTCTTCAGACAGCTCATCCATACCCAGAATGGCGATGATATCCCTCAGCTCCTTGTAGCGCTGAAGGGTACTTTGTACCTTGCGAGCCACCTGATAGTGTTCTTGACCGACGACCAGGGGATCCAGCTGACGACTGGTGGAATCAAGGGGATCCACCGCCGGATAGATGCCGAGCTCGGCAATCTGACGCGACAGAACGACGGTGGCATCCAAGTGGGCAAAGGTCGTGGCCGGGGAGGGATCGGTCAGGTCGTCCGCCGGAACGTAAACCGCCTGAATCGAGGTGATAGAGCCAATTTTAGTCGAGGTGATTCGCTCCTGCAGGACACCCATTTCTTCTGCAAGGTTCGGCTGATAGCCCACCGCAGAAGGCATCCGACCGAGCAGTGCTGAGACCTCAGTTCCGGCGAGGGTATACCGGTAGATATTATCAATGAACAGCAAAACGTCACGGCCTTCGTCACGGAAATATTCCGCCATGGTCAGACCGGTCAAGGCCACCCGCAGACGATTGCCAGGTGGCTCATTCATCTGACCATAGACCAAGGACACCTTGTCGAGAACGCCGCCTTCCCTCATTTCGTGATAGAAGTCGTTGCCTTCGCGCGTTCTTTCACCGACGCCTGCAAAAACCGAATACCCGCTGTGCTCCATGGCGATGTTCCGAATCAGCTCCATCATGTTGACGGTCTTGCCGACGCCCGCACCCCCAAAGAGACCCACCTTGCCCCCTTTCGCGAAAGGACACACCAAATCAATGACCTTGATACCGGTCTCGAGCAATTCATTGGCTGCGGCCTGATCCTCAAAGGAAGGCGCCTTGCGGTGGATGCCCCAGCGAACCTCTTCACCGATGGGGCCTTTTTCATCAATCGGCTCACCAAGAACATTCATAATGCGGCCCAAGGTCTTTTTGCCGACTGGAACCGAGATGGCTGCGCCGGTGCTGGTGACCTCTAATCCCCGCTTTAACCCATCGGTGCTGCCCATGGCAATGGTACGAACAATGCCATCACCTAATTGTTGTTGGACCTCCAAGACGAGGCCGGCCGCCTCAATGTGGAGTGCATCATAAATCTTAGGCAGCGACTCGCGTGGAAACTCAACGTCTACAACGGCACCAATAATTTGAACGACTTTGCCCGAACTCATTGTTGTCCTCTTCAATCTTTAAGGGTTTTGTTCAATGACCTGATCAAACTGCTGCCGCACCGCCGACAATCTCGGCGATTTCTTGCGTGATGGCAGCCTGACGGGCCTTGTTGTAGATCAACTGCAGTTCCTTGATCAGCTTGCCTGCGTTATCCGATGCACTCTTCATCGCCACCATACGAGCGGCCTGTTCACAGGCGTTATTCTCAACCAAGCCCTGGAATACAAGAGATTCGACATATCGGACCAGCAACTGATCCAAGACTTCTCTGGCATCCGGCTCATAGATGTAGTCCCACTGCGCCTTTGTCCCCTCGTCCATATCAGCCGATGGAATCGGCAATAACTGGGCGAGGGTCGGCTTCTGGGTCATCGTGTTGACGAAATCATTCGACAACAGATGCACCTCATCGACACGACCATCAGCAAAGGCATCCAGCTGAACCTTGATCACCCCAAGAATGTCTTGAAGCTCAGGGCGATCGCCAAGACGGGGTGTCTGAGCAACGACTGAGGCGCCGATGGACCCGAAGAAACTCTGTCCCTTTAGCCCAATAATCGCCATGCTGACCGCGACACCCTGAGCATCCCATTCCCGTATCCGCCGCATGGCCAAACGAAAGAGGTTCGCATTCAAACCCCCACAGAGGCCGCGATCTGATGAAATCAGAATCAAACCCACCTGTTTAACCGGCCGAGCGATCGTATAAGGGTGGCGATATTCAGGATTGGCTGTCGCCAAATGCTGGATGATCTTGATGATCCGTTGCGAATAGGGACGCGTCGCCTGCATCCGGTCTTGGGTTTTCCGCATTTTGCTAGCCGCCACCATTTCCATGGCGCGCGTGATCTTCTGAGTATTTTTGATACTCGCGATCTTTACACGGATTTCTTTTCCAACGGCCATGCTGTCTTTACCAAGTATTGGTGGCTTTGAATTGGGTCACCGCACTGCGGAGCGCGGTCTGAATATCGTCACCGAAATCCCCGGTTTGGTTGATCTTGTCGAGAAGTTTGCCATGTTCAGACTTCATATAGCCCTGTAAGCCGTCCTCAAAATCACGCACTTTGGCGACCGCGATATCGTCCAGAAAGCCTTCATTGGCAGCAAAGAGGGAGACCGCCATCTGCGCCACGCTCAAGGGAGAATACTGCGCCTGCTTCATGATTTCGGTCACCCGCTGGCCACGCTCAATCTGCTTGCGCGTCGCCTCGTCTAGGTCTGATGCAAACTGGGCGAAGGCCGCAAGCTCTCTGAACTGAGCAAGGTCAAGACGAATACCGCCACCGAGCTTCTTGATGATCTTGGTCTGTGCGGCGCCGCCGACACGAGAGACCGAAAGGCCTGCGTTCACGGCAGGCCTAACCCCGGCGTTGAAGAGGCTGGTTTCAAGATAAATCTGACCGTCTGTAATCGAAATGACGTTTGTCGGTACGAACGCTGACACGTCGCCCGCCTGCGTTTCAATGATCGGCAGCGCCGTCAGTGAGCCGGTTTTACCCTTCACCTTGCCACCGGTCAGCCTTTCAACTTCTTCGGCATTGATTCTAGACGCCCTCTCTAAGAGACGGGAATGCAGATAGAAGACATCACCTGGATAGGCTTCGCGGCCTGGCGGACGACGGAGCAGCAGAGAAATCTGTCGGTAGGCCCACGCCTGCTTGGTGAGATCGTCGTAAATAATCAGCGCATCTTCGCCGCGATCACGAAAAAACTCACCCATGGCACAACCGGCGTAAGGTCCAATGAATTGGAGTGCTGCCGACTCAGAGGCCGAGGCGGCCACAATGATGGTGTGCGCCATGGCCCCGTGCTCCTCCAGCTTTCGGACCACGTTGGCGATGGAGGACTGTTTCTGGCCAATCGCCACATAGATGCATTTCACCCCCGCGCCCTTCTGATTGATGATCGTATCGATCGCAATCGCGGTCTTGCCGGTCTGACGATCGCCGATGATCAGCTCACGCTGGCCACGACCCACCGGGATCATGGCATCGATGGCCTTCAGCCCGGTCTGAAGTGGCTGGCTGACGGATTGGCGGGCAATAACACCCGGAGCAATCTTCTCAATGGGCGAACGTCCCGCCTCATTAAGGGGACCCTTCCCATCGATGGGGCGCCCCAACGCATCAACCACACGACCAAGGAGACCGTCTCCGACAGGAACGTCGAGAATGCGCCCGGTACACTTGACTGAATCGCCTTCCGCAAGATGCTCATAGGCGCCCAGGACCACGGCACCGACAGAGTCGCGCTCCAGATTCAGTGCCATACCAAACGTGTTGCCGGGGAACTCGACCATTTCACCCTGCATGACATCGGAAAGCCCGTGGATGCGGACAATGCCATCGGTGAGACTGACAATCGTTCCCTCGCTACGCGACTCCACTCCGAGATCGAAGTTCTCGATCCGAGATTTAATGAGGTCACTGATTTCAGATGGATTCAGCTGCATAATTCTATTCTCGCTTTAATTCCAGAGACTTTTAGCCAGTCGCTCGATCTGACCGCGGACCGACGCGTCAATCACTCGATCCCCGGCACGAATGTAAACACCACCAATCAGACTCCGATCGACACTGACCTTGAGCCGAGCTTCCTTTCCCAGCACCTTGTTGAGGGTCTTGGTCAGTTTCGTTTTCTCTCCTGGGGTCAACTCATAGGCGGTGGCCACATCCACGTTGACATAACCCTCGTGGTCAGCGCGATACCGTTCAAAGAGCCCGGCGATATCGCTCACGAGGAAAAGACGGTTATTCTCAATGAGAAGCCTCAGAAAATTCTCCCCCTCGGGATCCAGCCGACCTTCGCACAGAGCGAGAAACGCCTTCACCAGGGCCTCGCGACGCACCTTCGGATTAGACGCCGCCGCCTGGACCCTTTGATCAGCCATCAACGCTGACAGAAACGCGAGATGACCCGACCACTGGTCCGCCGTGCCGGTCTCAGTGGCGCGCTTGTAAGCGGCAACCGCGTATGGTCTCGCCAAGGTTACCCGCTCACTCATGACTTCTTGTCCAGGGCCTTGTCAAGCTGCGAGAGGATGTCCTGATGCTTGGTGCGATCCACTTCGCTTTTCAGAATCTTTTCCGCCGCATCCACCGCCAAATGGGCGACCTCCTGACGGAGCCCTTCACGGGCCTTCTGAATGTCACGCTCAATTTCGGAACGGGCCGCGGTCACGATCCTCTCGCCTTCCACCTTCGCAGACTGCTTTGAATCTTCCACCAACTCACCAGCACGTTTCTGCGCCAAGGTCACAATGTCAGCCGCTTGATCCTTCGCTTCACGAAGAAGACCGGTAGCGCGTTTCTCGGCGAGATCCATCTCATGCTGCCCTTTCTCTGCGGCAGCCAGGCCTTCAGCGATCTTCTTTTTTCGCTCTTCGAGAGCCTGCATCAAGGGCGGCCACACGTACTTCATGGTGAACCACACCAGAAGCGCAAACGTGATCATCTGGCCGATCAGTGTTGCATTGATACTCACTGCGCTGTCCTCTCTCTCGTCAATTCGCCACTAAGGAAACCGTCTCGACAGAGGTTGATCAACCCTTGAGAGCCGACAGGAAGGGGTTAGCAAAGGTAAAGAACAACGCAAGACCCACGCCGATCATCGTGACCGCATCAAGGAGACCGGCCACGATGAACATTTTAACCTGCAGCAAAGGGACCAGCTCCGGCTGGCGCGCCGCACCCTCGAGGAACTTGCCACCCAGAATACCGAAGCCGATAGCGGTCCCGAGCGCGCCGGCGCCCAGAATAATTCCAACCGCGATGGCGGTGAGACCCTGTACATTGGCAATTGATGCGATTTCCATTGTTCCTCCGGAGGACAGCTGTGATTGAAAGTGAATTAAAGGATTAGTGTTCTTCGTGGGCAAGACTGAGATACACGATGGTCAGCACCATAAAGATAAACGCCTGTAGGGTGATGATCAAAATATGAAAGACGGCCCAGGGGAAACTTAACACGGGCTGGATATACCAGGGCAGCAACGCGATCAAGATAAAGATCAACTCGCCCGCGTACATGTTGCCAAAGAGTCGCAACGCCAATGAAACCGGACGAGCCACTTCTTCAACCACTTTCAACAACAGGTTGAAGGGGATCATCCACTTACCAAAGGGGCTCAGCAACATCTCCTTACCAAACCCAACAACGCCTTTGACTTTGATGCTGTAAAAAATAATCAGAAAAAACACCGCGATCGACATGCCGAAAGTGGCATTAAGATCGGTGCTTGGCACCACCCGGAGATACTCAAGTCCCAGCGCAGATCCAATGAGCGGCATCAGGTCGACCGGCAGCAGGTCCATGAAATTCATCAGCCAGATCCACACAAAAATACTCAAGGACAAGGGAGCGATCACCGCACTTTTACCATGAAAGGCGTCCTTCACCTGCGTATCGACAAACTCCACCAGCATTTCAGCAAAATTCTGAAAGGGTCCTGGCACGCCCGTCGTAGCCCGCTCGGCGACATACTTAAAAGCGAGCAGAAAGACCCCACCCAAAACCGCCGAGAAAAAAAGCGTATCAAGGTGTAAGGTCCAGAAACCTTCCCCGACTGACAATGGCGTCAGATGGTGAACAATGTACCCGGTCGCGCCGCCGCCGCCGTGCGCTTCAGTTGCCATGCTACTTACCCACTAATGTGATGCTCGCGCACCAGGAGCGCGAACCAGAAAATCGTCAACACCCAAACGTACCCGCCCATAAGCGGCAAAGCCTCAACGCCCGGAAGACTGAATACTCCCGCAAAAAGGCCCGCGGTGAGCAAGAGCTTCAGGCATTCACCCTGATAGAGGCGCCTTGCCACCTGCTTGGCCGTTTGGCGATCATCCCGAAAGCCAAATCGAAGCGAGAACACAAGATTGGGCATCCAAGCGATCACCCCACCTGCTAGAACCGAACCCGCGGCAACAGAACTCCAGAAGGCCCACACCAAGCCAGCCATCAAAACAGATGCGCAAAACTGAGCCATCAGCACCCAACGAACCACCGGAAACAGGCGCTTCGAAGCCTTAGGCCTGACGTTAAACAATTGCATCGAATGATATCAGCGACGCCACTGAAGATCAACGCTCGGCGTTCTTCTTGAAGTGGCTCAAAACCCCCTCAAGTTCATCAAGACTGCCATACTTGATGACCACTCTGCCACCCCCTTTGGCCCCATGGGCAATGGTCACGACCGCCCCGAGGTGCGAGGACATGGCATCCTCCAGCCGACGAATATCGGGGTCCTTACCGAGGGGCAAGACAGACGCTGGCTGGATGGGCCTTCCTTCCCGGAGGTCCTGAACCAGCGCCTCAACAGCGCGCACCGTTAACTGCCGCTCCACCACACGGGCCGCCAGAACCTGCTGCTGAGGCGCAGGAAGGCCCAGCATGGCCCGAGCATGCCCCATCTCGATCAAGCCCCTGGCGAGCAACACCTTAACTTCGGGATCAAGGTCATTCAGACGCAGCAAGTTGGTCACCGCAGCGCGTGACTTGCCGACCGCATCCGCCAACTGCTGATGCGTCATACGATACCCATCCAGCAATCGCTGCAACGCCTCTGCCTCTTCCAGGGCATTAAGGTCCTCACGCTGAATATTCTCAATCAGCGCAATGGCTAGCGCGGCCTGATCGGAGACCTTCCGAATAATCACGGGAATGTCCCTGAGACCCGCCAATTGCGAGGCCCGCCAGCGCCTTTCGCCGGCAATAATCTCATACCCCCCGGCGGTCAACTCACGCACCATGACCGGCTGCACCACGCCTTGCGCACTGATCGAGTTGGCTAATTCCTGAAGCTTCGAAGGATCCATCTCCTTTCGAGGCTGAAAAACACTAGGGCTCAGCTGATCCGTAGGAACAACCCGAAGCCGATCGCGATCCCGCTCACTGCCTTCTTCAAGCTTACCTGCCCCAAGGAGCGCATCAAGCCCTCGTCCTAAGCCTCTTTTTTTTACCGCCATGACCCTATACGTAATGGTAACGATGCAGCCAGATTACTGGTTGCGCCTGATAATTTCTTCGGCCAGAGCCAAATAGGCTTGAGCGCCCTTGGATCCCCTGTCGTACTGCAAAATAGACAAACCATGACTTGGCGCCTCGGCCAAGCGGACATTGCGAGGCACAATAGTATCAAAGACCTGGCCACCAAAATGCTGAAGCAACTGAGACGACACTTCGGCCGCCAATCGGCTCCGGGTATCGTGCATGGTTCTCAATAATCCCTCGACGTGGAGATCGGGGTTAATCATGTCCCTCACATTCTCCATGGTCCCCAGCAAGTCCGAGAGACCCTCCAGCGCATAGTATTCACATTGCATCGGGATCAGAATGCTATCAGCCGCCACCAGCGCATTGAGTGTCAAAATATTGAGTGCGGGCGGGCAATCAATCACCACAAAGTGGTAGTCGTCCCGGCAGACGGCCAATGCTTCTGAAAGAACGCGCTCTCGACCGATTCGGCTCATCAGCTCCACTTGAACCGCCGTGAGGTCCGAATTGCCAGGCAAAAGATCGAAACCCTCGGGATCCACGTTAACGATGACATCCCCCACAAATGCTTTACCGGTCAGCACCTCGTAGGCCGAATGACCCAGCTGATGCTTATTGACGCCACAGCCCATCGTCGCATTCCCTTGGGCATCGAGATCCACCAGAAGAACCCGGTAACCAAGACTCACTAAAGCAGCCGAGAGGTTGACACTGGTCGTGGTCTTGCCCACCCCGCCCTTCTGGTTGGCGACCGCCACAATCTTACCCATGAATAAATCCCGCACTCAGTTCAACCACATGCCGTTCGGCATCCAAACCCGGAACTCTGAGGGCATGAACCCCTATGATTCCCCCCTCAACCGCGGCCATTTCTTGTTCACCCAAGCGCCCCTTTAGGGCCAGTATCCGCCCCTCGGGCGACAAAAATCGTGACGCCAGATGACGGATATCCAAAAGACTTGCAAAGGCTCGCGCCATCACCCGATCGAAGGTCTCCTCAAAAACCGCATCCTCGACCCGCGCGACGACGACCTCGACATTGCGCAAACCCAGCTCCAGCGTCACTTGACGGACAAACCGGACTTTCTTGGCACTGGCGTCCAAGAGCACGAATCGCCGTTCAGGATGGAGAATGGCCAGCGGCAGCCCCGGAAGGCCCGCCCCCGTTCCGACATCGAGGATGGAGCGCCCCTCTAGAAACGGACTCACCGCGAGGCTATCGAGAAGATGAAGATCCACCGCCGCCCGAAGATCACGAATCGCCGTCAGATTGTAGGTTTTCCCCCATTTCTGCATTAAATGAAGAAAGCCCAAGAGCGCCGCGATCTGACCCCCATTCGCCGTCAAACCCAAGCCCCGAACTCCCGCCGTCAAGGCCGATTCAAGCTCGTCACCACCAGCGAGGCTCACGCCCCCCTCTTGCGAAGATGCACCAACAACAGGGAAACGGCGGCCGGCGTCACTCCAGGGATACGGGAAGCCTGACCCACCGTTTCAGGAGATTGCAGCCTCAGCTGTTCACGGACCTCATTGGAAAGACCCGTGACATTGGCATAATCCATCTGATCCGGCAAACGCCAATCATCGTAACGATGGATCCGCTCAATCTCTAGCTGCTGACGCTCAATATAGCCATGGTACTTGGCACGAACCTCGACCTGATCGGCGACCGCCTCATCAAGATCGCCCGGAGCAATCCCGACATAAGCCAACACCTGGCTCACCTTAAGCTCCGGCCGGCGCAGAAGATCCAATAAAAGAGCCTCCCGCACCAACGGGCTGCTGAGCGACGGCTCAAGCAGCGCCGCAACTTCCGACCCGGGCCTAACCAGCTGCCCCCGCAGCTGTGCTTCAAGCGAGTCGATCGCAGCCTGCTTGGCCTCAAAGGTGGCCCAGCGCCGGTCATCCACAAGACCCAAGCGCCGCCCGACGGGGGTCATCCGCTGATCGGCATTATCCTCACGCAACAGGAGCCGATACTCGGCTCGACTGGTAAACATCCGATAAGGCTCAGCAGTCCCTCGCGTAATCAGATCATCGATCATCACCCCGATATAGGCCTCACTCCGATCAGGCGACCAGGCCTCTTTTCCCTGTACTTTCAAGGCGGCATTGAGACCGGCGATCAGGCCCTGGGCGGCCGCCTCTTCATAGCCGGTAGTGCCATTGATCTGACCCGCAAAAAAAAGTCCCGGAATCCTTTTTGTTTCGAGCGAGGCCCTAAGGTCTCGGGGATCAAAGTAGTCATATTCAATGGCATACCCCGGCCGCGTGATATGCGCTGACTCAAACCCCCGAATTGAGCGGATAGCCCGATACTGAATATCGAATGGCAAACTGGTTGAGAACCCGTTAGGGTATATTTCGGTGACATCAAGGCCTTCCGGCTCGACGAAAATCGGGTGGGAATCCTTGTCGGCGAAACGAACCACCTTGTCCTCAACGGACGGACAGTAACGCGGCCCCACCCCCTCAATCACTCCGGTGAACATAGGCGAACGATCAAGCCCCTCCCGAATAATCTCGTGAGTCCGCTCGTTGGTTCTGGTGATGAAGCAGGATATTTGGCGGGGATGCTGCTCCCGGGCTCCCAGGAAGGAAAACACAGGGACCGGGTCATCCCCCGGCTGCTCCGCCATAGCCTTAAAGTCCAAGGAGCGACCATCCAGCCGCGGCGGCGTCCCCGTCTTCAGGCGGCCCACCCTGAGATCCATGTCGCGAAGGCGCGAGGAAAGGGCGTTGGACGGGGGATCCCCCAAGCGGCCGCCGGCCCCCTGCTCAAGGCCGACATGAATGCGTCCACCCAGAAAGGTACCGACCGTCAACACCACGGTAGGCGCCATAAACCTGAGCCCGATCTCCGTCACCACACCAGCGACCTGATGCCCCTCCAAAATGAGATCTGCTACCGACTGTTGGACGATTTTGAGGTGCGGCTGATGCTCTAAGGCCTTCCGGACCACCCGCCGATAAAGAACACGGTCAGCCTGGGCACGCGTCGCCCTGACCGCAGGGCCCTTACTGGCATTCAATACGCGAAAATGAATCCCGGCGTGGTCGGCAGCAAACGCCATCAAACCGCCAAGCGCATCAATCTCCTTGACCAGATGCCCCTTACCAATCCCGCCAATGGCGGGATTGCAGCTCATCTGGCCCAGGGTTTCCATGTTCTGAGTTAATAAAAGGGTGTTGGCGCCGAGACGCGCGGAGGCCAAAGCGGCCTCCGTTCCGGCATGACCACCCCCCACCACAATCACATCAAAGGCCTCGGACACAAACATCCCAAATACCACTAAAGCAGAACCTGAACAAAAGTCGCTACCTTACACCATCCAAACCCAAGGCTAAACTTTCTCGCATCAGCCACATGCTACAATTACAGCATTGAATCGACCTAAAATTAGGGGCTGCAGCCACGATGCATCGACTTTACCTTGTTCTCTCCCTTGGGCTCCTGCTGCTCCGAGCCTCCCTCCTCCACGCCGAAGGGGCTCCCCCACCGCTGATCCCTCCACCACCGCCCACCATCGATGCTAAGGCCTATATCTTGATCGATGCCGAGAGCTCCGCGGTCCTTGCTGAACAGCACGCCGACGATCAATTAGAGCCGGCCAGTCCGACCAAGATCATGACCGCCTACATCACGTTTCAGGACCTGGCGCGCGGCGCCCTCCACTTGGATGACATGGTGACCATCAGCCCTGAAGCTTCCAAAGCAGAAGGCTCAAGAATGTTTGCGGAAGGGGGATCTGCCATTGCGGTTGAGAACCTTCTTAAAGGCATGATCATCCAATCTGGGAATGACGCCAGTATCGCTCTCGCAGAGCGCATCGCCGGCTCTGAGCCTGCTTTTGCCGACCGCATGAACCAGACAGCCGCCCAACTCGGCATGACCAACACCCATTTCGAGAATAGCATGGGGCTCCCAAAGCCCAATCATTTCGCCAGCGCCCGAGATATCGCCCTCTTGACCCGCGCCCTCATCAAGGAGTTTCCTGAATATTACCCCTGGCATGCCCTCAAAGAGTTCAGCTTCAACAACATCAAGCAGCCCAATCGCAATCGGCTGCTGTGGATCGACCCCACCGTGGATGGCGTTAAGACGGGCCATACCGATGGGGCTGGCTACTGTTTGGTCGCGTCCGCGCTCCGCAACGACATGCGGCTGATCTCGGTGGTCATGGGCGCCAAAAGCGACAAAGCCAGAGCCTCGACCAACGCGGAGCTTCTGAGCTATGGCTTCAGGTTCTATGAAACCCGCCCCCTTTTTAAGGCCCACACCAAACTGGCTGATGCCCATCTCTGGAAAGGCTCCGAATCACAGGTGCCACTCGGACTCCAGCGAGACTTTAGCGTCACCTTCCCAAGAGGCCAATACGACACCCTCAAGGCCACGATGGAAGTCGACAATAACAGCACGGCCCCCGTTCATGTCGGAGACAAACTAGGCGAGGTCAAGGTCGTCCGGAATGGCGAGGTGATGGCCCAACAGAACCTGATCGCCCTTGAAACGATCGAGCGCGGAGGACTCTTCAAGCGGCTGTTCGACGAGATAGCCATGATGATAAAAAAATAGCACTGAGAGACTCATGAGTGATCAAGATCCGACTGTCTACCTCAACGGGGAGTTTCTCCCCCTCTCAAAAGCCCGTATCCCGGTTCTCGATCGCGGCTTTTTGTTTGGCGACGGCGTCTATGAAGTCATTCCTGTCTATGGCGGAAAACCCTTAAGGCTCGAGGCCCATCTGAGAAGGCTGGACGAAAGTCTCGCGGGTATTCGGATGCAATCACCTTACCAAGACATCGAATGGTCGACCATTTTCGATCGCCTGATCAGCGGGAATCATGACCAGCAGATCTATCTTCAGGTGACCCGTGGGGCCGATCACAAACGGGACCACGCTATTCCAAGCCAGGTGACACCCACCGTTTTTGCCATGTGTTCCGCCATCACCCCGATTCCTTTGGCAGGCATTAAAGCGGTTACAGTACAAGATAGTCGATGGGACCGCTGCAACATCAAGGCCATCACCCTTTTGGCCAATGTCTTGCTTCGTCAGGAAGCCCTTGATGAGGGAGCCGCCGAAGCCATTCTGGTGCGCGACGGGCTGGTCCTCGAGGGATCTGCCAGCAACATCTTTCTCATCAAGGACGGCCGGGTGATCACGCCACCCAAGGGCCCCTCGATCCTGCCCGGCATCACCCGCGATCTGGTCCTGGAATTGGCGGCGTCTTTGGGATTCCCGACCGAGCAGCGGGACATTCACGTGGCGGAACTCCTATCAGCCGATGAATTTTGGATCACGAGCTCCACCCGTGAAATTCTGGCGGTGACCGAGCTGGATGGACGCCTCCTGCACGGCGGGCAGCCAGGACCCGTGTGGCGCAAGGTTCTAACGGCCTATCAGGATTACAAGTCGGCTTTACGTTTGGCAGGAAAATCACTTTAGAGCCATCTATCTGCTGATGACGCGGCGCCCTCAGTGTTGCGCAAGGCCCTCAGCAACGATCGCCATCAACCCTGGAACTGGCATGACCTCTGAGACCAACGACACGCTCATCCCATTCCCCTCGGAATTTCCCATCAAGGCGTTCGGCACAGCCCATGAGAGTTTCGAAAGCCACGTACTCGAGATCGTTCAGCGACACGCCCCCGACACCACGCTGAATCAGGTCACCCGCAGAAAGAGCCAAGGGGGGAAATACGATGCTGTCACGGTCACCATCATGGCCACCAGCAAAAGCCAACTTGATGCGATTTATCGCGATCTAACCGCATCCCCGGATGTCATAATGGCCCTCTAAAGCGCCCCCTGACGACACACCCTGACACACCCCCTTATATATGCCGTCAACTGACATCAACACGCATTCCCCCGAAGAGCACCTGAGGCAGCTCATGAAGGAGGTTGTTGAGCTTCTGAACAAACACAAGCTCGAGGAGACCATCGTCAAACAGCAGGACATGCCCGAGCATGCGCTGGTTGAATCCCTCATGTATAAACGCCATCAGGAGGCCATAAAGACCATCCTCAAGGGCCTTCACTCCGCCGATATTGCTTACATCCTAGAATCGCTTCCTGTCGATCAGCGACTTTCTCTTTGGGAATTCGTCGAATCAGCCCTCGACGGCCAAATCCTCCTCGATGTATCCGACGCAGTCCGCGAGACGCTGATCTCGTGCATGGACAATAACGAATTGTTAACGGCGACAGGGCAACTCGACACCGACGAAATTGCGGACCTCGCTCCCGATCTTCCGGAAGAGGTCATGGAGGAGCTACTTCAGAACCTCAATGACCAGAATCGCCAGCGCCTCCAGTCGGTCCTGGCTTATGACGCCGATAGCGTTGCGGCTCACATGGATTTTGGCATGGTGACCATCCGCGCCGACACGTCCTTGGGCGTCGTCCTTCGCTACCTCCGTCAGCGAGGCGAACTGCCAGAACACACCGACAAGCTGTTTGTGGTTGACGAATATAATGTCCTTCAGGGCGTCCTATCCCTGAAACGATTGGTGACCAATAATGCGGAGCAGTCGGTGGCTTCGGTCATGGCCCGTGATATTGTTTTTTTCCGTGTTAACGACGATGTTGAAGAGGCCGCTCGCGCCTTCGAGCGTTATGACCTCCTATCAGCACCGGTGGTCGATGAACAGAATCACCTCCAAGGACGACTGGGCATCGACGTGATTGTTGATATCATTCGCAAAAAATCCGACGAGGAACGTCTATCCGAAGCCGGCCTGCGAGATGATGAAGACCTCTTCTCCAGCGTCTGGAAGAGTGCTAGAAACCGCTGGCTCTGGCTCGCCATCAACCTCATCACCGCTTTTGTTTCGACCCGGGTTATCGAACTCTTCGACGATGTCATCGTCAAGATTGTTGCGCTGGCCTCACTGATGCCGATTATCGCCGGTATCGGCGGCAATACCGGCAATCAGACCAGCATCCTGATCGTTCGATCCCTGGCGCTGGGGATCATCAATTCGACCAATACGACTCGCCTGATCATCAAAGAAGTGGTCATCGGCCTCCTCAACGGGATCGTTTGGGGTGGCGTGCTGGGCCTCATGGCTTACCTTCTTTATCATAGCCCTGGTCTTGGTATGGTCATGGCCGGTGCGACGCTGCTTAACCTCCTGGTCGCTGCCATCATGGGACTCTCCATACCGCTGATCCGCCACCGCATGGGACTTGATCCTGCTATCGGCACCAGCGTCCTCCTGACGGCTATGACGGATGGAATGGGCTTCTTTATTTTTCTAGGGCTCGCCAAACTCTTTCTTGACACCCCCCATTGAATGCCCCCATTCCTCAATGGCTTGGATCTTGTGATTACGCGGAAGTCCTTGAGGCGATGCGCGACTATACCCGCCAACGCGACGCAGATTCGTGCGATCACCTTTGGTTCCTGGAGCATACTTCGGTTTATACCCTCGGCTTAAATGCAGATCCACGCCACCTCCTAGGCCATTCGATGGATCCGGTCATTCGCTCTGACCGTGGCGGTCAAATCACCTGGCACGGGCCGGGGCAATTGATGATCTACACGATCTTGGATCTTCGCCGCAACAACATCGGCATCAAGCGGATGATTCAAACCCTGGAACACATCGTGATTGACCTCATGGCGCAATTCGGCATCAAGGCGACCCGCCGAGAAGGAGCCCCGGGCGTCTATGTCGATCAGAAAAAGCTTGCCTCTGTTGGGCTCAAAGTGAGTCGCGGCTGCTGCTATCACGGCCTCGCGCTCAATGTAAACGCTGACCTTCGTCATTTCGACCTGATCAATCCCTGCGGTTACGAAGGCCTATTGATGACCTCGCTCCATCAGTTGGGCATAGAGACAAAGCCTCAAGCGGTGGCCCCTGCTCTGAGTGTTTTATTGAACCAACAGCTTGGATTACTCTCTCATCATCACATTTAACGTGGCTGATAACGACATGAACGACACCAAGGATTTTGAGGCGCCCTCAAGAAAAAAGCCAGAGACACATCAACGTAATGCCGACAAACTGAGCCGAATCCCCATCAAGGTTGATGCCTCTGCTCCATTGATCAAGAAGCCCGCCTGGATCAGGACTCGCATCGGCCATGCGGGACCCGTAGAAAACATCAAACGCATTCTCCGCGAAAATAAGCTTCACAGCGTCTGCGAGGAGGCATCTTGCCCAAACCTCTCTGAATGTTTCTCCAAAGGGACGGCTACCTTCATGATTTTGGGGGATGTTTGCACACGGCGCTGCCCCTTCTGTGATGTGGCACATGGGAAGCCAAAACCGCCTGACCTCTTGGAGCCTGCGCATCTTGCGAAGACGATCCAAGAACTCAAACTTCGCTATGTGGTCATCACCTCGGTCGATCGCGACGACCTTCTCGATGGGGGCGCAGCGCATTTTGTCGCCTGCATCGAACGGATCAGGTCGGTTTCACATGAAACTCTGATTGAGATTTTGACCCCAGACTTTAGGGGGCGGCAACACGTGGCTATAGAGCGCCTATCTGCCTGCCCTCCGGATGTGTTCAACCATAACCTCGAGACAGTTCCAAGGCTTTACAAGGCGGTGAGACCGGGCGCTGATTACCACGCATCACTGGCCCTCCTCAAGGCATTCAAGCAAGAGCAGCCGATGGTTCCCACAAAATCAGGCCTCATGTTAGGCCTGGGTGAAACCCTTGATGAGATCATTGAGGTGCTTCAGGATTTAAGAGCCGTAGGCTGTGACATGCTGACCATCGGCCAATACCTTCAGCCAAGCCGCGATCATTTACCGGTTGCTCGCTACGCACCACCGGATGAATTCAAAGCGCTGGAGCATAAGGCCCTGTCGCTCGGTTTCTCTTCTGTCGCGAGTGCCCCCATGGTGCGCTCTTCCTATCACGCGGATCTTCAGGCAGAAAGCGTCCTTTAGGGGCGACATCTGCAACACGAACGTATAAGCCCCCCCCAATAAAAAAGGGCCCCTCACCATACGATGAGGAGCCCTCCATTCCCTAACCATCAGGTGCCGGGCGAACCCGGCACCTCAAGGCCTTACATGAAGGATGGGATCAACGGAGCGTCAACCTGAGAGA
>Ga0114962_10000556_pt1 | contig 33274 bp, 28 predicted proteins | sample C_130820_MF_Meta_FD_87017 | JGI IMG/M metagenome (GOLD analysis project Ga0114962, IMG submission 87017) | Freshwater microbial communities from Lake Croche, Canada to study carbon cycling - C_130820_MF_MetaG | ecosystem: Environmental > Aquatic > Freshwater > Lake | place: Lake Croche, Canada...
CAATAAACACTCCGCACTCGTCAATGGAAGGCGATGGCAGCGGCTGGACGAAGCATTGCCAGCTCAGCCAATCGCCCTTGGCCGATGGGGGTCAGTCCCGCTTTTCGAGCATGGTGTTGTGGAAACGGGACCCGCATGTTCGAAAAGCGGGACTGACCCCGCAATCCCATTGCCAGCTCAGCCAATCGCCCTGCAGGCATGCGTGGAAATGGCCATTGACCCTCCCGAGTAACTTGAAGATTTACCGCAGAGTCGCAAAGGCCGCCAAGGAGCGCAGAGGAGCATGGGTTATCGAGAAATATCCTGTCTTGCTCCGCGTCCCTTAGCGGCCTTCGCTGCTCTGCGGTAAGCATTTGGCAGTCAGTCTCGCTCGCTTTGCTCGGCTGGGGTTTCCGTCGTCCTTTCTGAGTTGACCCGCCGCGCCGCAGCGCGCACCTTGCTGCGCATGCGCTGGTTTGTCTTGTTCGGTATTGCAACCGCTCGGCTGGCTTGGGCCGGGCTGGATCCGGCTCGCGTGAGTGCCGCGGGTGACAACGCGCCGGTTCTGCTGGCCTTTGCGGAGGCGGCGGCCAAGGATTTTGGCGATCCCGGGGCCAAGGCCGCCGCATTTCTGGTGGCCGGCATGCCCGACGGCGACCTGCGCTCGCTGAGCCAGGATTTTCTGATGAAAAACCTGCGTCTGGCGCTGCAGACGCGCGATGAGTATCCATGGTCGAAGCAGGTACCCGAGGCGTTGTTCCTCGATTGGGTCCTGCCCTACGCCCAACTCGATGAACCGCGCGACGCCTGGCGCGCCAATCTCCACGCTCAGTGCACCACCATCGTTAAAGACTGCCATACCGCCACTGCAGCCGTGCTGGCGATCAACCGCACACTCTTCAAACAACTCGGCGTGAAATACAGCACGCGCCGCCAGCGCCCTAACCAAAGTCCGCAGGAATCCATCGCCCAGGGCCTGGCCAGTTGCACCGGTCTGTCCATCATCCTCGCCGACGCCTGCCGCAGCATCGGCATCCCCGCCCGCGTCGCCGGCACCGCCCTCTGGGCTAACAAAAGTGGCAATCACACTTGGGTTGAAATCTGGGACGGCGACTGGCATTGCGCCGGTGCCGGCGAACCCAGCTCCGACGGCCTCGACCACGGTTGGTTCATCGGCAACGCATCCCAGGCTATCGCCGAGGACCCGACCTACGCGATCTGGGCGAACCGGTGGGCCCCTGCCAAGGCGTCTTTCCCCCTAGTCTGGAATCCTGCCGACCACTCGGTCCCTGCCGTCAATGTCACCGCTCGCTACACCAGCGGCACCCACAACAAGGCTACCGATGCCGACAAGAATCCCGCCGCCGCCACGCTTCATCTGCGCGTGCTGGAGGATGCCGGCCTGCGCGTGGTGGCCCGCGTCGAGTTGCTGGACCAGGCCGGCCAATTCATCCACGCCGTGACCACCCAGGCCGGTAACTCCGATTTGAATGACATGCCGACCCTCGATGCGCAGCCAGCCACCGCCTTTACCCTGCGCGTCCTGCGCGACGGCCAAGCCCGCGACTTTCCCCAGACCGCCGCGGCAGCCGGCGACACCGTCCTCGATCTAACATGGTCGAAGGGCCGCCCCGCGGCAGCCACCCCGGGCTTGCTCGCCCTGCGCAAGTGGTTGTGCCAGCCTGCTGCCGCAGCGCTGCCCGCCATCCCGCCCGCCTCTCTAACGAAAAATGAGGCTGTGGCGGCCGGTGCTCTCGTGTGGGACCAATGGCGAACGCACATGGCGGCGACCCGCAGCGCCGAGTGGCATGACCAAGTCATCACCATCGGCGACAAAAGTATGCGACTGCTCACCCGCGTGTTCGGCGCGCCCCCGGCCGACGGCCGCAGCCTGTGGATTTCCATGCACGGCGGCGGCGGCGCGCCCGCCGAGGTCAACGACCAGCAGTGGCAGAACCAAATCCGCCTCTATCAACCCGCCGAAGGCATCTACCTTGCGCCGCGGGCCCCCACCGACCATTGGAACCTGTGGCATGAGGGGCATATCGACGAGCTCTTCGACCGCCTCATCGAAGACGCCGTGTTGCTCGCGGGTGTGAACCCGGATAAGATTTATCTGATGGGATACTCGGCCGGCGGCGACGGCGTCTATCAGCTTGCGCCGCGCCTGGCCGACCGCCTGGCCGCCGCCTCAATGATGGCCGGCCACCCGGGCAATGCCTCGCCGCTGGGCCTGCGCAACTTGCCATTTGCGATTTTCGCCGGCGGCGAGGATGCTGCCTTCAAGCGCAATAAAATTGCCGCCGAGTGGGGGGCTAAGCTCGACGCCCTTGAACAACAGGAGCCCGGTGCTTATGTCCACTGCGTCAACGTCTATCCGGGCCTGCCCCACTGGATGAATGGCAAGGACGCCGAAGCCCTGCCGTGGATGGCCAAATTCACCCGCAACCCATGGCCAAAAAACATCGCTTGGTGCCAGTCCGACCGGGTCCATGACCGTTTCTACTGGCTGGTCCTGCCCGAGGGCGTCGCTGCGGCCGGCCTCACCATCCATGCTTCCGCTGAAAATAATGTCATCACTCTCGATGCACCCGGGGTCACCCAACTCACCCTCCGCCTCCACGACCGCCTGGTGGATTTGGACCGAGCGCTCAAGGTGCGGCTGAACGGCAAAACCGTCTTCGAGGGCAAGGTGACCCGCCAGGCCGACGCCATCCTCAAGTCGCTCCAACAGCGCGCCGATCCCCACAGCGCCGCCACCGCCTTGCTGGAAATACATGGCTGAGCCAGCAAGGCTCTGCCAATTCTCTCGCCATGAGCCGCCGGACAAGATGCCCGGTTCATGTGGCGGGGGCATCCTGCCAGCCGCCTCTTCCTGTTTTGTTTCTGCATCGACTAAGTTACCAGGATTGGGCATCCTGCCCGCATCGCCCAGGTGAGGCGAATGGAGACCTTGAGCTACGTCCCAGCGGGTTTTTCCAATTGCGTTGCTACTTTCGCCGGCTCGTGGCTCAATCATCCTAACAAAGCGATATGAAATATTCCCCCCGCCTCATGCTCGCGGTCCTGCTGATCTCTGCTTGTCACAACAAGCCATCCGCCACCTCTCCTGTGGCAAGTGTTCCCGCAGCAGCAGTCCAACTAACACCCGCTACCCTTGCCACCCATCAGGCCACCGAGGACGTCGTCGGCACCGTTCGCTCAAAGCAGCGCGCCGTCATCGAGGCCAAGGTCAGCGGCCGGCTGCTCCAGTACCGGGCCGACCCCGGTCAGTTGGTGAAATCCGGCGAGCAGCTCGCGGAATTGGATGTGCAGGAAATTCGCGCCAAACTCGAGCAGGCGAAGGCGCTGCTAGACCAGGCGCAGCGCGATCTGGGCCGCCAACAACAACTCATCGCCAGCAATGCCACCAGCCAGCAGGAACTCGATGCCGCCGCCGCCCGCGTCAAGGTCGCCGCCGCCGCTCTCAATGAAGCGGAAACCATGCTCGGTTATGCCAGGGTCACCGCGCCATTTGATGGAGTGGTCACCCGCAAGCTAGCCGACGTCGGCGATCTGGCGATGCCCGGCAAACCACTGCTGGAAATCGAGGCACCCAACGTGCTGCGCTTTGAAACCGACCTGCCCGAAAGCCTGCTAGAACGCGTCAGGCTCGGCGCAACCCTCACCGTCACCATCCCATCTCTGACAAAACCCCTGGCCGCCACCATTTCCGAAATCTCACCAGTGGCCGATGCACTCAGCCGCACGTTTCCCGTTAAACTCGATCTGCCGCAGGCCACCGGCCTGCGCCCCGGCCAGTTCGGCCGCGTCGCGGTGCCCGTGGCGGAGACCAAGTTGTTGCTAGTGCCGCGCCAAGCCGTGCTCAAGCGCGGCCAGCTGGAGCTGGTGTTTGTCGTTAGAGAAAATCGCGCCTTGCTGCGCTTGGTCAAGACTGGGATATCGTTAGGTGAACAACTTGAAATCCTCTCCGGCCTCGAGCCCGGCGATGCAGTGGTCACCAGTGATGCATCCCACCTAAGCGACGGCCAACCCGTGACGAGCCCACAACCATGATTCACACATCTGCCGCGCCCCATAAGTTAGGTATTGCCGGGCGGATTGCCGCCACGTTCATCGACTCCAAGCTCACCCCGCTGATCATTGTCGCTGCGGTTTTATTAGGTACGGCGGCCATCGTGTTGTTGCCGCGCGAGGAGGAGCCCCAGATCAAGGTGCCGATGGTCGATGTGATGGTGGCCATGCCCGGCTCCAGCTCCAAGGAAGTCGAGGAACGCGCGACCCGGCCGATGGAAAAATTGTTATGGGAGTTGCCCGGCGTGGAATACATTTATTCCACCTCGCGCGACAGTGAGAGCCTGCTCATCGTGCGCTTCAAGGTGGGCGAGGACCCGCAAACCAGCCTGGTGAAGCTCACCGAGAAACTCCGCTCTAACTTTGATCGCATCCCCCCCGGCGTGGGCGCACCACTGGTCAAACCCAAGAGCATCGATGACGTACCGATCCTCGGTCTGACATTCCATAGCAGCCGCTACGACCACCTGACGTTGCGGCGGCTCGCCGCGCAAGTGGAGGAATCTATCAAACAAGTGCCACTCGTCGCCGAGACCGCGCTCATCGGCGGGGCTCACAAGACGGTGCGCGCAATCCTTGATCCTGTTAGGCTGGCCTCGCGCGGCCTCAGTCCGGCGGGCCTTATCCCGATGTTGCAGCAAGCCAACCGCCAGTACCGCGCCGGCGGCCTGACCACTGGCAACCGCGAGGTGCTGGTGGAGACCGGCGCGTTCCTCAAATCCGCCGCCGAGGTCGGCAACGTGGTGGTGGGCGTGTTCGGAGCGCGCCCGGTCTATCTGAGAGAAGTGGCCGAAGTCGTGGACGGCAGCGAGGAGCCCAGCCAATATGTGTTGTTTGGCGCCGGCAGCCACATCGAGGAACCTGCCGTGACCCTCAGCATCGCCAAGCGCCCCGGTGCCAACGCCATTGCGGTGGCCGACGACGTGTTGCGCAAGCTCGACCTGCTCAAGGGCAAGCTCATCCCGGCCGAGGTGACGGTGGACGTCACCCGCAACTATGGCGAGACTGCGGCGGAGAAAAGCAATGAATTGTTATTGCACATGGGCATCGCCATCTTCGGCGTGTCGTTGCTCATCTGGCTGACGTTGGGCTGGCGCGAATCGGGGATAGTGGCGGTGGCGATTCCGGCCACCCTCGCGCTCACCTTGTTAGTATTTTATCTGTACGGGTTCACTCTCAACCGGATCACACTCTTTGCGCTGATTTTCAGCATCGGCATCCTCGTTGACGACGCCATTGTGGTGGTGGAAAATATCGTCCGCCATTTTCATCTTCCAGCTAACAAAGACCGCGGATGGTCGGCCATCGCGGTGGAGGCGGTCAACGAAGTGGGCAATCCGACCATTCTGGCCACCTTCGCGGTGATAGCTGCGGTGTTGCCGATGGCGTTTGTCGGCGGCCTAATGGGGCCGTACATGCGGCCCATTCCCATCGGGGCGAGTGCGGCGATGTTCTGGTCGTTGCTAGTCGCCTTCATCGTCACGCCGTGGGCGTCGATCCGGATTTTGCGCTGGGGCAAGAAATATGGGGAGCGCCGGCTCTCTGATGGGGAGCGCCGGCGTCCCGCCGGCAGTGTTCGGCATCCTGCCGAACACTCTTCGACCCTAGCAGAGCTCACCGCAGCTTCTGCCGAACACTCTTCGACCCTAGCAGAGCTCACCGCAGCTCCAGCCGAACACTCTTCTACACCCGTCAGCGCCCACCCGGAGGATTTCTTCACCAAACTCTATCGCCGGGTGATGGGGCCGCTGATTTACCATGCGGGCTGGCGCTGGGCGTTTCTGGCAGGGATCACGCTGTTGTTGTTAGCGTCGTTCGCCACGGTCGGGCTGGGCTGGGTGAAAGTGAAAATGCTACCGTTTGACAACAAGAGTGAGTTCCAAGTGATCCTCAACATGCCGGAGGGTGCCTCGTTAGAACAAACGACCGCCGTCGCCCGCGAGATGACCGCGGCCATCCGCAACGAACCGGAAGTTACGAACTGGCAGATCTATGCCGGGGTCGCCTCGCCGTTGAATTTCAGCGGGCTGGTGCGTCATTACTTCCTGCGCCGTGCTGCCAACAGTGCCGATATCCAAGTCAATCTGGTGCCCAAGCATGAGCGCAAGGCGCAGAGCCACGAGATCGCCAAGCGGGTGCGGCCGGGCTTGGCGGCCATTGCCGCACGCTATGAGGCGCGCATCGCCATTGCCGAGGTGCCGCCTGGCCCGCCAGTGTTGCAAACGTTGGTGGCCGAAATCTATGGACCGGATGAAAAGTCCCGGCTTCTGTTAGCTGAAAAGGTCAAGACCATCTTCAAGCAAACCCCCGGGGTGGTGGATGTGGATTGGTATCATGAGGCCGACCAGCAAAAAGACCGCTTCATCATCGACAAGGAAAAGGCCGCGCTGCATGGCATCAGCGCCGCCTCGATTTCCCAGACACTCAAAATCGCCGTCGATGGCGAGACGGTCGATCTGCTGCACCAACCCGCCGAAAAAGAGGATGTGGATATCCGCCTCGAAATTGCCCGCTCGGCGAAAACGACCACTGATGAGTTGTTAGCTCTGCGGGTGCGCTCCGGCGATGCCAATGCCCTGCCCGAGCCGGGTGCCGCCGCAGCTCCCTTGGTGCCCTTGCGCGAACTGGTAACCATCGAGCACGGCGTCGTCGAGAAAAGCCTCTATCACAAAAACCTGATGCCCGTCACCTATGTCATTGGCGACGTCGCCGGGTTAGTTGAAAGCCCGGTGTACGCCATTCTCAAGATGAACGAGGCATTGAAAAAACTCGACACCCGGGATTGCGGCGGCAGCGGTGCCACCTTGCAAATTCACAATGCCAGCATGCCATTTTCCGATGCCGAGCCGTCGCTCAAATGGGATGGCGAATGGCATATCACCATCGAGGTGTTCCGCGACCTTGGCTCGGCCTTCGCCGCTTGTTTGGTATTGATCTATGTGTTGATGGTCGGCTGGTTCCGCTCGTTCATTACCCCGGCCATTGTTATGATCGCCATCCCGTTCTCACTCGTCGGGATTCTGCCTGCCCACGGCTTGATGGGGGCGTTTTTCAGCGCCACGAGCATGATCGGATTTATGGCCGGCGGCGGCATCGTGGTTAGAAATTCGATCATTCTGGTGGACTTCATCGAACTGCGCCTGCGCGAAGGCATGGCCCTCAGCGAAGCAGTCATCGATGCCGGGGCGGTGCGCTTCCGGCCGATGTTGCTCACCGCCATGGCGGTCATCGTCGGTGCCGCAGTCATTCTGGCCGATCCGATTTTCCAGGGTCTGGCTATCGCACTGATGGCCGGCGAGGTAGCCAGCCTGCTCATCTCCCGGATGGCCGTGCCGCTGCTTTATTATGCATTCAACTGCAAGAAGGGATAGCGCGTGTGGAACGACACTTGCCAAATGTCGTGGCTTGCGCCCCCCCATTCACACGGGACTTTGGCAAGTCCCGCTCCCAAGCTCCGCATTACCAGATTACCCGTGATTTCCTGGCCAATCCGCAACAGATGTTCAAGATCCTGTTCGCACAAGATGACGCGACAGGGGGAGATAACAAAAGTGCGGTGAGTGTCCGGCGGAATGCCTCGGAGAGCGTGACTTGGTCGCGAGTTGTTGGAGTTGCGCGCGAGAATATCTGTTGCATTCCAGCGGCGCGCCTATGACCGCCGCTGCACATGAACCGCCAATGAATCCGCCGCACTCCGACACTCGCCAGCAAGCTGGCTTGGCCTGGCGGCAGCAAGCTGCCGCACTCCAAGCGCTATCTCATGCGTATCGGCGGTCACAGGCCGCTGCTACAATCCATCTCAGAGGCATTGCAACAGTTACTATTGCGCGCTCACAGCGGATCGCCGCTTTCCATCGGCTGGATTTCGGGCTACGGCTATGGGCGTGATCCGCTCGCTCCGGTTGATGAACTTCCGCTGTTTTGAATCGCTGGCCATTGAGGTGCCGGCGAGCGGTGGCGTGTTTGTGGGCAACAACGCACAAGGGAAAACCTCAATCCTCGAGGCGCTGTGCGTGTTGGTGCGGCTCCACTCGCCACGTAGCCACCGCCTTGCCACGCTGGCACGCAGTGGCAGTGCTGGCTTCGGCGTGGCGGGTGACCCATGGCAACAGGAGCGGCAGGTCCGCCAATCGCGCGATGGCCTGCGATTCAAGGTGGACGGCGAAATCCGTGCCAGTCAGGGGGCTTACCTCAACGACGGCGGCCTGGTGGTGTGGATGGGCAACGAGGACCTCGACCTCATCCGGGGCCCCGGTGAACAACGCCGGCGTTACCTGGATTTTCTCGGTGCCCAACTCGATCCGGACTACCGCCGCGCCTGGTCGCGCTACCGGTTGGCGCTGCGAGCGAAAAACCTGTTGCTCAAAGACGCCAGGCCGCGGGATGCGGAAATTTTATCCTACGAGGAAATTCTCGTTGTCACCGGCACGCTGCTGATGGAAGCCCGCGCCCGCCTGATAGCCGAACTCGCGCCGCTAGCCGCCGCCGCCCAATGCATCGTCAGCGGCAAGGATGAGATTTTGACGCTGCACTACCTGCCCGCCAGTGGTCCGGACTTGCGCGAGGCCATGCTGCAGGCTCGCGAGCGTGAGTCGCGATTGCGCCAGGCGGTCGTTGGCCCCCATCGTGACGAGCTCGGGCTGCGGCTCCACGGCATGCCTGCCGCCGATTACGCCAGCGAAGGGCAGTTGCGCACACTGGCCCTAGCGCTCAAGCTCGCCCAAGGCAAATTGCTGGAACAACGCGCCGGCACGCCCCCGATCTACTTGATGGATGATATTTTTGGCGAGCTCGATCCGGGCCGCCGCAATGCACTGATGAACTATCTGCCAGGTAGGGCCCAGAAATGGATCACCACCACCCACCTCGACTGGTTGCGGGACACTCCAGCGGTGGCAGAGATCGCCCGCTTCCAGGTGGCTGGCGGCAATGTTAGCCGGCCAAGCTAAGGAGCGACGATGCTTTGTGTCATGGGGAGCGACGACCCTACTGTCGTCGTGGGGAAGTAGCGAGCCTTCGGCGCGTCGTCATGGACCGCGCTTCCGCTACCACCACAGGAATGTGGCGGCTCCATGCGCTCTGCGAGCGCCCCCTAAATTCACGCCAGATCCTTGGCTGTGACGGAGGTTTGCTCGCGTGAGCCGAGAAGGCGGGCTTGGCGCACCACCTGGGTCGGGGTGGCGTCAAAGCGAAAGCTGTGGCAATTCGGGCAAATATCCGTGCCGCCACCGACGATCGAATTGCAGCCCTCACATACCTTGTAGGCTGCCGGATTGGCGGCAATCTTGGCGGCGGCTTCGGCCCGTGTGCTGGGTGGCTTGGAGTCTGGCATGACTGGATGAAAAAAGCGGTACCGGCTGGCGGTCCGCTTGTTTCGAAACAATTAGCGGGCCTGGTATCAGGCGAGGACAGCCAAGGCCTTGGCGGTCTTGCGCTTGAGATTGGCGGCCTTGTTGGGGTGGATGAGGTTGCGCTTGGCAGCCTTATCCACGGCGGAAGCGAAGGTGCTCGCGGCGGTGGCGGCGGCGGGTTGATCGCCAGCGGCGACGGCAGCAAGGGTCTTGCGGCGAAGCGTCTTCATGCGGTTTTTTTCCGCGCGATTGCGTTCGGTGCGGACTTCAGTTTGACGGACGCGCTTGAGGGCGGATTTCGTGTTGGCCATGGTATTGGGGGAGAGGTTGCCGGAGTTTGAAACGGCGGGCAGCGAACCTTAAAGACTCGCGCCTAGCTGTCAAGCTCGGGTTTGTGGTATTTTCAGGAACGCTGTTTGGTGACTGCCGAAGTTGGCATGGATGGCTGCGCTTGGGCGGACCTGCCGAGTTGGGCGGCTTGGGCCGAGTCAGCGGCGCGGGCGGAAGCAATGGAAGTATTGACGACGAAAACATCGGCGCCAAGGCCGACGCGGTTGTAGAGATCGATGACGTCGCTGCCGCCCATGCGGATGCAACCATAGGAGGCAGGGGTGCCTAGACGGTATTCTTCGGGGGTGCCGTGGATGTAGATGCAACGCGCAAAGGCGTGGCGGTTGGCCGCTTCGGTCCCGCGCAGCCACAGAATGCGACTTACGATCGGGTCGCGGCCAGGGGCATTTGGGGAAATCACTTCACCGGTGAACCGGCGCTGCTTGAACACCCCGCCGGCCGGCGCGTGGTCGCCAATTTTGCGACTCACTTCCATGCGGCCCAGGGGCGTGCAATAGCTGCCGTTGCGATCGCCAAGGCCAAATTTGGAAGTGGAAATTTTGTAGGATTTGACCGGTTGGCCATAGCGCACCAGCAGCAGTCGCTGGTCGCGGACGCTGACGATCACTTTGTGGGCTCCGTCCTTGGGGGCATAGCCGCAACTGGTGAAGCCCAGAGCAACGAGGAGGCCGCCACTGGCCAGCAGCAAGCGGCGGAGCGGGGAGTATCCGGGGCGTTGCCCGGAGTCAGGGTTTATCGCGGAAGGAGGCGTCACTGGTGAGGATGGGCGCGAGCGCAGGAAGCAGGCGGGCGAGGGAAGACAGCGAGGTGTAGAAAAATCCCACTGGGAAAGGCATGAGCAAGACCGCCGATGCCCAGCGGCCCTGCATGACTGCCTCGGCGACGACAAAGAGGAAGAAAAACCCGAACAGCAACTCGACGAAGGGGGTGAGGGTCTTCATGGCCTTGTAGCTGCTGTTTTTCCAATCGTGGCGCTTGGCTTGGCCGATGCCGTACTTGGGGGTGCGGACGAAGCCGGACTGATGGTTGCAGAGAGCCTCAATGACGGCCTTGGCATTGCTGATGGACATGCCGATGCCTAAGGCGAGGAGCAGAGGCAGGTAGGGGATTTCCCGCCACCACGAGCCGGGCCGCAGCGCCTTTTGCGAAACCAGATAGAACAGGACCACCGACACCGACGAGAAGAAGAAAATCGGTACGTTGACGATGTAGTAGCCGTATTTGCCGAAGTCTGGCTGGCAGTGCTGGTTGGGATAGATCAGGAAGCACAGGCAGATGAGCATCAGGTAGGCGAAATTGGACGTCAGGTGGGCGGTGGCCTCCATTTTGATGAACAAGGGCACGTCGGCCCTCCAGATGGCGGGGAGGACTTTTTTGCAAACTTGGATGGAGCCTTTGGTCCAGCGGTGTTGTTGGCTCTTGAAGCCGTCCATATCCACCGGCAACTCGGCGGGTGTTTCCACGTCATTGAGGAAAATGAAGCGCCAGCCTTTGAGCTGGGCGCGGTAGCTGAGGTCCATGTCCTCGGTGAGCGTGTCGTGTTCCCAGCCGCCGGCGTCGGTGATGCAGGATTTGCGCCAAATGCCGCCGGTGCCGTTGAAGGTGAAGAATCGGCCCGAGCGGTTGCGGGCGGTTTGCTCGAGCTCGAGGTGGCCGTCGAGGAACATCGCCTGAATGCGGGTGAGCACGTTGTAGGTCCGGTTGAGGTGGCCCCAGCGCGTCTGAATCAGACCGATGCGCTCATCGGTGAAATAGTGGATGGTTTTCTGCAGCAAGTCGGGATTGGGAACAAAATCGGCATCAAGGATGAGCAGGTATTCGCCCTTGGCGGTTTGGGTGCCATTTTCCAGCGCGCCGGCTTTGTAGCCAGTGCGGTCGCTGCGGTGAATGTGCTCAGCGTCGAAGCCGCGGGCTTGCAGGCGGGCGATGCCTTCGCGGCAGATGTCCACCGTTTCGTCGGTCGAATCGTCCAATAGCTGAATCTGGATTTTTGCTTGCGGGTAATCGAGGGCGGCGACCGAATCGAGCAAGCGGTCGACGACGTGCATTTCGTTGAAGACGGGGAGCTGGATGGTGACCAGTGGCAGTTCGGCGAAGAGTTTGAGGGGCTGGGGGCGCTTGCTGGAGTGTTTCAGGTACAGGAAAACAATGGTCAAGCGGTGCGAGCCGTAGCCAGCCAGGCCGATCAGGACCATGATGTAGCAGAAATACCAGAGGGGAGAGGACCAATCCATAAAAGTGAGGGGGAGGGGATAATTGGGAAATGCGGCATCGACCGTGGCTTGGGTGCAATTCAAGGCGCCCACAGGGAAATGGGGCTGGTGATGGCACAAAATAGCCGGGCGAAGCGCGTAGGACAACAGAATTGGCGACGCGAGTCAAGCGCCGATTCTCCGGGCTAGCGGCAAGGAGGAGCGGGTATTCTCCCCGATCCGGGTCACTTGGGCGATGCCGAAACGAGACAGTTAGAGGTGGCGGGCAGGATGCCCGCGCCACGTGTTCCGGGCATCCTGCCCGCCGCCTCTGTTTGAACAACCCAAAGTATTAAATGGCTGTATTGGGTCTTCTGCGATCACCCATTGCCTTTGCGGCCGTTGGGACCTGCCGTAATTTTTCAAGTGAGAAGGATCAAGGGTCTGGCCGATTCGGAAATCGCCCCGCCGGGATGTTTTCCTCAGCCACCTCGAAGGGCCGGCTGGGCGCGGGCTGGTCCGGCGTCCACGGGTGGAGAAAATGGTGGTGGCCATGCCAGTCGGGCAGAGCATAGGCGGCGGCGGCGACCGTGGTGATGTAGAGCAAGGGGATGATGAGGATGGACAGTCCGAAGGTGCCGAAGGCCATCAGTGCCGAGATGAAACCCGTGAGGATATTGCCGCCGACGAGCAAGCCGATGCCGCTGACGTAATGGTGCTTGTAGAGGTGGCCCAAACCCGGCAGCACGCTGAGCATGGCGGCCATCTTGTGGCGATCCGGCGAGTTCAAACCCGAAGTTACTTCATTCATGGGGAGCCTCCTTTAACCCTCAAAGATTGCGCAGCAAACGCCCTGATAGCAAGCAAAATCCCCTCCCGGGAAATATTCGGGGTTGCATTACCGGTCTTGGCCGGGAATGCTGGCGCCGATGAATTGCAAATCGTTAGCGGGAAAAGTCGGTGTCGTGTTTGGCGTGGCAAACAAACGCAGCATCGCCTGGGCCATTGCGCAGGCATGGGCGGAACAAGGCGTGAAGTTGATTTTTAACTATCAGGGCGAACGCGTGAAGGACAACGTGGAGGAACTCACCGCCGCCTTTGGCGACGATGTCCCGCTCTATCCCTGTGACGTCACTAGCGATGAGGAAATCGATACCTTTTTCCAAAATGTCCGCAAGCACACCGATCGGGTCGACTTATTGCTGCACTCGGTGGCCTACGCGCCGCGCGAGGCGCTCGAAGGTCATTTTCTGGCCACCAGTCGCGAGGCTTACCGGATGGCCCACGATATTTCCGCCTACTCGCTCATTGCCTTGGCGCAACGGGCTGAGCCCTTGATGACCGAAGGCGGCAGTATTGTGGCGATGAGCTATTATGGCGCCGAAAAGGTCATTCCGAACTACAATATCATGGGGGTGGCCAAGGCCAGCCTCGAAGCGAGTACCCGCTATTTGGCCTGGGATATGGGCAAGAAGTCGATCCGCGTCAATTGCATCAGTGCCGGTCCGGTGCAAACGCTCGCCGCGCGGGGCATCGGCGGGTTCGGTCATATGATCAAACAATACGGGGAGCGCGCGCCGCTGGGCCGCACCTGCAGCCTTGAGGAAATCGGTGCCACCGGCGTGTTCCTTGCCAGCGACGGCGCGGCCGCCATCACCGGTCAAGTCCTCTACGTGGACGGCGGCTATCAGATCATGGGGATGTAGCCCTCCTCACTAACCTGAAGATTTACCGCAGAGTCGCAAAGGCCACAAAGGGGCGCAAAGTGGAATGGCCTATCGAGAAAAATCCGGTCTGACTCCGCGCCCCTTTTTTGTCATTTGTGAACTTGCGCTAAGCAGTCGGCAGTTGCATGTGGCGGCTGCCGCTGCTAGACCACCCCATGCCTCTTGCAGCGGTCATTTTCGATTTTGATGGCGTGGTGATCGACTCCCACGATGCCCACGAGCGCTCATGGTTCGCATTGGCCAACGAACTCGGCCAGCCCTTCACCCGGGAAACCTTCGTCGCCACCTTCGGCCAGCGCAATGAAAGTATCCTGCCCTTGCTCGGTTGGGCCGAGCCGGGCGATGTGGCGCACATCCAACAGCTCGGCGACCGCAAGGAGTCGCTCTACCGCGAAATCCTGCGCCAGGAAGGGATTGTACCTCTGCCCGGCGTCGTGGATTTGTTGGCTGATCTCAAAAAGCACGGCATTGCCTGTGCCATCGGCACCTCCACGCCACGCGCCAATGTCGAGTGCGTGCTCGCCATCACCGGCTTGGAAGGGTTTTTCCGCCACATGGCCACGGCCGAAGACGTCACGCATGGCAAGCCCGATCCCGAGGTTTTCCTCAAGGCTGCGGCCATGCTCGGTGCCGAGCCCGCCGCGTGCGTGGTCATCGAGGATGCCCAGGTCGGCATCCGCGCGGCCGTGGCTGCGGGCATGAAATCCGTGGCTGTGACAACCACCCATCCGGCGGAGGCGCTCGCGCCGGAAAACCCGCAGCGCATCGAGCCCTCCCTCGTGCCGGTGGACACCGCCTATCTGCGCGGGTTGTGGTAGGACGTGCGTCCCTGTGCCAGCATTATTGCGTCGGTCTGTGACCGCCGCAAGCCCATGCACATAGCGCATCTATTGCGCACCGACGCTCATAGAGCGCTACGGGCTTGTATAAAGAGAAAAGTGGAGCGTAGCGGATTCGAACCGCTGACCCCTTGCATGCCATGCAAGTGCTCTACCAACTGAGCTAACGCCCCGTGTGGGGTTCGCCGCGGAAGATGGCGGGATGGGCAGCGAGGTGCAAGAGGTTTTTTGAAAAAATCGCACTAGGTGCCAAATTCGGCCGTTTTGGCGCTTGGCAGGAAACCAATGCACCGGCAGACCGGTAGAGGTAGGGTCGACGCATTACGCCCCCCATCGAACCAGTCGGGGCGGTTTGTTCCACAGAAGGCAACAAAGAAAACGAAGGTAAGATTTTTTTTTGGATTTTGGATTTAGTGCTTCTCTGCGCTCAGCAGCTTAGTTGGATCGCCGCGCTTGGTGCTAATGAAGTCAGAAGCGGTCGCATGGTCCGCAACACGGCGGCAAACTGTGACCGGCGGTCGCTGGCGGAGAATTTCAGCAGCGAAGAGAAACTCATCAGGCATAAGACGGTGTCAGTAGTTACGCTGGCCTTAGCCAGTCACGCAACGACACGTGCCAAGTGGCGTGTGAGCAAGAGGATACATGTGGCCTGGCCATCCTTGCCAGTGGTTGCCCATGTCTGGAGAATGCGCTTGCCGCGGGGAACACCAAGCATCACACTGTCTGACGAGACAATGAACGGCAAACCGGTATGCATTTATGATACGACCCTGCGTGACGGCACTCAGGGTGAGGGCTTTCAATTGTCAGGCTTGGACAAGCTGCGCATTGCCCAACGCCTGGATGACTTCGGGGTGGATTTTATTGAAGGCGGATGGCCGGGCTCCAATCCCAAGGATATTGAGTTTTTCCGCGAGGCGAAACTCCTTAGGCTCAAGCACGCCAGATTGGCGGCGTTTGGCTCGACGCGCCGCGCCGACAACCGGGTGGAGGATGATCCGCAAGTGCGTCTATTGCTAGAAGCCGAGACGCCAGTGGTTACCATCTTTGGCAAGAGTTGGGAACTCCAAGTCACCGAAGTCTTGCGCACCAGCATCGAGGAAAACCGCGCGATGATCCGCGATACCGTGGCCTATCTGGTCCAGCACGGACGCGAGGTGATGTACGACGCCGAACATTTTTTCGATGGCTACAAGGACTCGCCCGAGCATGCGCTGGGCACCTTGGAAGCCGCCGCCGCAGGTGGCGCGGCCTGCCTGGTGCTCTGCGATACCAACGGCGGCACCCTGCCCAGCGAGATTTTGCAGATCTGCCAAGCGGTCAAAGCGCGCTTCCCAGAGGTGGCGTTTGGTATCCACACCCACAACGATTGTGAGTTGGCTGTGGCCAATGCCCTCGCCGCGATCCGGGCCGGCGCCAGCCAAGTCCAAGGCACCATCAATGGCTATGGCGAGCGCACCGGAAATTGCAATCTAACATCCGTGATCCCGCTGCTCCAACTCAAACTCGGCCTCAGCGTGGTGCCCTGCTTGGAGAAGCTACGAGACCTGTCGTACTTTGTGGACGAGGTGTCCAACAACCCGCATTTTGCCCGCGCCGCGTTTGTCGGCAGTACCGCCTTTGCGCACAAGGGCGGCATGCACGTCAATGCCGTGCAAAAGCTCGCCCGTAGCTACGAACACATCCCGCCCGCCAGCGTCGGCAATTTTCAAAACATCCTGGTGTCAGAACTCAGCGGCCAGTCTAACATCCTTGTCAAAGCCGAGGCGCTCGGCATCCCCTTGGCCAAAGGCTCGCCGGAGGCCGCCGAGGTGTTGCGCCGCGTCAAGCAACTGGAAAACGACGGCTACTCGTTTGAGGCCGCCGATGGCTCGCTGGAATTGCTCATCCGGCGCGTCTTGGGAACTTGCGTCAAACCCTTCGAGTTGCACGAATACCACACCAGCTTCCGCCAGTATGGTGATGGCCACACCCCAGTGTGCGAGGCCACCGTCAAACTCTCCGTTAACGGCGAGCGGGTGCTAACCGTCGCCGAGGGCCACGGGGTAGTCAACTCGCTGGATCTGGCCTTGCGCAAGGCGTTGCGGCCGTTCTATCCGGAAATCGACGGGCTGGCACTGGTCGATTACAAGGTGCGCATCATCGATGGCCACGATGCCACTGCCGCCAAGACCCGCGTGCTGATGGTTAGCACCGATGGCAGCTACGACTGTGGCACGGTCGGTGTTTCCAAAAACATAATTGAAGCGAGTTGGCTGGCGTTGGTGGATGGCATCGAATGGTTCCTGCAACAGCGCCGCACGGGCCGCTGAATCTGAACGCCAGTGTGTGTAACATTCCGGTAAACGCCCGCGTAAGCCTCGACGCATGAATCACACCACCTCACACGTTCCGCATCCGCGCATTGAAGAGCGGAGCAAAGCTGGCGCACATCTGACAAAACACGAGCATGCCGGGTTCAACGGCCGCTTGGCGGTGGTGATCACCGACGCGGTGAGCACCATGTGGTGCGCTTACGTGTTTGCTGCCATTGCGCTAATCAGCTTGCCTGCAGCTTTGGAGTCTGGCACCGCCGCTATCGTCTCTTGGATTGCCCAAACATTTTTGCAATTGGTGCTGCTGTCGGTGATCATGGTCGGCCAAAAAGTCGCCGCCAAAGCCTCCGACAAACAGGCGCTGCAAACATATCGGGATGCCGAAGCCCTGCTTAAAATCCAGGATGAACTGCACAAGTTGCTTAAAATCAACAACGAGCTAACCGAGGATATCCACCGCCGCACCGTTATGGCTTCACCGCCGGCAGCCCCTCCCGCAAGCTGAAATTGTGGTCAATCGTGGCCAAGAAACCACGGATGAAAAGACTCAAGACACAATACGCATGCCTCACACCGCAGTCCCACCCTCGTCGCCATGGTTGATCCGCATCTCGGAAATTTTTGGGGATGCGCTGCCAGAGCTTCTCGGTCAATTTGCTGCCTCATCCAGCACCCAGCTCGGCCACGAATACTATCTGATCCGGCCGACCGACCCATTGGCGTTGCGGCAGACGGCAGCGGCCATGTTCATTCGGTGGCAGATACCGGTGCAGCATAGTTGGCCCTGCAACCCGCGTGCCATGCTTGGCTTTGTGGAAAAGGCGGCCCAGGCCTTGGCGCGCAAATTTGCCGCTTCGCAGCCGCAAATGTTACTAGTCGGCGTGTTGGATCCGAGTTCGGCTGATACCTATTACCGCAAGCTCGCCTCCAACTTGCGCGGACGGGCGCTGCAATTATTCCCGGTGCCTACGCTGGCGCCGACCGAAGTCGAGGCTCAGGATCCGGATGCGGCCACGCTGTTTTGCTTGCTCGGCAACGAGGGGCTGTTCTGCGGCGTGCAAACCCCCAGGCTGGCAAACGGGTTCTATCCGGGAGGCACCCGCTTCATCAGTCAAAACGCACCCGCCACCATCAGCCGCGCCGGTGCCAAAGTCGCCGAGGCACTCCATTACCTGCGCCTGCATCGCCAGCCGCCACCCCCGCCAGACCATTGGCTAGAACTCGGTGCCAGCCCGGGCGGCATGACCTCCGAATTGCTCGCTAGAGGCTACCGGGTCACTGCGGTGGACCGTGCCCCGCTGCACCCGCGTCTAGCCGCCGCCCCGGGCCTGACGTATGTCTGTGGCGATGCCAGCACATTCCGGCCGCCGGATGGCACCCGCTACGCGGCTATTCTATCGGATATGAATGGCCCGGCGGGCGACTCGCTGGCAGCCGTGTTGAGGCTAGCAAAAAACTTATTGCCTGGGGGGTTGGTGATTTTCACGCTCAAGACTGCCGGGGTCAGTAGCAGCGAAGAGGTTCAGCGTTTGTGTGCCGAGGTCACTGCCTGGGCCGCTGGTGGTGGCTTGCGCCTGTTAGCCCAAACCCACCTGACATACAACCGCCACGAGTTCACGCTGTTTTTTGAGGCGTTTGCCTAGCCTCATTCCAAGCCCCGGTCCGACACTTCGTCCTCATCCCAACCCAGGTAGTGGCCGAGCTCATGCAGCAGGGTGGTGCCCACCTCGTCGCGATAGTCTTGTTCGTCTTGCTCCACCCATTCCCACAGGTTTTCCACAAACAGGCGGATGTGGGGGATTTCTTCCGGTGTTGGCTCGTCTAGCAGGCAGGTGCCTTCAAACAGGCCCAGCTCATCGCCTTCCAGTTCGGCGTCGGTGGGATTCATGCCCGGCCGCGGTTCAAAGGATATTACGCATCGCTTAGCCGCTGCCTGCACGTCGTGCGGCAGGATTTTGACCAAGGCCTTGACTTCCTCATCCGCCCAACGGCTCAGTGTCTCGAAGTTCATATGGGTGAGATAGCCGCGATCGCCCCGCCGGGCAAGTGCCAAGTGAGGCCCGCGCCACAGCAGTGGTCCGGGCAGATTCGGGACTCCTTACCTCCGTGACGTGAAAATGACAGTTGTAGTGAAATCTATAGCGCGCCAATTGCATGCTTGAATGGTTGAACGGGACGAAGAAGACCTCTGATGAGGAGGATTGCGCGGATTGAAATATCACAATCCAAGGACCCCGTCCATGCGCCCGGCATTTGTCCGGGGCCTCACTTGTCAAGGGGGGGCGCCTCCAGGAGAATCAAAGGGGGGAGTGCCCCCCTTGCCAGAAGTTATCGGGGACCCGATAAGGTAGCTGGCCCAATATCGAGTCACCTAAAAACCGCACAATCCACAAAATTCTCTACTATTTATCTGTCACCATGTGATGATATTTGGACCAAGAGAACCACTGATTCCACTGAGAGCCGCTGAAAGCACTGAAAATATGCATCAATCAGTGTCATCAGTGTCATCAGTGTCATCAGTGTCATCAGTGTCATCAGTGTCATCAGTGTCATCAGTGTCATCAGTGGGTTTCAGTGGCATCAGTGGCATCAGTGGCATCAGTGGCATCAGTGGCATCAGTGGCATCAGTGTCATCAGTGGTAATATCAGGCGGTCCAACCTTGTGTAGTCCAGGCTACGGACTCCTCAGTGGGTATATCTATCCGGCGCTTCGCCACGCAGCATTCGCGGGTATATGTACCCACCGGGGAACGGGCTTGACGTGGCGACAGCGGTGGACACACTGTGGGGCGATGATAGCACGACTGCGAGGGAAAGTACTGGAAGCCTATCCAAACCGGCTGGTGGTGGATGTTCAAGGCGTGGGTTATGAGGTGTTGGTGCCGCTCTCGACGTTTGACCGCTTGCAGGCGAGCAGCGGTCTGGAGGTGGACTTGCGCACGCATCTGCACATCCGGGAGACGGCACACACGCTCTATGGCTTTGCCACCGAGGAGGAGCGCGACGTGTTCCTGATGCTCATCGACCGGGTCAGCGGCATCGGTCCGGCCATCGCCATGGCGGTGCTCAGCGGCATGGCTGTATCGCGCTTTAAAACCTGCGTAGTCGCCGGCGAGGTGGCCGAGTTGTCCCGCATCAAGGGACTTGGCAAAAAAACCGCGGAACGCATCGTACTCGAACTCAAGGACAAGGTGGGCGTGGTGGATACATGGCAGCACGCCGCCGCGGGGGCCATGAGCGCCTCCGCCGCCGATGCCGAACTGGCGCTCATCGCCTTGGGCTACAAGCAAGTGGACTCGCGCAAGGCGGTGCGGCGGGTGTTGGACGAGGATGCGGCGGCGACCACCGAGGGCCTGATCCGCGGGGCCTTGCGCAGCCTCCAAGCCTGAGCCGGCGACCCGTCACGCAATGCCGCACAGGCCCCCCATTTCTTCGATTGCACACGTCCCAGCTCCGATGTTGGAGCTGCGGGACCTGCGCGTCCACTTCCCGCTGCGCGGCGGCATCATCCCGCATCGCGCCGGCTTCGTTAGGGCCGTCGATGGGGTTTCGCTGCACATCCAACCCGGCGAAACTCTCGGCCTGGTCGGCGAGTCCGGTTGCGGCAAGTCCACTCTCGGCAAGGCGATCGTGCGCCTGCTCAAGCCGACGTCCGGCAGCATCCATCTGGAGGGCACCGATATCACCGGCCTGAGCCAGCGCGCGCTGCGGCCGCTGCGGCGCGACGTCCAAATGATTTTCCAGGATCCGGCGGAGTCGCTCGATCCGCGCATGAGTGTGCAGGCCATCATCGAGGAACCCTTCATCATCCACGGCCTGGGCGATCGCGCCAGCCGCCGCAAGCAGGTCCATGAATTGTTGGACCGGGTTGGCCTGCCTGCTGCCGCGGGCGAACGCTATGCGTTTGAGTTTTCCGGCGGCCAGCGCCAGCGCATCGGCATTGCCCGCGCCCTGGCCCTCAAGCCCAAGCTCATTGTGTGCGACGAACCGGTGTCCGCCCTGGATGTGTCCGTGCAATCGCAGATCCTTAACTTGTTAGTCGAGTTGCAGCGCGACTTCGGCCTGTCCTATCTGTTCATTGCTCACGATCTATCCGTCGTCAAGCACGTCAGCGACCGGGTGGCGGTGATGTATCTGGGCAAACTCGTCGAACTCGCCCCGGCCGAAACGATCTACCGCGACCCCCGCCATGCCTACACCCAGGCGCTGCTCTCGGCTATTCCCTCGCCCGATCCCAAGCAGCGGCGCCCCAAAATCTTGTTGGAGGGTGACGTGCCTTCGCCGATGGATCCGCCGCTAGGCAGCGCCTTTGGCCACCGCATGAGTCACCCGCGCTACGCCGAAACCATCGGTGCCGACCTCTCGCTCGGCCAGCTCAGCCCCGGTCACTGGCTCGCCGCCGACCCCTGCTGCATCTCCAACGAGGACCTCACGAGCCTGCGCCTCAGGCCCAAGACTTGAAGACCGAAGACAAGAAAACCTGATCTAGCGACAGCATCTGTGGCTTCTCAACGACTCTAGCCGCGCTGTGGCTAGGGAGCGGCACTTGCCAAATTCCCGCCTCTATTGCGCGAGACCCCTCCGCTTTAGTCGCTGTGATGCCAATTGTGGATCTTGTCCACGGTCCAGAAAAATCCGCTCTTCGAGTCCCTGCCCACACCGATCATGGTGTTGCAACCACTGAGTGCCAGCGCGGCGGTGAGGATCAATACGTATTTCATTGCGACCCAGCCTAAGACCGCTAAACAGTTAAGAAAAGCGGAAATTTTAGGAAATATCATTACAGGGTGACAGATAAATAGTAGAGAAACCTGTGGATTGTGGGGTTTTCGGTGGTATGGCGCTTACATGCACAGGTCACGATGGCTGGCGGGGTGGATGAATTCGACGACAAAGCCGGTCATTTACCATTGCATTTGACTTCACTTCGTTCAGTCCATGCGAGTTGGCAGCCTCCTCCTCCGGAGGCTGTGTTGAATCAGGGCGCAAGCGCCCTGTGCGTTCGCGGGGGGTGGATCGGCGGTTTGTGTTTGAGGAGGGGGAATGCGAGGCGTTCCGGATGTTTTTCTCGGATGTATGAGAATTTTTCGGGCTGCCGGGTGTTGGCGTATTGCGCGATGTCTAACCATTTTGACTTGTGGTTGGAGGTGGCGCGGATGGCGGCTGGCGGATTGAGTGACGCGGAATTACTTAAGCGTCTGAGCGGGCTGTATTCCGAGGGGGTGGTGGCGGGAGTGGCGGCGGAATTGGCGGAGGCGAGGAAGATTTCTAGCGCTGAGAAAAATGGTGCAGCTGAGGCGCGGGTGGCGGCGATTCACGCCCGGTTTACCCACCGGATGCATAATTTGAGTGAGTTCATGAAGGGCTTGTTGATCCGGTTCACGCGGTGGTTCAACCGGGAGCATTCGCGGTAGGGGCTCGGGTTATTCTCCCCGAGCTCCTACCGCGGCGGTCCTTTGCGCCTTCATCGTATCACCGGCTTGCCGGACGCGGGCTGGCATGCCACTGTGCCGGCGCAGTGGCTCCCATTCTCTCCATCTGGGTGCTCGGCGATGGCAAGCCGGGACACAAAAACCAAGCACTCGGCCTGGCCGAGGCGCTGGGGCGGCTGCGTCCTTGCAAGATCCAGCAGGTCTCCTTGGTGGGCATACGCGGATGGTTCGCGCGCTTGCGCGCAGTGACGGCGCTGCGGCCGAGCGCAAGCTTGCCCAAGCCGGATTTGCTCATTGCCGCCGGCCACGCCACCCATCCCGCTTTGTTGTGGTTGGCATGCATCCACCGCGTGCCGAGCGTCGTGCTGATGCGCCCGAGCCTGCCGCTGCGGTGGTTCGATTTGTGCATCGCACCTGCCCACGATTTCCGCCGTGCCCCGGCGTCAACCCATGTTCTAACAACCATGGGGGCGCTCAACCGGGTGCAGCCCTCCCCGACCGCCACGCGCCGCGGTGGATTGCTGCTGGTGGGGGGTCCGTCTGCCACCCATGCATGGGATGGCGACGGCTTGCTGGAGGCGCTGGCGCGGGTTTGTGACGAAGGCGGCGGCGGGCCGTGGCAGCTCACGGATTCGCGTCGCACGCCACCGGGGTTTCTCGAGCGGGTGCGGCAACGACTGCCCGCCGTGGCAGTTTTTCCCCATGCAGAAACGCCGCCGGATTGGTTGCCTGCCCGCCTGGCTGAGGCGGCGGACGTGTGGGTCACCGAGGATTCCGTCTCGATGGTCTATGAGGCACTCTCGAGTGGCACGCGGGTGGGCCTGCTGCCGGTTCCCCGATCCAAGCCCGACACCCGGGTGTTGCGCGGCCTGGGCCAACTGGTGAACGCGGGCTGGGTCACTCCCTATTCAGCTTGGTGTCCAAGTCGCGGTCTCGCCGCGCCACCCCAGCCGTTGCAGGAAGCCACCCGCTGCGCTGAGCTGGTCCTCACAAAATTCTTTGGCGGCGAGGGCCCCCCGCTTGCCTGAATCACAGATTACAGATTTAAATTTCCGACTCACTCACATGCAACGCTATGGATCGGTCATCGGCCTCAACGCCGACAAGCTCGCGGAATATAAACTTCTGCACGCCGCAGCGTGGCCCGAAGTGCTGCGGATGATTACACAGTGCAACCTGCGGAATTTCTCGATCTATCTGCGCCAATTCGACGATGGCCAACATTTCCTTTTCAGCTACTTTGAATATGCCGGGGAGGATTTTGCCGCTGACATGGCGGTGATGGCTGCCGATCCCACCACGCAACGCTGGTGGGCCGTGTGCATGCCATGCCAGCGCCCGCTCGCTAGCCGCGGGCCTGACGAATGGTGGGCCTCCATGGAGGAGGTTTTCCACTGCGATTGAGCGACCATTTGGCGCTTGGAATCAGCGGCTTGGCGTGGCAGGCTCCGCGGCATGCGTCAGAAGGCCGTGTCATTGTTGCAGAAGTTGACGGAAGCCCACGCGGTTTCCGGCCACGAGGATGAAGTGCGGGCAATCTTTGTCGATGAACTCAAACCCTGCGGCGAACTATCCGCAGACCGCAACGGCTCGGTGTTTTGCGAGATCGGCAGCTCCGGCCCGCGCGTGCTCGTCGCCGGCCACATGGATGAAGTCGGCTTTATGGTGCAAAATATCACTGCCGATGGCTTCATCCAATTCGTCGCCATCGGCGGCTGGTGGGAGCACAACCTGCTGTCGCAACGCGTCGAAATCCTCACCCGCAGCGGCAGCAAAATCCTCGGCGTCATCGCCTCCTGCCCACCGCATTTTTTGCCTGATGCGCAACGCCGCCAGGTCATGAACATCGAGCAAATGTTCATCGATATCGGCGCCACTTCAGCCTACGATGTTAGGGATAACTTCGGCGTGGCTCTGGGCGACCCGATCGCCCCGGTGTCTGCGTTCACACCGCTGGCGCGTCAAGATTGGTTCATGGCCAAAGCGTTTGACAACCGCGTCGGCATGGCCGCCACCATCCAGGCCGGCCAACTCCTCGCCCACTCGTCCCACCCTAACCGCGTGATCCTCTGCGGCACCGTCCAAGAGGAAGTCGGACTCCGCGGCGCACGCAGCGCCGCCACCTTTGCCAAGCCCGACGTGGCCATCATCCTCGAAGGCCCGCCCGCCGATGATACGCCCGGCGGACCCCGCGCCGACGGCCAGGGCCGCCTCGGCGGCGGTGCCCAGATCCGCATGTTCGACCCCACCGCTATCGCCAACCCGCGCCTCGCGCGGCTGGCGATCGAAACCGCCCACGCGGCTGGCATCGGCCACCAGGTCACCGTGCGCCGCAGCGGTGGCACCGACGCCGGCGCCTTCCATCTCGCCAACACCGGGATTCCGTGCATCGTGTTAGGCGTGCCCGCACGCTACATTCACTCCCACAACGCGATCATCAACTTGCATGATTACCTGCAACTGCTAGCTATCACCATCGCCCTGGTCCGCGCCCTCGACCAGCCCACCGTGGCCGAACTCACCACCTATCTGTGAGTCGGGCCATTGGGGTCGGTCCCGCTTTTCGAGCATCGGACTGGGGTCAGTCCCGCTTTTCAGGCATGATTTTGCAGAAGCGGACTAGAACCCGTGCTCCACTAGGGTCATTTGCAACTCGATCGTCAAACCAAGCGCTTCGGTTTTCAGCTTGAATGTTCGTAAAGCGGGACTGACCCCGCTAGCAATCTCTCAGCGAAATTGCTTGGCAAAGCCGGCCGCATCGCTAGCTTCGTGCCGAAGAAGGCCGTTCCATGAATCGACAGAAATTCACCATTTTTTGTTTTGAAGCCAAGAGGCTAGGGGTGAGGGCGGTCCCGGGCGGCGATTTTCACCGCGTTCCTGCCACTTTTTTCCGCCCTCTGGCGTGGCGCTCTGCCCTCGCAACGGCATTTACCGGCAAAGTTATTTCCTAGCAGCAAATGAGAAAGCAATTATTACGAGTTGGAATTGCCGTTCTCGGGATTTTGGCATTTGTCGCCGTGACGGATGTTGTGGCAGCAAAAGGCTTCTCCTCATCGAGATCGTCATCCTCATTCTCCTCACGGCCGTCGTCTTCTGGCTTATACAACAAGCCGTCATCGGGAGGATACAGCAAACCCACGGCTCCAGCCAATAGCGGAGCCACATCAGGAGGATACGGCAAACCAGCGACTCCGCCTGCTAACAACGCCACAGGTTCTGCTGGCTATAGCAAGCCACAAACCAGCGCCTCGCCGGCCCCATCAAGCGCAGCTACGGCCTATACCAATGGCAACCGGTTTGATTCCAGCACCACGCAGAAATTGAAGATGGAGAAGTCTCAAAAATCCCTGGCTTCGTACGAAGCGGAAAAGGGAAAATTCAAGACTCCACCACCAGCCATTGATCCGCATGCTATCCAATCCAATCCGGTTGTCAGTAGCAGTCACGTCTATTCGCGGGTAGGATATGATGATGTCATCCGCCGCCGCCAGGTGGTGTATGGCTCATGGCATCCGCCGATTTATGTGTATCAATCTGCGCCCTACTACGGATCGTGGAGCTCCACTTTCTTGTGGTGGGCATTGATGAATGACGCGATGTTCTTTCATCACCACAGCAACGATCCGGCTGTTTCTGCTTGGCACAATGACGCCATGCGGCTCTCTCAGGAAAACGGCGATCTCAAAGCGCAAATTGCCACGCTGGATGAGAAAGTCCAACAGTTGGACAAAAGCGGCCCCCCGCGCAATGAAAAGTATCTGCCCGCACAAGTCGCAGCGGATCCTGTCGTCGCGCTATCGGCGGAAGCCATCGCGCAAATGCCTATTGAAAAACCGTTGCTGCGTGTTGCAACAGGGGTGCAAGGTGGCCAGTACAGTGAAGTGGGGCAAATGCTGAAGAAGCGCTCTGATGGAGTGAAGATTGAACTCGTTCCGACCTCCGGCTCGGAAGAAAACCTAAAACTTTTGCGTGAAGGGAAAGTTGATGCGGCCATCGTTCAATCGGATACCAGCTGCATCATGGGTAAGAATTCTCCGGCCGCACTCCCTGGGGAGGCCATGTTTCACCACGCAACGCTTTACAGCGAGTATGTGATGCTGATTGTGTCCAAGGATTCTTCAATCAAATCCATTGAGAATCTGGGGTCGGACAATACCATCTATGTCGGCCCGGAAGGATCCGGTACTGCGCTCACTTGGTTGGGATTCGAAATGCAGGACCAGCATTACAAGAAGGTGAAATCCGCGAACACGGATTATGCTTTGGCGCTGGAGAAGGTGGCTGGTGATAAAACCAAAGCCATGCTGTTTGTTGCGGGTATGAACACTCCGCTGCTCAATAATCTCTCGAGCAAAGGCGGGTACCGTGTGGTCCCCGTCGATGACCGAGGCTTGTCTGCGTTACAGGATGCGCAAGGACATATCGTTTACGACGTTCTAACCTTGCCGAAGGGAACTTATCCCGGTCTGCAAGCCAAGGAAATCAAGACGCTTGGCGTGGATGCCGAGTGGACCATCTCGAATGCCTGGATTGACAAATATGGTGATGAATCATTTGACCAAATCAATTACTCTGTGATCGACATTGTCAATGATTTGCACCGCAAGTCCCCGGCGCAGGAACAGGCGGAGCTCCCAGTTCACTCATCACATCTGTGGTTTTGGGTTGGTGTCATCTTCGTTGTTGGTGCAGGCCTATATTGGACGATCTTCAAATTCAACGCCACAGGAACACGCTGATGACTATCTGGGAACTCATCAAAGCCAAGCGCGAAAAATCGCGCCAGGAGAAATTTACCGCTCTCCAAATGGCGAACCCGCTTGACCGCGATTTGCCATTTGGATTGCATCTGGATGGCAAAATTGAAATCGCCACCCTGCTGCCTGAGGTCATGAAGCCGTTGTTAGCGCAGGGGGCGCATGTGGTTGCAGGCTTCAGTGAAGTGACGATCATGGGCCAACAGTGCTTTCGGGTGCTTATCATTCCGGAACAAGGCGACACTGGCTCATACCTGTTGATTTGCCCGATGGAGGAAGAGACTCTGGTGCGATGGTTCGTCAATATCGACGAGGTTTTCCCCTCCTCCAGCGAGGAATGGGACTTTTGGCTCAGTGACGAGGATGGATCTATCGGGATACAACAATTCCAGTCGAAAGATGGCGAACTCTTTGATCGCCTCTGGGGCGCCCCTGAAGAATGCTTCGTCGAGCCGGTGTGCTTCGACGAGAGACTGGTCCTGAATCGATTCGATGATGCGGAAACGAAATCGATAGAGCACCGCACGATGCTCTATGGCAGGGCGGTGGCGGATGAGGTTTGGCCTTGCGACCAATACGTCCTTCTTTCTGCTTGTACAGAACGTGACGGAAGCTATGTTTCCATCGACGCCGGTGTGGATCTCGACTTCCATGTGAACGTGAAAGTGATCTATTGAAAAATAAATAAACAACCAAGAAAGCACAACTACCATGTTATCATTTCTAGCACGATTCGGTAAGGTCAAAGTGGGCCAAATCAGCCAAAGCATCACCGAAGCCATTGTGCGTTTCGATCCTGAAACCGCCTCTGAAGCCCAGATCGCCGAATTCGAAGCGCAACTCAACGAGCTCACAGCCAAGGTGGCGACGCTGCGGCGTGAATACGACAAGGAACAAAAGGAAGCGGATGTTGCGCAGGCGAATTACAATCGCTATCTGGCAGCTGCGGAGAAATTGCAAAACCAGATAGCAGACCCGGCGACGCCGAGTGAGAAGAAGGGCAGCTTGGAAGCGTCTCTGACGAACCTTCTCACAACCATCGAAGGACTTGTGCCCGAGATGGAACGGGAGATCAAGGAAGCCGCTGATGCGAAAGATTTCCTCGGGGAGTTTGAGCAAGCCGCAGGCGATGCCGCCCACAAAGTGACCACGGCACGCGCCAAGCTCACTGAGGCGACCCGCATGATGGCCACCGCCAAACTGCAAAAGGAGCGCGCCACCGAGAAGGCCGATCATGCGGCCGTGCTGGCTGGAATTCGCAGCGGCAATGATTCCCTTGGCACCGCACTCTCCGCCATGGAGAAGGCTGCGCAAAAGGATCAGGATGCTGCCGCGGCAGCAACCATCAAGGCAGACTTGTTGACCAAAAATGTGCCGCAAAGCATCGAGAACGACCAAAACGTTCGTGACGCCTTGGGAGGTGGGACGGTTGATCCATCCACTGTGAGTTTGACGGATCGTCTCGCTGCGCTCAAGGCACGCAATGGTTGACCCTTAGGACTGAGCTCCCGGGTCGGCATCAGCGCCTGATACACACCGCCTAGGCTAGGATTGCGGCAGCTTGCTGGTAAGTGTCGGCTTGCCACGGGAGTGCGGCAGCTTACTGCCGCCAAGCCATGCCAGCTTGCTGGCGAGTGTCGGCTTGCCCGGCGCGATAGTAGTCACACGCTTTCCGCTTGCCAGAGGTCAGTGGAATGGGCAATGTGATGGTACTCGCATGATCACCCGAATTTTTTCAGCGGCCTTGCGAGGCGTGGACGCCCAGGAGGTGGAGGTGGAAGTCAACGCCCACGGGGCCGATAAACCCATCATCATCATTGTCGGGTTGCCGGATGCGGCGGTGCGCGAATCGTCGCAGCGGGTGACCTCCGCTATTGGTGCCTCCGCGCTGGTGCTCGGCGATGGCATCAAAATCGTTAATCTCGCCCCGGCGGATTTAAAAAAAGAGGGTCCGTCGTTTGATTTGCCCATCGCCCTGGCCATGATTGCCGCCAGCGGCACCAAGGTCTTACCGGTGGACGATTGCTGCATCGTCGGCGAACTCGGGCTCGACGGAGCGGTGCGCCCGGTCAAGGGCGTGCTGTCCATCGCCCTGGAAGCAAAGCGCCGCGGCCGCACCCGTTTGTTAGTTCCGAATGAAAACGCGCCGGAAGCTGCGGTGGTCGATGGCATTCGGGTGTTTCCGATTCGTTCCCTGCGCGAGGCTTGGGAGTTTTTAACCGACAAAACAATCATTCCGGCCTTCACGCTGGATCGGCGGGCGTTTTTCAATGCTCACCGGACGTATGAGGTCGATTGCGATGAGGTCAAAGGTCAGCACCACGTCAAGCGCGCACTAGAAGTGGCGGCCGCGGGCAACCACAATCTGCTGATGGTCGGCCCACCGGGCACCGGCAAGTCGATGCTCGCCAAGCGCATCCCTACCATCATGCCCGACATGACCGAAGAGGATGCCATCGAAACCACCAAGATCCACTCGGTCACCGGATTGTTGGATCCGCGGCGGGCGTTTCTAACGACACGGCCGTTCCGCGCGCCGCACCACACGATATCCGATGCTGGTCTGTTAGGTGGTGGCGCCAATCCTGGGCCTGGTGAAGTTTCCCTGGCCCACAACGGGGTGCTGTTTCTCGACGAACTGCCGGAATTTCGCCGGCAGACCTTGGAGGTGATGCGCCAGCCGATGGAAGACGGTTGTGTGACGATTTCGCGTGCGGCAGGCTCATTGACGTTTCCCTCGCGCTTCATGTTGGTAGCCGCGATGAACCCGTGCCCATGTGGCTACTATGGCGATCCGAAACGCAGTTGTCGCTGTTCGCCCCGCCAGATAGAAAATTACCGCCAGCGGATTTCGGGTCCACTGTTAGATAGGATCGACCTGCACGTGGAGGTGCCCTTGGTGGATTTTCGCGAACTATCATCTAACACCAACATTGGCGAGGCGTCCGCTGTGATTCGTTCGCGGGTGGTTGCCGCGCGGCACATCCAGCATGAGCGGTTCCGCCGCTGCGGTCATTCCACCAATTCGGCGATGAGCTCGCGCCAGGTCCGCCAACATTGCCAGCTCGATGCGGAAGCCACTGGCTACCTCGAACAAGCGATGGATGAGATGAGTTTTTCGGCTAGGGCCCACGACCGCATCCACAAGGTGGCGCGCACCCTGGCGGATTTGGCCGGATCTATCCACATTCGCCCGCAGGATATTCTGGAAGCCATCCAATACCGCGCGCTGGACCGCAAGCTGTTTTCTTGAATTCCCCTGTTGGAATTTTTACTACGAATGCGACGAATGAAGACGAATGTTTTCATTCAGTCACCAAGCAAAGCGTGTTTTTCAGAGCAAGATTGGGAGTTTTGCCAAAATCATTCCAACCCGGCGCTTGCCTTGGCCGCTGTCTTCCTGATAGGTTGGTATCGTCATGAAAGCACGCGTAAACGAACGCCGTCCCCTCGCGACGTAGCTCGCACGCCTCACGCGCAATCCGAGAACTACCCAGGCCTCCGCAATGAGCTATCCCAATGATGAACAGCAAGCGGTGCTCCGGCAGCTTTATGGCACGCTGTTGGTGCTGGCTCCAGCCGGCACCGGCAAGACGCGGATTATGGCCAACCGTCTGGCGGCGGTGATTGCCGATGGCATGCCACCCGGCAGCACCCTTGGCGTCACCTTCACCAATCGCGCCGCCGAGCAGATGCGCATAGCCGTTAGTGATGTCTGTGGTTCCGACGCCGCGGAATGCCGCATCCAGACGTTTCACAGCCTGTGCGCATGGATGCTGCGCATGGAAGCCCGCGATCTCGGGCTGCCTGCCGATTTCGTAATCTACGATGAACAGGACAGCATCGACTTGCTCCGGGATTGCCTCACCGGTATGAGCGTCAGCCCGGACGCCGTGTTCTGGCAACTATCGCAAATCAAATCCGACTGCCCACCCGACGGCCTGACAGTTGGTGAAATCCCGTCGTTAAATCTGACCGGTCTAACCGAGCCATATCGCAAGGCGCTGCGCATCTATCACGAACATCTCGCCGAAAGGAACGCGCTCGATTTTCCCGATCTGTTATATCGAACCCGGGCGATGCTTGCCACCCTGCCCGACAAGCGGGAAAAGTGGTCCAACCGGTTTGAGTGGATCCAGATGGACGAGGTGCAGGACACGCATCTATCCGAATACGAAGTGATACGTCTGTTAGCCACGCAAGCCACGGGCATCGCGTTTTTCGGCGACCTCGACCAGACGATTTACGAATGGCGCGGCTCGAAACCCGACGCCGTCATGCGGCGCGTCAAAGCGGATTTCGGGCCGGTCACCGAGCTGCCGCTGCTGGACAATTATCGTGCGACCAAGTCTCTGCTGCGGGTTGCCGACCGCCATGCCGCCACCTTTGCCGACCGCCGCACCCGAATCCGGGCGGCGCCATCACTTGCCGACGGCATCGTCCCGGAATGTCGGCGTGCTGAAAATTCCACTGCCGAGGCCGAATGGATTGCCACCCGTCTTAGCAGCATTCTGGACGACCCCGATGCCGGCAGGATCGGCATTCTCACCCGCACCCACAAACGCTCGGTGTGCATATCCAGCGCCCTTTCGCAACACGATATCCCCCATCTAACCGTCGAGCAGTTCGACTTTTTCCGGCGGCAGGAAATCAAGGACTTACTGGCACGCCTGCGGCTCCTGTTGAATTCTTCTGATAGCGGTTCGCTACAACGCCTCACCCAACGCCCGTCATCCGGCATTGGCGACGCCACCCTGCACCAACTCCGGATCGAAGGCCAGCAGTGCGGCCTGCGCATCACCGACCTCGCGCAACTCCGGTCCCACCAGTGCGGTGAGCCTTTTCAAACTTTGCTAGATGCGCTCGCACATGGCACGGTGGTGGTGTTCGATGTAGAAACTACCGGCCTCTCACCGGCCGACGACGAGGTGATCGACCTCGGCGCGGTCAAGCTCGTCGGCGGCCGGGCGGTCGCGGAATTCGATGCCTTGTTGCGCCCGAGTCGCCCGCTCGGCGACTCCGCCGCGGTTCACGGCATCAGCGAGGAAACATTGCTGGCCGAGGGCCGTGACCCAACAGAAGTGTTGCGCGAGTTCGGCAGGTTTTCCGAGGGTGCGGTGCTGGTCGGGCATAACGTCGGTTTCGATCTGGCGATGATCCGCGCCCATGCCGCGCGTCTGGGGGTTGCTCTGCCAACCGCGATCTGGGATGATACCCTCGATCTCTCCCGGCGCTTCCTTCGCCTCGAACGCCACGATCTGACAAGTGTGAGCCGCCATCTCGCCACCCAGTCCCGTCCGTCCCACCGCGCGCTTTGCGATGCCCGCCCGACCGCCGAAGTCCTGCTGCTCCTGGCTCGCCAACTCATGGCAGGCGCGCAGGCCCGTAAGGAACTCATCGCCCGTCACGGCCGCCTCTTCTATCCGATTTCGCAACAACTCGAAGGATGGCGCGAACTCTCGTCAACCCTCCGCCCGGCGGCCCTTTGCCGCCGGATCCTGGATGAATCCGGCCTCCTCGAGCATTACAGCGCTGATACGCAACGCCTCGCCAACCTGGAGCGCTTCGTCCAATACTTCGAGCACCACGACGCCTCCGCCCGCGCTCCGGTAGATATGTTAGGTGAACTCACCCGCCGGGTCGCCCTCTCCCGCAACCTCGATTTCCTCGCAACCGATGACCACAGCATCCCCATCCTAACCGTCCACCAGTCCAAAGGCCTCGAATTCGACACCGTCTTTGTCGCCGGCCTGACCGAAGACGAATTCCCCAGCTACTACGCCAAGAAGGACGGCAAGCTGGAGGAGGAAAAACGCCTCTTCTACGTCGCCATCACCCGCGCCAAGCGCCACCTCATCCTCACCTCACACGCGACCAATGACAACGGCTATGAGAAACCGCTTAGCAGCTTCATCACACGCTTGATCTAACCACCCATTGCCATGCCTCAAATGAACCCGTTGATGATTCCACTAGGAACAGCCACAGCCAGCACGCCTCTCCACCTTCAACACCTTCGCCATCAAGGAGACCCTCATCCCGCCGATATGGAAGAACGCCGAATCGCTATGATAAACACCCTTTTGAATTTCAAAGATGGCACCTAAACCACGCAAGCCCAGCCCTAAACTACCGGAACAGTCTCGCATCTCCCGAGGCCGCATCCGGCCCTAAGCGATTTTTCCGGTGGCACCACCTGCCACGGCGTTACCAGAGGCCTACGCCGCCACGCTTCAGGAGATCAAGACCCACC
>Ga0114962_10000558_pt1 | contig 33267 bp, 40 predicted proteins | sample C_130820_MF_Meta_FD_87017 | JGI IMG/M metagenome (GOLD analysis project Ga0114962, IMG submission 87017) | Freshwater microbial communities from Lake Croche, Canada to study carbon cycling - C_130820_MF_MetaG | ecosystem: Environmental > Aquatic > Freshwater > Lake | place: Lake Croche, Canada...
CCTATCCATCAGATATTTCAGGAACATCTCTGAATATTTCTAATACATTTAAAGTTATAAGCAGTGGTAATACGGATATTTCTGGTACTCTAACAGTATATGGGCGAGCGACCTTTACAGATTCTAGCGGAATATATTTTTCAAACAATAACAGACTTGTGGTAAATAGCACAGGGACCCTACTCGTCAATGGGGCCCCTATTTCAGGCGGTTCTGGCTCCTATCCGCAAGATATTACAGCATCGAGTTTAAATATGTCTTCAGGGAAGTTTATTGTTACTAATACAGGTAAGACTAGCATTACATCTTCTCTTGATGTCTCAGGAATCTCATATCTTAATGGAGGAACTGATATCACTGGTCGCTTTAATGTCTATCAAGGATCTACGAGGGTCCTGTATTATGATTATGGACAAAATGAAACAATTATTAATAATCTAGCTATTAATCCTTCAGGGAGTTTTCAGGCTGGATCTAGTGGGGCCAATAGTTTAATCCAAATTTTGGCAGGTGGTTCTACAGTATCCCTTGTTAATGCACAGTCAGCGAATACTATTTGTTATCCTAATACGAATAATGGTGTAGCTCTTGCAGTAAAAAATACAGGTATCACGGGTGCGGTTAATTCTACTAATCCCCTTATAACGATTGGTGATATGGCATCTCTTAATGATTCTGCAAAACTATTAACAAATGACCTTGTTCTCAAAGGTAATATGTATGTTGAAGGGAATATCCAATATACTGGTACTCTAACGGGGCAGGCAGGAACTGGTGGCCTTGGATGGTCGGATATTAGTGCAGCAATTGCATCTCAATTTACGGGGGCCGGTGCCACAGGATATCTTAATGTTACAAACGGCGTCACAGGAATTACAGGAATTACAAACCCAGTATCTGCAACATATGGGGGATTTACAGGAAATTATGTGCCTAACACAGCATCTACTGCAGAAATCATCCGTACTCTGAATATGATTATATCAAACCAAAATAGAATTATTGCAGCTCTTCTAAATAAACCAACATCTGGTCCCTAACCCTAGGGCTAACCTTAACTACTAGCATACATCCTCGTCCACTCCTTTGCAGCTGCATCATAGGCCGCACGATCATTCGTGAACTGCCGTGCAATATCCGGCATTAACGGATCATTCGGATTAGCATCTGTTAGAAGTGACAGGATGCTTAGAAGGACCTTCGATACCGACAGAGCAGGACTCCACTGGCCCTTGAGAATATCCAGACAAATTCCACCAGCCGAATTGATATTCGGATGGTAGATCTTGGTCTTAAAGGTAACAATCGGTGGCTTGAAGGGATAATCCGAGGGGAATCGAATGGTCAGACGAAAGATACCGCCCGCGAACGGTGAATCCGATGGACCAAAGATTACCGCCTCCCAATTGAAGAAATCGGCCTCATTAACCGGTCCTGCACTACAATTTGCCGGCGGATCATTCTTTACCTCAGTATATTCTCGTTGTAGTCTGCGTGCTGCCATTACGACCTAACATCGTATCCACGAATCGTCAACTTTAGGGGTTCGGATGAAGGAGGGGGCCCGACCACTTGATAGCTGCTTCTATATCAGCCTCTGTCATAGGTCTATTGTAGACTCTGAAATCCTGGAGACATCCCTTAAAGTTCTTTCCAATGTAGTTGTGTTTTAAACTCTGTGCAGGGATTGCCCTGCCTTCTTTCTCTACCTCCTTTTTTCCATCGACCCAGAGAGTCCACGTGGGCCACCAGGAATTAGTATTTGTCGTTGTTATCGTGATATGCTGCCAACGGTTCTCCTTGGCCTTCTGTGCCTTGAGCTGAGTGATCCGTTGATCCTCATCCCAGATTTCAAAGACATAATACGTTGCTTCTACATCTGACACTTCCTTCATCGGTTCTACTAGAGGCTGTTGGACCAGATAGTGTTCGGGGCGGACCTCAATCGCCTGCTGGACTGCCAAAGGAGCAGATAGTGGACCAGGACCAGAAAGAACACCAAACCATACTCGGTCTTTTCCATCATTCGACAGATCAATGATTCTGGCATCCTTGTCAAAGGTATCCCACCAGACCCAGAAGCTGAAGGCACGGATCGTCTTCGGTGAGATATCTTGGTCTAACATCAATGTCTCGGGTTCGCCCCAGACCAGATAGTCATTCGAGTACGTACCAGAGCGATTCAGTTGTAGACCACGTGTCTTAATCGGTTTGAGGAGGTCAGCAAAGACGGGAGAACCACGGATCTCGATCGCTGAATGTTTGGTACTATCTACTGCATCATCCTGCCATCTATACCAAGACAGACATCCCTGGTAGGCATCAAGGAGACCCTTAATATAGGGTGGCGGATTCGTGTCACGGACCTCTCGGGGCCCGATTCCCAGTGGAGTGACCACGGCGCAACTCGAGATCCAGTTCCCCGTCTCATCCTGAAGGATGCGACAATAATCTGTACGTGCACTCGATGTTAGCTGTCCTATCGATGCAACGGACTTCCAATAGTCATCACGACTCATACGGAATCCTTCACCCACGGTCTTACTGTGATACTCAAGAGTATTAGACCCATCACGGGTTGCGAGAGCACAGGCAATCTGCAGAGTTTCTGGTTTTTTATTCTTATAGACTGCCCGACAGAAATCGCCTGCTATTCCGAGTCCCTGAACATTTGTAAAGGTCTCAGTATAACGGAGATCACGGATCCAGCCGATTTCATCGTGGGTCCAGCCCTCTGAGACAGGGCCTATATCTGATCGCCTATTAATAGCAAAGCCCTCGTGAATCTTGGTTCCAATGGATTCTGAGACGATGAATCCAACAATCAGTGTTACCACTAAAATAGATACCCAAAGCATCCCCCTTACTATTCGTCTAGATTCGGTTTCGCACTAGACAAACTCTAGACAAGTACTAGGATGCAAACAGGCGGCAAACTAGTTGCCGAAGGAGCAGAGGGTTGCGGCTTTGATAGAGCTCCTACATGTGCTTCGGGGCCTACACCAACCACTATAGACGGTAAGCCTGTGTTTGCAAAGGTAACTACGGATGACGCAGAACTTGTTTTAGGACGTAAGATCATGGCTCTTCCCCTGGCTGCAAATTATTTTGCTCTACCGACCCAGTCCTGTGTTCCTCGGATTCCCTTGGATGACGAGGATGCTGATTCCTGTGAACTCATTAAAGAGCTACAGGATGATGAAGGTCAAATGACGATGAATCTTGTTTCTCTGTTCATGCCGAATGGTGGTGTAAGCATTATGCCTTGGGTCGTTAAGGATAGACAGAGGGCTGGTCATACCTTTGTTCGTGTCTTTAAACATTTATTAGAGGGCATGAAGATCTATCAGGCAGCAGGATATATTCATAATGATATTCATACAGGGAATATAGTCGTAGATTCGCATAATGTGGCCCGTTACATTGATTTCGGACTTGTCTATAAGCCGGCGGATGTTACAACGATGCAGTCGGCAAATATTAATACTGAATTTAAACCGTCGAAGGTATGGCATGCACCAGAGATCCAGGTTTGGCGCATGTTAAATTCGAATAAGAAGCCCTTTTCCGTAAAGGAGATTATACAGGAAGGGGTCCTACGCTTTGCAGAAGAAGGAAATAATGAGTATATAGATCTTCAGAAGATTCCGGGCCATGACACGATCAGTGGCCTGGTTACCTTTGGAGAGAATACCCAGGCAGAGAGAAAGGCAAATAATTTCGGTGTTATCGTGCGTAAATATGGCAAGAAGATGGATATGTGGCGTCTTGGTCTAGTTATGTGGGCCGTATGGCGCGAGTTGATCAAGCAGAAGATGCTTGGAGACCTACATCCTATATTTCGACAGGAAGCCGGAATATATCATGTGATTAATGGTCTGACTAGCTTTGATGTGGAGAAACGCTGGGATCCTGATACTGCACTGAAGCACTTTAGTTAAATGTTTAGATAAATTTATTTAGTTTTGTCGATAATCCGTGACCAAATGATTAAGAATCATCACGTTTCAGTTGAATAGGGTGATTTCTCGGTATGCAATAAAATCCACAGAAGTCCTTGTAATTCAAGAAGCTCTGTGGCCTATAATCTCTCGCCGCAAACTCAGGATCCATGATTGGTAGTCCGTCTGCGTCAAAGTTCTTTGCCGGATTACTTCCATCCTTATGAATCCACACGCCCTTGGTCCCCTTACGCGTCTTCCTTCTAGCATGCTTATAATAGTGATAGTCTTCACCGGGATGGACTGCAAGAGCAATCTTACTGGACCCCGCTGGACATTTCGACTCGTACGAACTCAGGGTTAGATCAGGAATATCGAGATGCATGAGTTCTTCTACCATACTGCATTTCCTCCCAGATGCAGTATGCAGCAGATTGGCCTTACCCTTTGTGGCCCCAGGCTGGTGGAACCGCAGACTACAGTTAGCCTTTCCGTCACATTGATGAATCTGGTCCATATCAATCATATCGGCTGCGAACGTATAGCAATTATGGGTCTCCATAATCTTAGGATCCTTATTGTACCGATCTAAGTTATATAGTGGCTCTGAGCCTGATAGAGGTGCAGTCTTACACTTTTGGTGTTCTTTGCAGTACAGGGACCGACCCTTCACTGGGTTTAGGCACCGACCCGTTGCTGTTCTGCACTGGCACCGACGCACCCTTTTTGTCCGGTTCAACGAGTTCGATGATCGAATCATCCCCTGTTGTATGCTGAGAATCTCTTCGTGTTTTATTTAGAGCTTGATCTGCAGGTGACAGAACGGTGGATCCTTGGACCTGTCCCTGCCCCTGTCCCTGAGGGCCATGTTGGGTCTCTGTATCTGTATGCTTGACGAACTCTTCGCCCACTTGTTTCATCCGTATCTTTTCAATCCGACTACAGTAATAGACGTATTGATTCTTGTGTGTTGGCGTTACAACATGACCGTGATGCCCAGAGTATCGGCCCGCCAGTTCCAGGAACTGCCAGGTCTCTGTACGGAGATTCTCCATCGTAGTATGAAGTGTTAGATACCGTGTCTCTACCTTGAACAGCGTAGTGATGCCATTCGCGGTCGTTACAGCTAGACTCAGACCCCAGGTAAACCAGTATAGGTCTGACGTATTTGTTTGAATACTCAAGAGAGCTGGGACCGCTAGAGATCCTACTGTCATAGTCGTACGCAGAACATAGAAGATTATACTATAGTAAAAGGCTCGCATGCGATATTCATTCATTAAAAATCTGTACCGATGTTTAATGGATGCACGTTGATGTACTGTTAGATCTTCTAGCTTATCAAACATATCATCCATATCATCCTGATGATTCATTACTATGGGTTACGGCTGTATTTCATACATGCCATGACCGTAGCTGGTGTTCGAAACCTCTGAGGGCCTCGATAAAGTTGGGACTTGGTTCGAAGGCGATGGGACGGGCCTTCTTGATCTGGCGAAGTACAGAGATGAGTGGTTCGCCTGTTAGAGCCATGAGAAAGAAGGCACAGGCGGTAGTGGACCGCTGCATACCGGCGTGGCAGTGGATTAGGAGTGGATTACCGGCCTTGTATTCGCGCATGATCTTATAGGCAATCTCTGGGGCCCACATCTCCATATTCTTGATTTCGACGGGTTGTAGATTATCGTCAACGGGCACACGATACTGATTCTTGATACTGGGATGAAAGGGAATCTGCTTAGAGCAGTTAAAGACAGCCTTTATCTTGTTTTGGGATAACCATGTAGGATCAACAGCTACTTCCCAGCGACTTATAAAGACACCGGGAATGATCTCATTCACGGGATCTGACTTGGACATCTATAGTGATGACGGAAAAATGGCCCACCGTAAACGGGAGTTTAATGGGTTAGAGGGGGTTGGAGGGGGGGGGAATTCTTAGTTGACGAGAGCTTTGCTCTCAGTCACTAAGAATTAAGCCCCCCTCAATGGAACATAGTCGCATTAATCAACATTAGCGCAACCTCATTATCCATCGGCTCCAGTTCTCCTCCTGGAGTGATATTCAACAGATGCTGAAGGGCTGACGAGATTTCATTTGTATTTGCATTTAAGATTTGAAATTCATTAATTGTTGGAATTAGACGAATACGTCGTTGAGGAAATTCCGGTGTAGTTCGCCTATAGAGAGCGCGTACATCGTGATTGATAGATAAGGGAGCAACCCAATGAGACCGAATCTGCACATGAAGATTAATATAGACCGTATAATCACGAACCAAGGTGAGCCACTCGCGATGAAGCGCACCCTGGGGTCTCTCAGATAACCACCGTTTTATCGCACCCGCCGAAAATCCCAGGTTAGCCGTCGTAAGAAGCTGCACAATTGTCTCGTATACTGTAACCTGATTATCATCTGTTAGATCCTTGAAGTAGCTGAAAATTGCATGTTGTGATAACATAGGAGCATTCTCCTGTTGAAATTTCTTAAGATCATATCCAGATGCACAGTAGGCTGCGAGTAGCACAGGTGGACAGACTCCTCTCTTCGCATAATCCATCGATAACTGTGCGCAAATGCTCATTGTCTGAGCCTTAGTAAGACGCACATTTGACCATGGATTAGTAGGGACCCTCGGATAAGGCATCATATCTTCTGACATACAGATATTGGAAATCAGATTATTGAATACATCACGACGGTGAAACCTGAAAATCTGTCGCTGGTTCGTATCCACAAGGAATAGCGCATCCTTATCCTTGATCTCCGCCATATCAATGAGATCCACATTACACTGCGTCTTTTTGCGCCATACCTTGAGCTTCCAGCGCTGCAGAACTATGGCGGCGAGCCAACGGGCCCGCTGATTCTGTTCAAAAATGTCTGAAACCGTTTTTAATATATCTGGAGGAGACATCGACCGTGTTATCGGATTCGTCTCTAGTTCAATATCCAGGCCCTGTAATGTATCCGTCCATTCACTTAGAGACATATCTGCATACCAGTATTTGAGTAAGTGAATTGGTAAATCTGCAGGCTTCGTTAATAGACGAAGTTTTCCGGGATCTGGTCTAGTCAAAATACGTTCTTCCCAAGGCTTCTGTAATTCATAGACCTTTGTCGGATTTAAAAAAACTATGCGCCTTGTTCGTGCAGGATGTCTAACTCTGTTTCGTGCCACGCCTGGATGAAATTCCATTATCCTTATATAAGCCTGTTTTTTTAAGCCGGCTTATATATTGCAATTTTCTCCCCCTTGTGCTTAGTTATAAGAAAGGAACCCTCTGCCACAGAACCATCCTCCTTCAACGGAGGCTCTTCACCTGCAGGGTCCACCCAGTAAATCCGCCCCTTATGCTTAATGGGGATACGCCGAAGCAGACCCGCTAGATCAGACATAAGTCTGCCCTTATCCCGCTCATGGACACAGCACGGTAGATTTGGCGATAGTCTCTTCCGCTGACAGGGGAACCAGAGAGATCCCCGTTGAGTGGCCCAGGGACAGATATCGATATCGCCCTGGTAGTCGTGCATCCATAGTACGGGTACCGAGGTCGGTGCACCTCCTAGACACTTGCGCAGCACGTCCTGTACTGGCAGACCCAGACTTCGTGCCACTTCAATTAAGAAGGCGCGATCTTGTTTGATTACGGATGCTTCGAGGTCATCCCAGAGACCTCGAGGAATACGTAGTGAAGACATGTTGACATCATAGTTGATGGTTAGGCCGTCAAATTTTCGTGTTTAGGTGCTCTCGGAGCCAATCGGGTACCTCAGAAGGCGGAGGAGGACCATGGCGCCAGAAATAGTTGGTCTGGCCCATATGATAACAATAAGAACTCCATACGAAATCGACAGCATCGACCTTTCTATTCCTTGCAACATCTAACACTGTTCCTTGGGCCCTAGGAGCTATCATGTATTCTTCGATAGCCGCCTTATAAATCTCGATCAACTCTGCCTGCAGTTCCTTGCCAGTTTTATAGAATGGTAGCATTGACTCTGGGATATCGACAGGCATACCCAGTCATGTTTATGCGTAGTAATTTTCATTAGAATAGGGTTGCCCTGGCTTGAGACCAATCATAACCCCGTGAATATCAGGATACACATCAGTTCCATTCAGAGCTAACATATACCAGAGACCATATCCTGCTCCTAGGCCCAGGACAATTCCTAGTAGCGCACCACCCGTAGATTCACATTGAGAGAAGAAACGAGTAATAAGGAGACAGATGATAAAAATAGTGGTCGCAATCATACTAATCAGCCCAACACTCTTTCTATGATCAATCTTGAAATTCAGGTATTTATCAGGAATACCCGGTTTAGCCGCGGTAGCATTATATACATTCACAGCATTTATGAGAATAAAGGCTAGATAAAATGAGGTCGTCGCCATCCATAAGCTCGGCGTAGTATATAACACATCAGTTTCCTTGATTCTACTGGGCAGAGGAGAACAGGCTAAGAGCGCTGCGCCACCGGATGTCATCTTAAACGGAGGAAGCTGATGTATCCAGCCAGGGATACATAATGACTGAATCATAATGATGAATAAACTGAGTGCTATTGCAGCACACGACGTCATAATCCAGGAAATTTTCCCAAGAAAGACACCTAGGACTAATAGAGATACGGTCATCGTATTCGGTAAAAATCGGTAAACACCGCTCAATACTTCTAGAATAGGATTTGCCATTCTATCCATCCCCTAATTTACAGTCTTTTTTTACGTAGTAGAGGAATTCCCCAAATATTCGTGGCCCTGCGTTCTGTAGAATATCCTAGAGCAACGCAGCCGCAGAATCCAAAGAGAAGACCAACTATGGTGCCTGCTAAAGAACCAATGATCGTCTCACATCCAGAAAAGAGACGGAATAAGAGAGCGAGTAATAACACTACTCCTCCTAAGATAGAAAGTGACGTCATCCAAGGTCTCGGGAATACTCCCTTGTCAATCTCTTCAGAATACAGAAGCTGCAGACCATAGCCCCAGCCACCAAAGAATCCGAGGGTAGCAAGATAATTCGACGGAGCATAGGGATGCCAGAGAAGGCCTGGATCACGACCCAGAACACGGGCCCAACTCTTACCAATGAATCCCGTCGAGCAAGAATCCAGAGATGTTGTGGGCGTACCCCCCGCAGGTGCCATTCTCATGATGAGAGACCCCATCGTCTGAACCAGGATCTGTGTGATTCCTAGCGCGATAGCGAGGGCCACCAGCGGTTGACTTGCTAGCAAGATACCAAAGATAATCACACCGCACATAATCGTCTCGGGTAAGATCTGGAGATTATATACGGATGCTGCGACAACATAATCTTTCCAGAAATTCATCCCCTATACTATACAAAGGTTTAAGGGGCTCATACTATACTATATAAGATGGGTATCCCCAGTTTTTATCGTCATCTGTGTAGGAGACATCCTACAATCATCACATCTAAGATTGTTAGACCCGCATGGCTCTGTCTGGATTTCAATTGTGCCATGTATCACGTACTCCATAAGATGGAACCTGGATCCGATAAGGTATGGGAAGGCAAGTTCCGTAAGGCAATCTGCGCCTATCTAGAAGAGATAGTAGACCTAGTGTTACCTACAGCAGGTGTCTATGTAAGTTGTGATGGTATTGTCTGTGCGGCAAAGCGGAGACAACAACGTCTTCGACGATTTAAGGGGCCCTATCTAGCCTCTTTGGAGGGTAAGGAAGAGGGATGGGATCAGAACGCTCTGACACCGGGTTCGGCATTCATGGCATCACTTGCCAAGGATCTCGTCAAGAAAGGAGTCACTCTACAAAAGTCACTCGGTCTTCCTGTCCTAGTATCTACGACCGAAGAGCCTGAGGAGGGTGAGCATAAACTAATGGCCCATATGCGCTCTCTTGAATCATCCTGCATGATCTACGGTCTCGATGCAGATCTAATGCTTCTGGCCATGCTCCTTGTATCTGAAAAGGGAGCACCCGTTCATCTACTTCGCGAGGCCCAGGAGTTCGAACAAGGCGGTTCTGGTTGGAGAACAGTAGATATCCAGGCACTCCAGACTGCCTTATTTCCTGAATCACCGATACCTGTGGCTAAGCAAACAGATGATTTTGTGGCGGCAATGTCGCTTCTAGGTAATGATTTCCTACCTAAATCGCTGACCTATACGGTTCGCGATGATGGTATTCCGAAACTCATTCAGATTCTAGATCAGCTCTGGAGCCAAGGTAAGACTCTGGTCAATGGAACTATAGATCAAGACAATCTTCACTATATTATTCGACAGTTTGCGTCTCGAGAAGAGGAAGCTCTGGTTACCGCATGCCTAAGTGCAGTAAGGCAACGGATTAGGGCCAATGACCGAGAGAGTCTGCCGGCCCAATGGGCCACAATCCTGCAGCTCTATGCTGGTTCTCGTACCCTGAAACCTGGCTGGCGTTCTATCTATGCAGGATGGCGAGATGGATCGGGCCCCGAAGAGTATCTAGCAGGAGTTGCATGGGTCTTTGACTATTATAAGGGGCGTCCGGTAGACCTTGGATGGCACTATGATAACCATCTTCCACCTCTCTGGTCAGACTTTGCCGGATCTAACATGGTCGCCCCTCGGCTCAACTATACGACGTATTTGCCGGCATGGATCCACTTGCTCGCCGTGCTTCCAGAGAAGTCACTACATCTCTTGAAAAAGAGCCAGCTCGGCCTCTTCAAGACCCATCCCCTCTACTGGCCGTCACAGTTCTCACTCTTTGATGTGGGAGCCTCTCAGCTGTGGCAAACAGAGGCTATAATCCCGATTATTCCTGAGGAATTACTACGTAAACTTGACGAGGCGGCCCCTATAAAGAGCATGCAGTAATGGAGATCCAGTTTGTCTCTGCTCCCTGGTGCAAGGCCTGTACTGCACTCAAGCCTGAATTCGTAGCTCATTGTAAACTAATCGGTGTCGAGCCGATATGGATCAACTACGATGAGATGGATGAGGAGTTTCAGGGGACGATCAAGGCCCTCCCTACGATCAAGGTTCGTACGGATATGGAATGGACCCATTATACGAAGGATACCTTTACGGCGTGGAAGGATATTGTAATGGCGTATGTTCTTAAGACAAAAACGGAGGACTTCTAATAGGGAGATGAAGCTAGACGAAGTAAATATAGTGTGTATATCATTGGCTAAGAGACCTGATCGATGGAACCGTATATCTGCAGAAGCGAAGGCTGCGGGAATTTCTTTAACACGCGTTAATGCAGTGGATGCATCGACCTTTATCGCTCATCAACATCCTGGGATAACCCTAGCCACGGCCCATAATCTGTACTTCAAGACACGGCGATCGAACTATGAAATCGATGCAGCAGGTGCTATCGGATGTAGTCTCTCGCATTTCAAGGTATGGGAGGATCTGCTCAAAGCGGACCCAGGTATAAAGGCCACCCTTGTTTTTGAAGATGATTCATCAGTACCGATGGGTCTCAAAGAGAAGTTGGCAAAGATTCTAAGTGTGGCTCCTCCGGATTGGGATGTCTTACAGCTTCAGCGCACGAAATTTGGCGGAGGTGTCTCGGGATGTAAGCCAATCAAGGGCGATGATCCCTGGCAGCTCTGTACCAGTTTAATGGGCACCCATGCCTATATCGTGAGTCGTAAGGGTGCAGAGGCTCTTCTTCAGAAGGCATATCCCATTGAGCTTCATGTAGATGCCTATATGGCCTATATGGCCCGTATGGAGTATATCCGAATGATCTGGCATCCTCTCATAGATATCCAGCCGAGGGAGGAGTCGGGGTCTAACATTAGTCATGGTAATGGTCGTATTTGTGCTGTTCCGACAAATATGGATGAACATCACATGGTTGTTCTCACTGTACCGACGATAATAGGTATTATGGCTATTGCTGGTGTAGTAGGAGGTGTCCTCGCAATTGCTACTCGTAAGGCGTTAAAGTTACGTCTTTAAAATAACCGACTATAACAATGGGCGCTGCGACCTCACGTATTTGGTCGGATTTATGTGCTATAGAATCAGACTCAGTCAGAGCTAGAATGTTAGATACCTTGTTGTCCTCGCCGGATTTAATAGAGACGGCCCACGAAGTTGGTATTTATGGGCCGGTTATGGCATGGAGGACACAGATGGCTAGGGGGGCTCATCCTCCATGGCCCTGGCCGGCAAAACAGGGTGGTCAAAGGGCTCAGAGATCTACGGGTCGAACGAGTTCGACAGAAATAATGATCTCTCCCGCAGCAAAGGCTCTCGACTATTTTCAGGAGGCCCTTGCCCTTCTCGGAATCAGTGAGACAGAACCTCTGACACACGATCGTGTTAAGACAGGATTCAAAAAGGCCTCTCTGCGTGCTCACCCAGATAAGGGTGGATCTCCCGAGGCCTTCGATGAGGTCACTCGGGCTTTCCAGTATCTCGGCAAGATCCTAGATCGTATCACCCCTAAGACAACAGCGGCAGAAAAGGCCCGTATGACGGCGAATGTAAATCCGGAAACTGCTGCAGCCATGCGTGTCCCCATGGTCCAGGATGGCCCACCCGTCACTCTATCTGCCAAGAAGCTCGATATGAACACCTTCAATAAGCTGTTTGAGGAGAATCGTTTGCCTGATCCTGATCAGGAAACTGGCTATGGAGACTGGCTCAAGAGTACGGGGGTCGAAGAGTCTGCGGCAGCAGACCCTCGACTCAAGGGCAAATTTAATCAGCAAGTCTTTGAGCAAGTCTTCCGTGAAAAGGCAGCGGCCCAGAGAACTACAGCAATAACACGGCGGCTTGAACCCGATTATATTGTACCGGTTAGCGGAACAGAACTCGGTGCCAAGACGGATAATTTCACTGCGGCCCTTGGGTCCGATGTCCAATTCACTGATCTCAAGCAGGCCTATGGGGAATCTGCAACCATGTTTCAGCAGGTGGCATCTGAGGTGGCCAATGTCCGTGAACGTTCTGCCACTACCATGGCAGATGCTCGTCGGATCCGTAATGAGGAAATGGCCCGCGTCGTACCTGACGAATCATCCCGTATTTCGGCTGCTGCTGCCGCAGTGGAAGAACGTGAGAGACAGCGTCGGCTCCGTCTTGCTATGCAGGATACATCCTTTGAGGCCTGGTCCGATCAGATGAAACGACGCCTCCTCGTAAATGATACTTAAGACCTTCAGGAATCTAACATGTTAGATGTATGCAGAACTCAAGCAGATACAGAAAGAGGCTCTTGCAGAGTCTGCTTCTCTAACTGTGACTACCGAAGGTTGGCTCTACTGGTTCGGTAAACGTGGTGATCGGTATCTGAAAGATGCCGCAAAAAATGGTTATTCTGAGATTACGTTGGATCTGCCAATTGAACTTGCCCAGAGTATGGACCGGGTCGCACTCGGAATAATTCAGCGGACTCTTCGAGAACAACTTAAGGGATGTTTTGTTGGATATATTGAAGATGAATATGATGATAAACCGTTAGCCAGACTATTAATTTCCTGGAAGTAGGTAGGGTATGGCAAAGTCTTGGATACTAGGTCTAGGTGTCGTCGTTATTGTCCTAGGAGTTGCGTATAGTATCCGAAATCAGATTTCAGGATTGGATAATCCTATTCTATCTTCGAAGAAGCCCATTATTTGGTGGGTGGTTGATGATAGTCAATTAAATGCTCGTCAGTGGCTGGATTGGGGGAACAGAGGTACCCATGAACCGAACGAGCCCTATCTTAAGATCTGTATGAAGAGAGCTCACACAAAGTTGGCTCGTGACGACTATGAGCTCAAGCCAGTGATAGGTCGTGTTGCTGCTCATCAGAGGTTAGAGGCAGCGGGATGTGTAATCCCTCCCGATGCTGATCGCTCTCCGCCCTTCTTGTGGCTTGCGTGGTGTCGTGCGGCATTCCTGGCCCATCTTGGCGGTCTTTGGGTAGATGGATCTGTTCTACCTACGGGTAAGGCGTCTCTGTCAACTAGATTAGCGGGCAAAGACATTCTAACATTCGGCATTGATCCCGATGAGGGACTGACAGAAGAAAAGGTTACGCCTATGGCAGGACCGTCTGCTGGATGGTCGGCTGTGCCCCATCATCCTGTATGGAAGGGACTTGAACGGGACATACGGGCCCTCATTACTGCTGGCGACCAATCATGGTCTGCCGGTGAATGCAGAAGGTCTCTACGCTATGCCTGGGATCGTCATGCGGCCGGCTCTGTGCAGATTGATAGGGCGGCTGAAGTATCGCGCGACCAGTATGGCAAGCGTCTGGAGCTAGAGACACTGCTTGCAGAGACGGAATGGGGAGGTAGCACTAAGGACTCTCTATGGCTGCCGCTGCCTGATGGCCGCGACAAGCTGGAGCGGGCCACACCCTTCCTGTGGTTCCTGCGGATGTCTGAGGAGCAGATTCGTGAGTCCAAGTTTTTCTGGGCCAAGGTCGCTCGTTAGGTCCAATCGACGATGGTCTCGCAGACGTCAATCACACCGCCTTTGAGTTTCCTAATAATCTTCCATGTCTTGTTTCTGAACTGAATGGTAAGACCATGGGGCCTTAACAGTTGTCTGATAAGGGCGCAAGGATTACTATGCATACCAGCTTCCGTTTCATTTAATATCTTTAGATGACACGGACGATAGTACTGTCTTAGACTAGACAGGCACGAATCGATGACTACAGGATCTCCTGGGAACCAAATGGACCAGGTGGCATCTATTTCACATATACAACCGGTAACTTCTTTGATGAAGATACCGATTGTATCTAGCGAAGGCGTCTCAGAAAATTGCGCCATACTAATTCTAGAGTAGAAGTTTTTAAGCTGATCGTTTCACTAAGCTAGGCATGTAGATGCCGCTTTACCAGAAAATACTGCAATTAAATCCAACGTAGTAGTCTTATTTAAAATCTGGAAAATATGGCCCTCTGCGCATACCTGAAGCACATACTGTAACTCAGATGTTATTGATGCATTATAGAGTTTTACAACTACTTCGAGCATGGCAATACAATCTTCAAAACTGTATCCCCGTGACCAAAGGGCTAAACTACATTCTGTAACCTTGTTAAGATCTCTTGCGATAATAGCATGTTGAAGACGAAGAAGTAGGGTTACTGGTGGCATATTAACCATAGTCTGAACCATATTCTTTGTTATAGTAGTCTCACCAGAGAGTCGGAGCATTCTGCAGATCAGAGTATATTGACGAACATTACAATTGCACATGGATGCCATAAGCTGTCCTGCCTCAGGCTCAACAACAAGTTCAGGTGCCTCACGGTTCAGAATAATGGGTCCATGTACATACAGAGATACAGGAAGACACTGTAGGATTACACATCGACTCTGAATCGGTTCAATAAAGTGTTCTGGACTCTGTGCCACAAAACAGAATCTGCATTGATGTGCATGCAATTCAAGAATACGACGCAATGCCTGTTGCGTAACAACTGGTAGATTATCAGCGTCATCCAAGAGAACCCATGCTAGCGCATCCTTTACAGGTCTAACACGTCTAACAAATTCCGTTAACTTCTGCCTGATTGCATTAATGCCACGATCGTCTGCTGAACTGAGACGCAGAGTCATAGTGGATTTATCGCTTGACCTTTTGACGCCCTGACTCTCAAGATGCGTTGTAATCCAGGCATTGGCCAGCATCGTCTTTCCTACACCAGTGGGCCCCCATAAGATAATATGTGGCGGTGACTGTATATGATCGCGTAAATATGCGATAGCAGGTTCTTGACCGACAATAAGGTCCATCACTGGATATTTAGAGGATGGGCCCCTTAGGTTCGGATTTTGACCGGTAGTCTAACATACACTATTAACATTCACTGGATCTAAACATGAGGTCGTAATAGTAGATAATGAGTCTATATGAATTGTTAGGCGTTGATAAGAGCGCTTCGGCGGATGATATTAAGAAAGCATTTCGTAAGAAGGCGCTGGTCAATCATCCTGACAAGGGAGGGGACAAGGAGACCTTTCAGAAGCTGCAGGAGGCCTATTCGGTACTTTCGGATCCGGCAAAGAAGGCTCACTATGATCAGACAGGCCAGATTGGAGAGGCAGGAGGCGCACCGGTAGATCTATCGGAGATTTTTGGGAATATGTTTGGTTCTAACATGAATCCTTTTTCGATGTTTGGAATGCCTGGAATGCCTGGAATGGGGGGGCCTGGCTTTCCAGGTCCAGGGATGCAAGGGCAAAGAAATCGGTCTATGCAAGGGCCGCATAAACTCCATGACATCGGTGTGCCTCTCGCAGACTTGTATCATGGCAAAAAGATTGTACTCAAATTCAAGCGTGATATATTATGTGCAGGGTGTAGTGGAAAAGGAGGTATTGTGCAGCCATGCCCTGGTTGCGGCGGGCGCGGTATCGTTATGCAGCAGCAACAGATGGGTCCCATGATGATAATGTCTCAGAGACCCTGTCCTTCCTGTCAGCAGACAGGTACAGTTGTGAAGGATGCCTGTTCTCTCTGTAAAGGAAAGAAGGTAGGTGAGGAAGAGACAAGTCTCGAGGCCCATATCAAACCTGGAACAAAGGATGGAGATCGTATTGTATTTCCTGAGAAATGTTCGGAGTCACCACAGTATGATAAACCGGGTGATGTAATTCTAGTAGTACATGAGGTGGCTGATCCTATGTATCAGCGATCGGAGAATGCTCTGACATGTGATATTGAACTATCATTGGCAGAGAGTCTGTTAGGATTTGAACGGACTCTAGCACATCCTTCTGGTACAGTAGAGATCCAGAGCGGTATTGTCCGTCATACGGATGTATTGACTATTGAGGGCAAGGGAATGCCTTTGATAGATGGTTCAGGGTTTGGCCCTCTCCTAGTACGATGCCTAGTGACGTCCGCTACACTGACAGAGGCTCAGAAAGAGAAGATGAAAGAGGTATTTATCGAAGGATAGCACCGGCAGGCAGATCCCATGTGCTCTTTCCATCACTCGATTCGTACCACGTATCAGGGCCCTCGGTTACCTTTGTCCATGTGACCGCTTTATACATAGGATTATATGCGACCGTAGGTACCTTGGTCGTTTCTAGATTCCATCCTTGAGCATTACTATTCTTAATTACACCGCCTACATTCGGTAAAAACTTAACTAGGCCAAACGATTTCTTGCCTCCCCACCACCGCGATATGATAGGTTGCATCTTTGGTTCTGCGTAAGGAAAGTTGGATAGATTTTTGTTCTTTTGCAGATGAACGCGCTTCTTGTAATTAATGAGCATAATCTTGAAGATATATTTGGAAATACGGTATAATACTCTCGATGTTTTGATTGCTACACAGATACCTAAGATAATAAAGGATAGGAATATAGTAATGACTACTATAGCCGCCATTGCTTCACCAGAACTACCAGAACTACCAGAATCAAAAGAACCTGATGCAGCGCTCTGTTGAAGAAGTGCGCCTTGGCCGATTATCATCGCGTGATTGGTTGTTGAGTAGTGGCCCCCTCTATTCCGTTCACCACCTCCTTTCTGCAGATTAACTCCCATATAGCTAATTATTGACGATAGCGAAGAATAAATCTTAGGATGACGGGTCTTTAGGGTTTCTAACATACTGGTGGGATTGTCGCCAGATTTTAGTATGGTCAGTGCATCCTGTAAATCGCTAATTTCCTGGTCTAGAATATCGTCGCCAGGTATATCCTCTGTTTCGGGTACTGAGCCCCGTTCACTTTCTAAGGCGACGAGTCCCTTGACTGCCTCATCAACAGACTGAGCCGTATTCATGATTTTTTCTTCCTTTTCTAACCAGGCGAGAGCACTGGCCCTATCCTCCGTATTCTGACTATAGTTGTAGGTGTTTACCGTCGGGGCAGTCGATAACGGCTTCTTTTTTGTTCCAAACCAACCACCGCCCTTTTGTGTTTTTCTCGTTTTATGTTTCCGCATAGAACGAGAAGTTACTCTGACCATTTCTACTTTAGTATTCGATTAAACTCCCTGGGCCCCCTTCATGGCGTTGTAGCCATAGCCAAAATCAGCCTCATTATTCGTGCTGAACGACGTGCCGGCCAGTACAGGGGGAGACGTGAAGGCGGCCTTCATGTCCATCATACCTCCACGCTGCTTTCTTCTGCGTCTCTGTCTGTTTCTTCTGGAGGCACCGGACTGGAACATACCGACCATCATGGGGGGCGTGTATGCATCAGCAAAGCCCTGCATGCCACCACGCTGTTTCCTCCTGTTTCTACGAGAGCCACCTGCCTGTCTCGGGATCACAGACCCAAGAGACTGGATATCGTTGTACTGCTGGATAGTCTGAGCATGGGTCATGCCGGCGGAATCTAGCAGAGTGGCGGGACCAGTAGAGAACTCGGCTAACGCACCTCCGCTCTGAGCAAAAGAATTGCGGGTGTACTGAGCAGCACAACCGCCACCTCCACGCTGGCTTCTACGACTTTTCCTTTGGCTTTTTCTATTTCTGTGGTTGCGTCTAGTCTTAACCATCTCTACTTATGCTCGATAAAATTCAACAAAGATCCGGGTCGTTCACTCAATCCAACGATGCGGCCCTTTTTTGCGAGCCTGGCAGCATCCTTGGCCACCTTCGTTGACCGCGGCCCCTGCAGAAAGATGAGGCGATCCGCCTCTCTCTGGATGGTTGTATTGCGGACCAGAGCAGCCCTCGGGCCGAACGAAGACCAGTCGGAGGTAATCATACGAATCGGAATATCCTTCTGTTGAGCCCACAACACAAGGATATGCGATGAATCGCCGTCGGAAGGTACGAGGATCTCGGAGGGTAGGCCCCAGGCAGCTAACATCGGTTGAATGATCTCGAGTTGCATCTTATCGTAGGTGGTCTTGCCTCGGGACCCAATGATTCCCAGGGTCCACGCTCCTTGGACCTTCGGTCCAAGGGCAAGACAAGAGGCTTTCTTGGGAGGCGAAAGAGTCTTGGGATCGACGATGTTAGAACTTCCTAGCCAGCCTAGCATTACTGACATGGGTTCTACTCGTGGTAGGCAATCAACTTTTATGGGGAGCTGTCCAACCGTGGTAGGATAGAACCTATCGGGTAGTGAGTAATTCTTCTTTTCTTGATTAGCCCGCTCACGATGTAAATCGAGTCCTCCGTCACGATGATATAGTCATCCTTGGCCTTGAATATCTTCTGAATCTGGCTCGTGAACTCCTCGGGATTCTTCACCAGATATCTCTCCTTGGTCTCGCCATCCTCACCTAGAAAGGCACGGCCCAGGCGGGTCTCTGTGTAGTAATTCAGAAGAATCGGCTTGCCCAGATTCATTGATAACTTCATGGCATGTCTGAGAGTTATATCGGATGGGCCAGAGGGTGGAGACAGAGGAGCAACAGGAGGCATCGGTGCAGCAGGAGGCATTCTACTCATTTCTTATGAGTACAAAGCCTAAACCCAAAAATCAACTATTCAACTTTTATGTCATTGCAGCCGAGGAAATCGTCTTCTTCTTGATTAACCCACTCACGATATAAATCGAGTTCTCCGTCACAATGATGTAGTCGTCCTTGGCCTTGAACATCTTCTGGATCGGGCTCGTGTACTCCTCAGGGTTCTTCACCAGGATCTTCTCCTTGGTCTCGCCATCCTCACCCAGAAAGGCACGACCCAGACGGGTCTCCGTGTAGTAATCCAGAAGAATGGGCTTGTCCTGCTCCATCGCAATCTTTGCAGCGTGACTCAGAACCTTCTCATTCGGAAGCTCAACTGTCGTACCTCCAGTCTGAGGGGTCTGTGTTGCAGGTGCAGGGGCCGGTGTACTCATTTCTGTTAAGGACCTCGGGTTCTGTCAAATCGAACCAACCGCAACTATGTTTCGCGGGCTAGCACGAATCTTTTGCCGGAGAACTCCCTCCGTCGTTGTTGCCGCGACCTTCTTAGGGGCCGGTGGGGCCGGCTCATCCCGCAGAACTAGCTCTGCATTATCCTCAAAGACCTTATTCAGGAAATGATAGGAATCCATGAGCTGTTCTGTATTCTTAGCGCCCGTGATAATTACCGATCCAGTACGGAATGGAGAAATGGTAATTTTCTTGCAGGCCCCAACAGAATATCCATCACCATTTCCTAGACATGGCTCGGGACAGACACAGATACCGGGGGGAGTCTCAGGGGTCCGTGTCTTATTCCAGAAGAACTTCGTATTCACACCCTGATAGATGGTCGGCTCAAAGGAAGACCAGAGACCATATTTCTCTACCAGCAGTTTGTGAAGACGATCACGACGGATTGCCTTGCCAATCGAATAATCTGAATTCATCATTCGAATGTCAAAGGTGCGAATATGGGGAGCAGCGGCCCAGATCTCTCGATCCTTATTGGCCTCCATAAAACGGGTTAGAGCATGACGGGCCATATCTTCCGAACTAATACCTGTCATCTGGAAGCCGCCATTTTTGAATAGCTTGATATTTACCTCCTTATATGTATCACCGCTGAGGCAGACACGAAAGACTAGGGAAGACTGATTGAAGAACCGTTTCTTCTCACGGAACGAATCATGAAGAATATCCTCCATGGCAATTCCCTTCTTATCCTTGCCGAGTTCGATCTTCAGAATACCCTCACCAATCCACCAATACGGAATGAAGGCACCATGACTGTAGAGACGTTGGAGATCTGGCTGTTGGCCCAGATGCCCCGTTACAGTCATGGTGCTGATCCGTAGAGGCGTAGGTGTAAACATTGCTACTTAAAGGTTCTGGCAGGGCGGAGTCAAGTTTTAATCGTCCAGATTTAACCCACACATCATTAACCAGTCGAACCATGATGTCTGTTTCTTTGGATTTGATTGTGATTTGGGTATTTCTTCTATTGTCCGTATTTCTACACCACCTTGACTTTCTCTCCTAAAACTTACTGATCTTGTAACTGAACTAGCTGAACTACATGTTTGAACAGAATCTATATAAAAAGGACACCCCTGACATTTTTCTATGTCTGTTATATTTTGTATCGTTGCCTTCAGCGGTTCATACATAAAAACCCATTCTTTCAGTGATAGTATTGAATTATAATATTTCCCTTCGAGGACATAGATCAGTTTATTTGGCAGTACTTTTATCTTAATATAGGATTCGCCCTCACCAGCTATTAATATGTCTCCTTCCTTAACATCCATTACTTACATTAGTCCTGCTATTTTTAAGTATAACAGACCATAACGGGACTACTGCGGCTAACACTGTCCTTGTATCTGAGGATCGGTGAGCGATCACCGCCTCTAAGAAGGCTGTCCAACCTGCCTTTTCATGAAGGCCCATAGAATAACAGAAGACGAGCACATGCCGAAATAAGATCCATGCGGGAACCTTTTGTAGCCCCTCTTCCCAGACGAGCTCCTGATTCGGTGAATTAAAGGCCCGCTGGAGCCAGGGCAGCCAGAGATTCGGCGACTCATTATTCTGGGCCCGCTGCAAAAAGGATCGCATGTCGCCTCGATTCAAGAGGCATGCAAGTGGCGATGGCACACTGACCTCGCGACCCTCCTTGACCTGGATATCCTGAACCAGCCCCCCAATCTGAGTACTCGTCAGATGCCCGCAGAAGAGAGCGAGAGCCCTCGAACGAACGAGAGGTACGATACGCGAGATCGTATTACAGAGGAAAAGAAAGAGCGGTAGCGGCGCATCCTGAATCAGCGGCGAATCCATCAGGGCTCTCAGAGTAAGCTGCGCCGGCTCTGTCATTGTCTCCACCTCGTCAAACACTACGATCTTGCGCTTCACTCCCGTCCATGACGTGCGCAGAAACTCACGGATGCGTTCACGCACGGTTTCCATAGTCCGCTCATCACTCGCATTGAGATACATGGTCGATGCAGGATGCGGCACCCCTGGATACATGTCCGCCGAAAAGGCCAGGGCCAACGTCGTCTTGCCAGTTCCAGGTGGTCCATGCAGAATGAGATGTGGGCAGTCTAGAATCCCTGTCTTAGTCAGACGCTTCAGAATAGTCTTAATTGTATCCTGGCCTACTATCGTATCCAGAGTGGCGGGCCGATACCGTTCTGTCCACTGAGTCTTATTCATTATCAACTCATGTTAGAAGCCGTTTAGATCTAAAGGGGATCTGGATACAGCCTAACAATGGATAAGGGCAAGAGAGGTAAGAAGAAGGTAGCTGAAGTATCTGTTGTGTCAGTCTTTGGTGGATCAGTAGAACCTGAGCCATCTGTAATTACCCATGTAACGGATTCTGTCTTTGCCGAGACGGTCGAGATGGCCCCCACGCCCGTACAAAAGACTAAGAAGGCACGTAAGCAGATTGTAGCTGTAGTAACACCTGATGGTATTGAGGGAGATCTCTCAACTCAGCGACCTCTGATTACACATATGCCCATCCATTCTTCCGATATTGATACAGATATGTTCAGCGCACCTAAGAAGGATGTGATAGGCGTGAATCCATATGATCCTCAGGATATCTATGCTAGTTTTGGGTCTGAGACACCGACTGTACCTGCGCCAGCGCCAGAGCAGAAGGTGGCCCGCCCATCTGTCCCTCTGAATTATTCTGAGAAGCTCATGATCTGTTTCCAGGATTCTAACAGAGAGCAGCGTCTGCCTGATTTGACTGATGTGGCTTGCTATTGGGATTGCCATCCCTTTCGGGGCCGGCCCTGTGTAATCCCCACTGGGATTGAGGAGGGAATCTGGCGCGTCTATGGCAACTTCTGTTGCCCTGAGTGCGCCGCTGCCTATCTGTTTAATGAGCGTCTCGATATTCATGTTCAGTGGGAGCGTTATGCACTTCTGAATCGTCTGTATGAGAACGGAGTCCGGCTAGCACCTTCGCGTCTAGTTCTGCGTCTCTTTGGTGGTACTCTGGATATTTCTGTATTCCGACAGACTGTTCAGGAGAAACGTCTGCGTATCGATGTAATGTCTCCTCCGATGATTTCGATCATTCAGGTAATGGATACTAAACCGATTGATTTCTATGATGCCTCGATGAAGAATACGTTTATCCCTTGGGAGATGGATCGTATGAATCGTCCAGGGGCCCAGGGAATCCGACTGAGACGTTCTAAACCAGTGGCAGAAAAGGAGGCAACCCTGGAGTTCTGTATGGGTATACAAACTTGACATTGATGATCACGAGTACATTTAGCCATAGATGTCCAGCATTGAGAGATATAAGACTCTGATCCCTTTTCTGACCAGCCTGTATGCTGCGGAGGATACTAATTCAAGGACGACGATTCTGCGAGACGGCCTTTTACGTCTAACAGAATCATCTGATTGGTCCAAGATTAAGGCTGATTCCGAGCGGCTACTTGCGGTCTGGTCCTCCAAGGAGGAGATGGGAGCTAGTGAGGTTGTGCGGCAGATCCTTGATTTCATGGAGGAGTTTACGAATGAGGCACCACGTCTTGCAATCAAAGAGGCGGAGACACCACCGGTACAATCGGTTATTGAGCATGTTCAGGACAGGGTTAAACCTGGTCTCCCGTTCAAGTCCACTCCTGTCTTTGTAGAGCCTGATGAGGAAGAGGAGGAGGAAGAGGAGGATGAGGAGGAAGAGGAGGAAGAGGGCATGGAGGTAGAGGTCCGTACGATTCGCGGGAAGAAGTATTGGTATGAGGCCAAGACTAAGAAGCTATATGCAATTGTCGGCGATGACGATGTAGGCGACGAGGTTGGCATTCTTCTGGCTAACGGGACCCCTGTGATGTTAGCGTAAAAATCGGTATCTAAAATAGATGTTGTGTAAACCGGCTAATCTGATTCTTTTGATTTCCATAGGAGGTGCAGTATATCACTTGATTACAGGTGAATATACTACCTTACTCTGGTGGCTACTAGTAGGTGTGTTTGGTGTGGCAACCTTCCAGAGTCTCTGCATAGGTAACTTCGAGAATATGGCCTGGTTTCTAATGTTAATCCCAGTAATACTTGTATGTTTCTTTATGGCAATTGCTATTCTAGCCAGTAGCATACGGGTTCGGACCGTGATTCCGTGTCAATATTGTAAGAGGCAGGGATGCGATGGCTCCTGTCGCAGACCTAGGCCCAAGTGCAACAGATCCAGTTGTGATGGAACTTGTGAAACATGTATGACACCGTGTCATTATTGTATGAAACAGGGATGTGATGGCTCCTGTCGCAGACCCAGGCCCAGATGCAATAGACCCGGTTGTAATGGAACATGCAGCATATGCATTAAAGAAATATCGGTACAAGAATAATCCCCGATATTGTATGGTTAAATCTAAAGATGTAAGCAGTCCTCTTATATAGGATGCTTCAGGCTATGGCCACACTTCAAACAAGTCTTGAATACGGTTACGGGGTCCTGAACTGTATTAGGAAGAAGTGCATTCCATATATCTTGGCGGGTGGTCGTGACATGATATTACTCGACACAGGAGAGTGGATTGACGATGTTAGCCCCTGCAGCCGGTTTAAGGTCCGCTATGATTCGGAGAAAAATACGATTTCTATTGGGTCCGAACCGCTTACTAGATGGAAGTGGATCGCTGCGTCAACACCCGAACTTGATATGACCGACTTCTTCAGTAGTCTCCGCGTTACTAGGTCGGTAACTATAACGGACAAGCAGGCGATTATGTTATATATTCATCAGATGGGCCAGATTCCGAAGGGGAAACTAACCGTTATCCATAGAGATGGATCTGATCACTATATTGAAATAAAAGATATGATATAAGTATAGAGATGCCCTATGAATATCGTGAAGGTGACAGAGTAGGTAAGAGAGGATCTACTGTAGAGTTTGTAGTTGGAAGAGTGGGGCCCTTTGGAAAAGACTATGCGAGTCTGGAGAAGCCGACCGAGTTTTTTGATGAGGCTGATCTGAAACTAATTAAGAAAGGTAGATTAAATTCGTATGGTGGTTCGAGAAAGACAAGGCGTCGTAGAAACAACAAAAAGAAGTATTCTAGACGTCGTTAGGGGGCTACGATGCAAGGGATTTCTAAGGGGGGTTCGAGGGTCTACCATGCAAGGGGTTTCTAAGGGGGGGTAACGGGGGGCTTTGCCCCCCGCTACATTTTCTGGTCCGTGTGGGGCCTGTACAGCACATCCTCCACTCTGACCTCCTCATGGAGAATCGCAATATCAGAAGGCCTGTGGAATGTCTTGGCATTGGCATTCCACAGTTTAATGATGCAGAAGCCCTTCTTGGGGCTCATCGTCACACCGACAATAGGGTTCTCCTCAGAAGAGGCGAGGCCTAGGGCTGCAGCAATGAGGTAGCGCTGGAATACCTCGGCTGCAGCCTTGCGGCTCACCTTGAGACAATAGGAGCCACCGCGAATATTAGCCTTGTTCTCCCACAGAGGCGACGTCTCGCCCCGCATGGCAAACACCATCCCGTTTACCGTCTTTGTTGGGCCCAGCTCTCTGAGGATGCAGCCGAGCAGCTCCCACGAGTCGATCAGGCTTATCCGCTTGTAGCTTTCGGGCGTCCATGACTTGTCCTCTGGTTCATGAAAGTAGAGCGTCCACGATCCAGTGGAAATTGCATGGGTGGCCTGACCTCCTGAAGCTGGAAGTGCAGCTGCCTGCGCGAACGAGAGTGGCATTGCTATGTCTTTCATAGCCATGTCAACCTTTTAAGTCGCGGCGGGCCGGCTGTCAAATTTTTCGGCTTTGCTTTGCAAGCCGAAACTAGCAGATCTAGATAGCCTGTTTAACTGGGGACCAGCATCTTTGATCCAGGCACAATCGGTTTGAAATACTTCTTATAGTGTTTAATTACATAGTCTACAGTCTTATCCTTGGCCTTCGGATACAAGTACATTTCATAGGCATCCTGAGAACGGCCACTTGTGAGGATTGCTATAACATCCTTATCAGCCTCTAGTTGTTCTAACGGTGGTGATCTGATCAACCTGGGCCCTGACTTCGTAAATACAACGGCCAATTTCATAGAGGCCAGATCACCCCAGAATTTTTCTAATTTAGGATTTTTACCCCAGACTGTGGTGGGATCGGCCCACATTGCGCGAACCCGTTTAGATATCTTTCTGGTCTTTCGTACCATCCCTAGTATATAAAAAGATTTTAGGCTTCGGCTGGCTTCACCGAGCTAAGGCTTTGCCTTAGCAAAGGTTTGGTGAGTGCTAGCGAAGCACGTTAGCTCGAATCGGCTGGTTTGGTGAGCGCTGGCGCTAAAGCCAGCCGGATCTCACCCAGGCCCGCCACATTGTACTCTACGATAATCGGATAATCGTTCTTCAGATACAGAGAAATATCCGAGCACAGACTCGTGCACTTGGTAAACAGAATCAGATGTTTCAGGAAGAAATTGCCCTGCACAATCTCACTTGCCGCCTTGACCTGGGTCAGACCATTCTGGCCAATACTGAACACCGTCTCCTGGTCCGCATAATCGCCCTTGCATCGGAATACTAGCTCCTGACTCGCCGACTGAATCTCTACCACCTCACCTAGCGTATGCATGTCACGCACAATCTTCTGGAAGTCAGTCGACGGCATCGTAATAATTGAGGGAAACTGTACAGGCGGGATCTCAATAGGCTTGATATCGAGCTCAATCAGATTTAGATGGAAGTGGGTCACCATCTGTTTCTCACCATTCAGGATCTCTATACCCAGCTTGGTCGTATCAGACTTCTTCATATAGAGAACAATACTCTCATTATTCGACATGGTCTTCACAAGCTTGAATAGATTGATCATGTTAAGCCCTATAATATGCTTCTGAGGGCAGAAGTACTCATCGAAGCGATCTCCCTTGAGCTTCAGATGGACCAGAATTGTGTGTGTACCGTCCATAGCCATGATCTTCATCCCCTGACTATCAATCTCCATATTAGAATCGGTCAGAATATCCTTTATTGCCTCGATCAGAGTTCTGAAGGGGGCCGCCTTGACCGTTCTAATTCGGAAGAGGAGGTCGGAGTGATCCATTCTACTGAACGCAAATGATGCGTGGGTTTAGGTGAGGGGGCGAAGCCCCCTCCAACCCCCTCTTTTTAGGAACCAAACCTATTGACCAGGGGGTTTTAGGGGGCAGGATGCCCCCTCCGAGTCTTTCGCTGATTCTTAAACATCTTGTATCCCATATATCCCGCAACCGGTAATAGTCTCATTCCATTTACTGCAAACGAGGCCATGAGAGTCGGAGACCATCCGCCTATTTGATCATCGAACTTCGGCTTACCCTTTCTTGTTAGCCTAGTGGACCATCCATTCTTGCTTAGTGGAACCTGTATACCGGGAACAATAGGTACCACAATATTCGTCGGCCTGACAAGAGGTGGCTGTACAGGGGTCGGGGCCTGTTGACTATACGTTGCCGCTTTCTCATTTGTCGAGGCCCTCTCATTCTTGAGACGACGTTCCTCAATTAAGAACTTCAGCTTGTCTATCGCAGCCTGGCTTTTCATGGCCTTGAGTTCTAACAGTGCATTCACGATATCCACTGCTCCCTTATCGCTAAAGGTCTCTAAATACGTTTCTAGGAGTTGTTTTATAATGGTCTTTGACTTACCCCAGGTCTGTGCATACCACGGCTTTCTCATTTCCTTATCCAGATCTTCAATCTGAGCATTATACGGGGCATAGTCTGTCTTTGATTCTGTGATCGGTCCCTTGTATCTGCGAATGGCATCCTTTAGAGCTTGGATCAGAGCATCCTTATTTGCAGTCGTGTGATGCATCTGTAGAGCAGTCGCCGCATTCCGAATCTCGTCATTCTTGATCAGCAGAGTATCTCCGTGACCATATCGATTAATAATATCGTTCACGAGCTTACTCGGATCCGGACCCCAAAAGTGCCACGACCGCTTCTTAAAGGTCTTGCGTAACCGTCTCAGATTAGACATGAGGGGCTTGAAATCGGTCTTTGCTCTTCGATTCGGAACAGGAAGAGGAGCATAGGCATCAGCAATCTCCCTTCTGCGGCCCTGTTCAGATAAGAGCTTAGTCAAATACGGGGACACTGCAATGACGCCACTTGCATACAGAGTCTGATACGGTCGAAAGCTATTCATAAAGGCACCCTGGATCACACACGGTGTCCCAGCATTTGATTCCTTATCGGGTTCCATCGCAACCTGGATCCATACAGTATCGGATACTGGTATTTGAGCCATACCCATCGCGCCTCGACTCAAGACACGAAACGTATCGGTCGAGGGTTTAGTAGATGGCCCAATCACAGTAAATAACTGTTGATCCCATGCGAGACCCTTGTGGGTCAGTTTCTCAGGAAGGATCGCATTCGTCTTGAAATCTGCCTCTAGTTCCTTACTCCTCTGTTCAAACCGTGCATAATAGGATTCGAAATCGGCACTGGACAGGATTGGCCCATAGAATCGCGAAGGATTACCCATGTTAGAACAAATGGTATCCTCATAAAGTTCGCCTTCATGACAGTATTCGGTCATAATCTCGTTATCATTCGGTGGAATTGCGGTTGCATTTCCGCCCATATTTTCTTCTAAGGATGGCCCGCTCAGTAGCTGACGAAGGAGTTTGGTATTATGTACAGGATTTGATGCGTAGGCTGGCGGAGGATTTACTAGTAGTTTACGAATAGCGGTGTACGCATCACGAATATTAGGATCTGAGAGCCAGGCCCGCTCAAAGATATGGGTGGCAGGATAGTTGCTCAGATCAGGAGTAAATGAAGGAGGCTGCTGAGAAGGATCATAACCGAGACTCATATCCAAACCGATCTTATGTAAGATACGCATCGTCCACTCAATCACAGACTCACCGTGATATCCTGGAACATGGACCAAGAGAGGAGCATTGAGAGGATAATTCAGAGGGGGCCAGTTCAGAGTGGCCATGTTAGCATCGTAGATCTTGAGAAAGAGCCCATTAAGAACCTCGGGTTCACTAAGGCCCCAACCGCGAATCTTATTCAGAATCCAATCCTCATCTTCACTAATAAGTTCCTTTAGCTGATCAATCAGTTCATTAAAGGTCCAGTTATTTTCTCTCACAAGAAGTGTATAGATATCCTTCAATGGACCTGCATAGTTCAGGATATGCGGGTCCCTTGTAAATCGTTGTAATGGAAAATTCATCCCCCTTACTATATGCGCTTAAAATCTACCTAAACCGGAGCGTACCATGACATCGGTGCTGGTGACGAGATCGCGACCAGTCATTGTAGGACTAGTTCCACTAAACTGTGCACCGGACTGATACATCGCCAGAGGGAAGCCCCCACGCTGGTTCATTCTTGTTCTCCGTTGGGTCTTTCTACTCTTTCTAGCCTTTACTCTCTTGGATCTAGTCTTACGAAGCACCATTCTAATAGGGAGGTCTTTTACTTTTGTGTCCTTAACAATAAACGCATCCAGATTCCTAAACTTTTCATGAGGCTTCTTAGAAAAGGCAGGCCATACCGTAGAGGTCAAAAAGGACCCATGACCAACCACTATGATATCCTTATTCTTATGAAGAACAGTGAGGGCCGCAAGGTGATCTAGAATACGATTCATATCCGGTTTCTGATAGGTCTGATCCGCTGGAGTATTCTCGGGTATATTACCATTCTCACCAAAGAGAGATAGAATCATACTATGCTTTCCTGGAAAAAGAGCAGCCACTGTCTGTCTTGCCCTCTTCAGAGGACTAGATGCATAGATAGCGGTATCAAGATTCACACCTTCTGCTTCAAGGCGTTTCCGTAAGGTGGGGCCATAGGCCTCTACTGCAACCTCACCCTCTCTAGACAGCCCAGGATCTCTGAGTTGAGATCCGTCAAGACCCTGGTCTCTCATAAGATTAGATTCCGATGGAGCATGTCGGATGAATATTAGCATTCACTACTTAGAGAGATCATTTATTACAAGTATAAATGTTTGTCTGGGCCTATTATCTTGCAACCTACCAGGATCTGAAAGAAGCAGGAATTACTACAGAGGAACAGGCCCTCCAACATTGGATTGAGCACGGTCAGAATGAGAAACGCAGCGGCTGTCCATCCTCCATTGAGTACTACAAGGCTTCACCGAATCCGCGTCAGGAATGGCTAGGACCTGAGCCGATACATCATACATCTAGTCTCACTGTTATTCATGCCTCTGTGGATACCAAGCTGAAGGTAGACTGTCTTCTCAATAATATTCCGTACTTCAAGAAATTAGGAAAGGTTATCGTAACTGGAGATATCAAGATTCCTTATCGGCATACTGAACTGTCTCGTATCTTAGTCGATAGTGTTCCAATCAATGTCTATTCTGGGAAAAATTACGATAATCTAATCGTGACGGATGACTCGTATTATGTTATTCGTCCACTATTCTCGATGACAAAACATAATACAGGTATCGTAAAGTCTATTCTGCATGGCCAGGAATTTGTTCCTGTGACTCAGCTGACTACGGATCTCAAGGATATCTTTCTTCTCCTAGGTATTAGTTTACCACCTTCTCTTTAGAGTATATTTCTTTCCCAACACATAGTTGCCTGAGGCACGAGGGATACGGCCCATAGACTTTAGAGAGGAACGGGCAGTAAATCCGATTGATTTGTTGGCCCAGAAATTACGTTCTGCCTTCTTAGCTCTAGCAAGAGTTCGGAAAGGAGATCGAGCAACCTTGCGTGTATTCCAGGGAACAGGCATCCTACTTTCCGAATGGATTCTCTTATCTGGCCCTGCAATGAGAACTGCATCCAGACGAGCAGTAGTCTTCATATGTGTATCCAGGTTCTGTAGCACAACAGGTATCGTGAGTATCCTTAGCACCAGGGGACTTCACGCCGGTCTCAGGATCATAATACTGGCCGCAAAATTTCTTGCCGCATCCCCAACACCATGAGCGCCCGCAGCCCTGACCTTTCTGAAATCCTGACTTAGTATCTAGACCACAGGCGAAAATATAATTGCACGCTGCATCCTTTAGGGCCCATCGTTGGCACCAGGGACATTGTTTCGCATCGTCCATTTATATCTACGCATAATATAACCATGAACTATCCAAATACTCTCCTTATACTTCGCGGAGAAGCTGCATGGAGTATGGTTGTAAAGCTACGATACAGTCCAGGACGTGCTAGAGCACATGTTAAAAATCTATATAAGAAATATCCTAAGACTGATTCCCTTCTGATCCTTTTTCATGATAAGACCAAGAAGACTATTGAATATCGGTTTTTCCTAAATAAGGAACTCATGGATCCGATAGATGAAGGTGATCTGAATATGTTTGGCTCTTTTCTTATTGATGAGATGAAGAAATCCAATACTGAATGGCCTGTATTTATTCGTAAACTATATACGTTTCTCCTCAGCCTTTTAGCTAAAACTTGACCAGGGACCCGTGACCCCCTCCCTTACTCAATGGCTGATAAGATCAAGAAGCTTACGCAGCGCGAGCATATCCTCCAGTTACCCGATACGTATATCGGGTCACGGGACTGCCAGACCGAGAATCGTTGGGTCTATAATCCGGCCGAGGCCAAGATGGAGTGGCGCGAGGTTCAGATGAATCCTGGCCTCTTCAAGATCTTTGATGAGATCATCGTGAATGCTCTCGATCACGTCACTCGTCAGAGTCAGACCGAGTCCAAGGTGTCTAACATTCGTGTCACTCTCGCCTCGGATCATTTCACGGTGTTCAATGATGGTGATGGCATCCCTGTGACTGTTCATCCTGAGTACAAGGTCATGATTCCTGAGCTCATCTTCGGTCAGCTTCTGACCTCATCCAACTACGATGAGGCTGAGGAGAAGACGGTCGGTGGCAAGAATGGCTACGGAGCCAAGCTCACCAATATCTATAGTACATGCTTCATTGTCAAGACGGGCGATGCGGCCCGTAAGGTGAGCTACGAGCAGTTCTTTACCGATAACATGTCTATTATCGGCACTCCTACTATGAAGAAGATGACAGTAAAGCCGTTTACGGAGATCACGTCCTATCCTGATCTCAAGCGTTTCTATCCAGGTTCTGACGGGCAGATCCCCAAGGATATGCTGGATATCATGCTGACCCGTGTGGTAGATGCGGCCGCCCTCTGCTCTTCTGCTGGGGTGACCGTGTCCTACCGTCTTCTCGAGGAGGACTCCTTCGTCAAGGTGCCTGTCAAGAACTTTGAGTCCTACGTCAAGCTCTTCCTCAATGGCGGACCCGTCTTTTACGAACGGTGCGGTCCTCGTTGGGAAATTGCTGCGGTTCTAACACGTAATCTCCTCGTCGATGAGGTACCAGATGATCGCCATATCTCCTTCGTCAATGGCATCTTCACTCGGCGCGGCGGCAAGCACGTCGACACGGTGAGTCGTGCTGTTCTCGGTGCCTTCTGCGAGGGCCCAGGTAAGAAGCTCGATCTCAAGCCGGCGCAGCTCAAGGATGCCGTTACCTTCTTCGTAAATGCGACGATCGTGAATCCGTCCTTCGATTCGCAGACCAAGGAGACGCTGACCACGCCCGTGGCCAAGTTCGGCTCTGTCTTCAAGGTCTCGGATGCCTTTGTGGCGAAGCTCGCTAAGGATGGTGGTCTCCTCGACGAGGCCCAGGCCATTCTCGATGCCCGTCGGTCCAAGGATGCCAAGAAGACCGATGGCCGCAAGGCGGCGACAGTCCGCGGTATTCCTAAGCTGGAGGATGCGACCTGGGCCGGCACAGCCAAGTCGAGTGAGTGTATTCTCATTCTCACTGAGGGAGATTCAGCTGCATCCACTGCTATCTCAGGTCTCAAGGTGGTGGGCCGCGAGCGCTACGGTGTGTTTCCTCTCAAGGGTAAGATCCTGAACGTCAAGGATGCGACCATGGAGAAGAAGACCAAGAATGAGGAGCTGACTCGCATCAAGCGGATCCTCGGCCTCGAGCACGGCAAGGTATACAAGGATGTTAAGAGTCTGAGGTACGGCAAGGTCATGATCATGACCGATCAGGACGTTGACGGATCCCACATCAAGGGCCTCCTCATCAATCTGTTTCATACGGAGTGGCCGACCCTCCTCCATCTCAATTTCCTGTGCTGCATGATGACGCCTCTGCTCAAGGTGACCAAGGGACCGACGACGCTGTCCTTCTATTCCGGCTCAGAGTACGAGGCATGGCTTAAGACGCCGGAGTCTGCCGGTCGGTGGTCTACCAAGTATTACAAGGGTCTGGGTACGTCGACGGCGGCCGAGGCCCGTGATTACTTCGTATCCATGAACACCGTCCGCTTCCAGTGGGATGAGACCTCTGACGGTAACATCGATCTCGCCTTCAACAAGAAGCGTGCTGATGATCGCAAGGACTGGCTGTCCACCTACGATCGTGATCGTAATCTCGATATTCCTGCGGGCGGCGCCGACGTTTCCTACAGTCGGTTCATCAATGATGAGCTCATTCACTTCTCGAATGCTGATAA
>Ga0114962_10000563_pt1 | contig 33098 bp, 45 predicted proteins | sample C_130820_MF_Meta_FD_87017 | JGI IMG/M metagenome (GOLD analysis project Ga0114962, IMG submission 87017) | Freshwater microbial communities from Lake Croche, Canada to study carbon cycling - C_130820_MF_MetaG | ecosystem: Environmental > Aquatic > Freshwater > Lake | place: Lake Croche, Canada...
AACAGATCCCCCGCCACCGCCCACAGTTGTGGGTTGCCTTGCAACAGCAGAGACATTGCGTCAAGGGACTCCTGCCGTTTGGTCATGTAGCTCGGGCCGGTTGTCACCGCAACGTCGTAAGTCCCAACGCCGGGGTTGTAGATCTTCTTGATAACGATGCCCTGCTCGTTCTGGATCTTCTTAACCGGCATCGGCTGCGAAGGATCAATCATGGCCTGATCGGTTTCCCCGTCCACACCAATGATGCGCGCAACGCGCTGGGTGTCGTAGATCTTCGGAATCATATCAACCAACTGCCGTGTGGCGTAACGGATAGCCCGCGCCAAGTTGTCCACATAGTGGTAGGTGCCGGTGTCGGACTGCTTTTCCCGTGCCAGAATGGCTTTTCCAGACCGCTCGTTGCTGGTGGCCCCAAGACTGCTGTCGTACTGGCCTGTCGAGCTTTTAATGTCATCGGACGCGCCCGCCTTGGCCTGCAACAGACCGCTTGAGGCCATCGGTGGCTGCGCCCGTTGTGGCAGTGGCAACGGGCCGCCCTGACCGTCTGTAACGTCTGGATTGACCTCCAGATAGGGCCAATTGTTGATGTTGGCGGTTTTCCACTGCTGCTCATAACCCTCAAACTGACCACCGTAACCGATGAATGGTGCTTTCGGGGCAAGTGCTAACATCTCTGCTTCTTGGCTAACCCAGTAGTTGTACATACGTTGCGCGTCTTTCGCGTTTCGCACCAGACCGCTGACGTACATCCGACCATCTATCTCAAATTCGTTGCCCACAACCCTGATAACGGGGATATATTTACCCGCCCAGTCTTGCTCTTCCAGCACCTCAAAACCGTTGGTTTTGCACCATTTGACCCGTTTTACGTCCACATCTCGCGTCTTGATGGGTTTCAAGCCCATCATTTCGGCTTGTTTTGCCTCCGGCGAACCGACCATCGCGGTGATGCCGCCGTGGTACATGTTCAGTTTCTTGGCCTCATGCTCGATGTAAAAATACTCGGCAATCCGCACCGTGTCTTGGTTGATCCAAGCGTTTAATTGACCATCCCCGACACCGTAGGCAAGGCTAGACAAGGGTGAGGCATCGGGAAACTCGCGCTCGTACTCGTCTTTGGTAATTTCTTGGTTAATAAAGCACCATTCCGCGTCAGATCCGCACGGATCTTGGATGGTTGGGTCCATATAGACGCTAAAACTGTCCCTAATACGGCCAATTCGCAGATCCTGCTCAAAGCTGTTTTCGTCGCAATATTCGGTCAAAATGCGAAAATAACCCTCGCCAAACGTGACTTGATTGTCGCAGGCGGTGTCGTAGGCCACGTCAGCGTCGGAGATGTACTCAATATGACGCACAATCCCGTTGAATATCTCGGCTACCTCGACATCGGCCTTATCATCAGCAGGGATCACCTTGCCGCTTGGCCGATTTTGTCTTTGGTCATTCGTAACTTGCAGCACATGCTGCGGTAGCTTGTTGATGGTCAAGCAGGGTCTGGCGTTGATCGTCTGGCCCTGCACCGAGCCACGGGTTGCCAGCACATCGGCAGGCCACTGCCACTGGTTATCAGGGCTGGCAGCGCGAAAGCGCAGGTCGTCCAGTTCATCTTCGCGGGAGTCGGAATATGCCGAGATCGCCATTGTCAGGCGAGTACGCATGGTCGCCAGCATCTCGCCGTTGCCACGGTCGGACTTGGTGCCGCCGGAGGCTACCGCGCCCGCTTCGTTGATGCCTGTGTCTTGATAGGCCACTATTTCTTCTTGCCTACCGCAGCGCGCTTGACAGCGTAAGCAATGGCAACGGCCTGCTTAATTGGCTTGCCCGCAGCGACCTCGGCCTTGATGTTCTTACGGAAGGCTTGCGGCGTCTTTGATTTGACTAACATATCACCTCTTCTTCGCAGTTTTGGCCGATTGCATAAACGCTTTGGCCGTCGGTGCGCCGGGTGCCCCAGGCTTACGCATCTTCTCTTTGCTGCCCGCAGCGATGCGGGCCTGCTTGGCGTTAATATTGCTGTAGAGTCCGGGTTTCATCAGCACTTCCATCGTTTGAGAGAGGCTTTTGCACGTTCAGCGGGGCCGCTGGCGTTCCTGACTACCCCCGACATCCTGGCGCAAAATGACGCTTTGCGCCCTTTGTCGGCGGCGGTCTTGGGACTTGGCGCGGGTGCTTTCAAATTGCTGCCGGTGGCTGCGTTGTACTTGGCTCGGCCCTTGGCCGTGAGTCCAGCGCCCTTGCTCACCGGGAGTTTCTCGCCGCGACCCACCGCTAGAGACACGCTTTTCTTCACGATCCCATCCAAGAGTTGGTTACGCTGTTTGACTGAGAGTTTATCCGGCGCGCGGGTTCCCTATACTCGCGGTGCGCGACGGGGAATGCAAAGGTCACCGCCAGCGCGTCGGCGGCGTCCGGTGAGGCCAGTCCTCGACTTCGCATCTCTTTTTTCCCCTCAAGGAAAATCGTACCACTACTGTTGGGCTTCTTCATCGGGCCTGTCAGGTCGGCCTTTAGCTGCCGGTCCTCTGAAATACTGGCAGTCTTTAGCCAATCCTTCATTCCACCCCATATTTCAGCACGTTTGTTGCCCCACATAATGGAATTCTTGGCCTTCCAGCCAAAGTTTACCCCACGCACCTTATACCGCTGCTCGTTTAGCCTGTCAAGTATGCCATACCCGAGTCCACCCTCGTCAATTACCGTCAAAGTAGGCTTGTATTCGTCAATTGCGTCGATCACCCGCCCCACAATGGTCATGGTGTCCTCGCCCGAGTAGCGTTTTATCGCCACCAAGTCGCGCCCTTGACGGACCACGATAACCGTCGAGTCAGCACCGCCTCGCGCTGGGTCAATTCCCATAACCACAGGTGCGGTGGAGTCCTTGTATCTTGGTCTTTTTGCTGCATCGTCCACCAGCATCGCCGAGATGAACTGATCCTCACCCGCGCTCGGGAATTCACCATACACCTCCACCTTGGCTTGCGGACTGTCCTCGCCGTACTCCTCGATAATCTGCTCGTACACCGCCTTGTCGGTGTCCTCCACCGTTCTTGCGTCCACGGTGCGGGTGTTCCAGAACGCTCTCTTGGCGTGGAAGCACTCAAAGAAGTACCCCTCATTGCGCCGGGGGTTGCTGAAAGCAAACCAGTATCTATTCGGTGTGTTCTCGGTGAAGAACCCGGCGCCCACCTCCCAGATCGGGTTGGGAATGCCGCTCGACTCATCAAAGATCAGCATCATGCCGTCCTGGTTGTGAACGCCCGCGTAGCTGTCGGGGTTCTCAGCCGACCACAGCTTGCCCTCGGCCGCCCAGTAACGTGTGCCTTTCTTCAGATCCCGCTCGACCAACTCGCGTAGCCACTGCGCCGGCACCAGCTTGGTTGCGCTGATCTCCCACCAGTGGTTGTTGATGACCATCGCCGACCACTTGGTCAACTCAGCCCATGTCACCGAGCGCAACTGGTTCTCCGAGTTCGCGCTGATGACAACGCTGCCCCCGATGCGGGTGGTCAGCATCCACAAGACGAGCCAAGATACCAAGGCCGACTTACCAATCCCCCGACCGCTGCTGACCGCCTCTCTTAGCGTGGACATGTCCACGCGGTTCTCTTTTATATGTTGCTTGATGTCGCGCAACACCTCGCGCTGCCATTTTCTCGGACCTTTGAAGTTTGCAAGCGGGGTGTTCTTCTGGCCCCAAGGAAAAGCCAGCAGCACAAACGCCTCCGGGTCGTCGCAGATCTGCGGCGACCACAACTCAACCATGAGCTTTTGTTCGTCCTCGGAGGTGTAGATGGGGAGTTGCATCAGTCTTTAGGCCGGTTGTAGTCGATCACATCCTGCTCCATGATCTTGTGTAGTCGCTCCTCAGCTTTTAGCGCCGCCTCTTCTGTCTTATATGTAGGGAAGTCAATACCCGACTTGATGGCCGAACGCATAGCGTCTGGTACCGAACGCACATCGTTACCCCAGTACAGCGGCAGTATCATGTGCCCCTTGTCCGTCCCAACTACCGAACCCATGAACGTCGTCAGCGACCCGTCGGGGTGCTTTAGCGCGTTGCCGGTCAGCAGGTTTGAGCGGTGGTAATCAATAGCCGCCTGCTCTTGAGGTGTTAGGTTAGCCATTGACAACGCGCTCCCGTGCCTGCTCGAGCGCGGCCAGCACACTGATCTTCTGGTAGACGTCCACGCTGATCTCCTGCTTGGCGGTCCAGCCGTGAACGTGTTGAAGTATCGCCAGACTCGCCTTGGCGTCGCCCTGCTCAGACGCCTCGTTTAACTTTCTAGCGGTGCGGATCTCATTATCCGACTTCCCCTTCTGCGCGGCCAGTTCCGCCAATGGGTCAAGTTGGCATAATTGTCGGTACTCATTGGGCAGCAGTCCTGCGGCCAACGCCAAACTATCACCCTTCAGTCCCATAGCAGCAGCACTATAGATCGCCTCCAAGCGCGACTCTGTAGCGTGTACCTGTCTAACTGTTAGCGGTAACGACTTGAACATGGTGCGGTTATAACACGAATGCCAATATGACAGTTATGACCAATTGGGCTGGGAAACATTTTTTAAAAAAAAATCGTTTACGAACGCTGCCCTGACCTGCACGGCGGGGCGCGGGCCCTCCCCCCCCGTCTAAAGTTAGCAGGCACTCACATACAGGTACAGGTTAGCAGGTGCTCACATACATCTGCAAGCTCGGAGCCGGTCAGCCGGTCAGCCGGTCAGCCGGTCAGCCGGTCAGCCGGTCAGCCGGTCAGCCGGTCAGCCGGTCAGCCGGACGAGCCTTGAGCCGGTCAGCCGGACGAGCCCAACACCATGCGCCCTTTGCCATGTGACAATTTGCACCCAGGTCAATAGGTGGCTAAATTGTCGTCTATTGACCTGGGTAGATTGTCAGCGTTGTCAATTGTCATTTGGTTTTCGGTCGCTGAAATTCGCGGCGCGCGCGGCGGGCGCCGTTGGCGGCCGCCCCTATCTGGGAGATTTATAAAACCATTATCTTTTGTGACAATCAGGACAATAAAAGCCCATTCGCCGTCCGCCTACTATGGGACGGCGTTAGAAACTATTTGACGGCCGCTGACAATACGCGACAATCGTTTGACAATTTACTTGACATGGCCAAAATTGTCAGATTATAATGAGCGCGCAGCATCCACAATAACCTAGGAGAATCTAAAATGCTGAAAGCCCGCTTCAAAATCGCAGAATCAACTATCGCCCGCGCAATTATCATTGTGACCGCTACATTGGACGACGCGCCCGCAATCGTGATCGAATCAGACGGCCGTTACACCACAATTGTGGCGAGCGCGCAGATTGTGATGTTCGTAATCGGCGAGGTTGCCAATCTGGGCGAGTCTGGTCTGCAATTCGTCGCCGAAGTCTAATAGCATCATCCGGGCGCCATTCGGCGCCCGCTCATAAAATAAACTGGAGTCTAATATGCAGGTACACCTAACACTCAAAAGCGCAAACAGCAAAACAGGCCCGATTCCCGTATCAACTACAGAACGCGCATCCTGCCCCCCCGACTGCGCGATGCGTGACGCTTGTTACGCCGCGAGCGGCCCGCTCGCCTTGCATTGGGCCGCCGTGTCCAATGGAACCCGTGGCACGGATTGGGCGGCGTTTACTGCCATGATCGCGCAATTGCCGGCCGGCCAAGTCTGGCGCCATAACCAAGCTGGCGATCTTCCCGTCACGCCGGCCGGCACGGTCGATGCCGTTAAACTTGGCCAACTGGTACACGCCAACACCGGCCGGCACGGATTTACCTACAGCCATCACCGCGATGCCGAATCGATCAATTGGATCCGTCACGCCAATAACTGGGGTTTCACGGTCAACCTATCGGCCAATGATCTAGCAGATGCCGACACGCTTGCAGATCATCATGCCGGCCCGGTCGTCGTCGTGCTGCCCAGCACCCAAACAACTAACACCAAAACACCGGCCGGCCGTGCGGTCGTAGTCTGTCCTGCTACCCAGAGGGACGATGTCACATGTGCCTCTTGCCAATTGTGCCAGCGCCAGCGGGACGTGATAGTGGGGTTCCCGGCGCATGGTACGCGCCGGCGCGTGATCGATATCAAGCTGGCAGCGTAGTGCTCAACTGGTAGCGGCCGCGCCGGCCGCTACCGGGCGCGCATTGCGCCGACAACCTAGGGAAATCATCATGATGGAAACTCTAGCCAATATCTGCGGCATTGGCGCAATAATCGTGTTCGTTTACTTGATGATAGGAGATTAAATTATGCCACTAGTCTACAGCGTTACCTATACACAATACAGCCCGCAGCATAGGGCGAACTTCCAGAACAGCGCCTGGGTGAGCGGCGCTCGCGGGCAATCGCTCACGCTCGCCGGTTGCCAGCGCATCCTGAGGAGGACGCATCCCGGCGCCGTGGTCGTGCGCCGTGACACTTGGACCGACGGGAGATAATCATGTTGACAATCGAAGAGCAGGAAAGGCAAGCGTACCAAGCGGGCGATACCGCCCTGGCGGCGGCGCTGGCAGCGCGAATTGACGCCGAGGACGCCCTCGCGGGCGAAGCGTACACGGCTAAAGAATTGCAGGATGAGATCGGGCATCTCAAGCGTATCCTGCGCGATGCGCTCGCGGATGACAGCTGGCGCGAGCGGGCGGCGGCGGCTATTGCGGGCTAGTACCCGGCCGGCAGCGCCCCTAGGGTGCTACCGGACGGGCACTTGCCCGTCATTAATAAACTGGAGTCAATTATGATAATGATCGACCGTAATAAATTGAAGGCGGCGGCGCGGTTCGCGGCCGATTCTAAGGACCTGCGCCCGTCCCTGCACGGCGTGCTGGTCGAAGCGTCCCCGGCGGGCGTGCGCCTGGTCGCCACTGACGGGCACGCTATGCTGGTCGTGCGGGCGGCGGCGGACAGCGACACCGAAACGTGGACGGGCATTGTGCCGGCGGACGTTATCAAGGCGGCGTTGGCTTGGAAGGGCAATAAAACGCTCCCGATCATCCTGATCCCGGGCGAGCCTGAGTGCCGGCTGACACGCGCCACGGGCGAGGCGCTGGTGTTCGTCCCCGTGGCCGGGCCGTTCCCGGACTATAGGAAAGTCATCCCCAAGGCGCCGGACGGCACTGCGTCGTTCTACGATCCTGACTTTTTGGTCCGGTTCAAGCGCGCCGCCGAGGATCTCGGGAGCGAGAAAGGGCTGTTCGGCCTGCGGCAGGGCGGCAACGGTTCCGGCTTGGTCTACCTGACCGCCGACGCAGTGGGCGTGGTCATGCCGATGCGGTCCGGCGGGTTGGACATGGCCGAGTGCCAGTGGGCGGCAGCATGAGCGACCTCGAAGCATTAACGCTGGCGCTGACGCTGGCCCTGACGGCGCCCACTGAGGCTAAGATGAACGCCTGCCTCGCCATCGCGGCGGGCATACCCTGCACGCCCGGAGAGGAGGCGCTGGCGAAAGCGGCGGCGCTGGCGGCGGCGCTAGAGTGATCGCGCTCGGGGCGGTCCTAATCCTAGCGTTACTTGCAATAGTGTTTGACATGTAAAAAAGGGGCCGAAAGGCCCCTTTTCTATTACTTGACCATCGTCAGGGCCGGCGGGCCACCTTCTACGGTCCGCCGTAGCTCTGATTTTGATAGCGTAGCCTGCTCGGGCGCGGCGAACACGTGCTTCTTGGACGGAAACTCCGCGCTGGCAACGCGCCCACAGTCAATCCAGCCCGCTTCCTTCAGGGCGTGAAGTAGCTGCGATTGGAACACCTTGAACCCGGCGGGGCCGGTCAGGCGGTCGCATAGCGCGTGAAACGGGCTGCCAATGATCCCACGGGCGAACTCGCCACGGCGCGCGCGCAATTCGTCGACAAGGAAGGATTCACCGGCGGACATGGACTGTTCGCACAGGTTGAGCTTGAAGTCAGTCACGAACGGGGCGGCGGCGGGGTTGAACTTCGACACGTCACGGCGGGCGAGAAAGCCGGCCACGGCGGCGAAACCGCCGGACTGATACCAGTCCCACATCTTACGGGCGGCGGTGGGGGCCATCTTAGGGGCGGAGGACCACACGCAGAACCACCGGCGGTCCTGTGAGGCCAGTGAGATGGGTACGGGATCGTTTGAAAACGCCAGAACGAACGCCCGGTTCAGCATGTCATACGGGGCGAGGCCCTTACGGTTCACGCTCAGCATCTCAGGCGGGGCTGCGATGATCGGCTTCAGATGATTCGCCAGCGCCCGACGCTCACGCACATCCGGCTCCTTCAGTTCGTTCAGGACGATGATCTCGGCTTCCAGTTGATAACCCCATTGCGACGCCACGCTGGAGGTGTCCATCATCCCACGGTTACGAAGGGACGGGCCACAGACGGCCCACAGGAACGGCGCCCACATCGTATCCTTACCGCAACCCTCATCCCCGGCGTGGAGGACGGCATGGTTGATCTTGACGTTGGCATGTTGCGTCTTGTAGGCCATGACGTCAAACAGATGCTCCCGCTCGGCGGCCACGGGGACCAGCGCGGCGCAGTGGTCGAGCCACGGGGTGATATCGCCCTCGCCCACGGGGGGCCGGGCGTCGCGCCAGCGGTTGCCGTACACATCACCGTCACGGTGACACAGGACCGTCTCGCCGGCGGCGTAGGTGATCCCCACCAGCGCACGGGCGCCCGACACCTGCCGAAGCTCATCAAAGGAGATGGACGCCTGCACCTGACGATTGCTGTGCGTTGAGAGGCAATTTATATGACGAAACAAGGCGTTGAACGTCCCACGGGTGATCTCACGGCGGGTTATCAGGTCAAAATACCCGTCGTCGGACTGCACGTAGGCGAAGCGGTTATACCAATCCGCCTTATCGACGCGCCCGATCTCCTTATATTCCACGGCGGCGATGGCGGCGGCGGCGTCTTCGGTAAACATGGTCGCGGGGGTCAGCTTGGCAAGGGTTGAATGCATGATGGTGGTCAGTAGCTCATCCCGTAAGCCAGTGGCATGGACGGGACCGCCTTGGTCAGCCACCCACTGCAAAAAGGTGGCGCTACCCCACTCGGCGCAATGCTCGTGCAGGCACTTGTAGGCGCGGTTGACGGGCATGTACCGGCCCTCAGTCTCGCCGGAGGTGTGCGCGTCGGCGTTCGGGCAGGTCACACCCCACCACCCGGCGGCGTTGCCTTGTGCGAGGAGGTGGCCGGACTCGGACAGCCACGCCAGCACGTCGTCGGTGCCGTCGTCATCCAGCGCGGCGCGCAGGGGCGCGGCGGTGTCGGTGGGGCCGGGGGTGACACCAAGGGCGGTGCAGATATCGGTCAGGGTGAACTCCCGTTCAGGGTGAAACTCCACGAGGACCGACGCGAAGTTGTCCCGGCCCTCCTTGAGGTTGATCGAGCCGGGGAGGCGGAAATTCCTCACGGGGTTGATCGCCCCGCCGTCAGTGTACCCCGCCACGGCAATGGCCTTGATGGCGGCGGCGAAGTCACCACAGGTGGGTTGCTCGGAGAACACGTACCCGTACTGGTAGTTGCCGGGGGATGTCTCAATGATCCATGTCGGGGCCAGTGGCGGGATCTTGGACTTGGTGCCCACGTCATCCAGCACCATTACGAGGACATACTCGCAGTTGCTGATGCTGGCGGCAAGCCCCGAGCGCATACGGTCCACGATGAAAGATCCGGTGTTGCCGTACCATGCACGGCCGGCGGCCATGCGGTGGGTGGGCAGATGCGGCACCCACGCCTTCTTTTTCTGCTCTACGACGAGAAATGTTTCACCCTCTGGGGCCAATCTTGTGATAAATTCCAAGAACTCCATGTACTTCTCCCTAGGTTGTTACTGCGAGTTAGCCCCCGCCAAAAGCGGGGGCTTTTTTATTTGCCGTACCTCGACATCCGTTTGACATCTACCGCCAGCGGTAGACCCGCCGCCCAATCAGGCGGTGTTGTCATCACCCGCCTTACTTCCTCCTCGTCGCCACCGTCCACCACCACTTCATCGTGGACATGCAGCACGACGCCATCCAGTTGCCGCAGCGTATGCCGCAGCAGATCGTTCGACACAGCTTGCGTGACATTTTCCACGGCCAAACCGCGCCAGAGTCGGGCGCGAGGCCACTCGGTCGCATCGGCTGCCGGTTTCCAAGCGGCCTTTGCGTAGGAGACACCATCGGATTCTAATCGGGCGAAGGGATAACATAATACACGCCCCGAGGGGAGCATGTACCACAGATGCCGCCCGTCAAACATATAGACTACCCGGCCGGCGTGGAACTCATGGCCCTTGTGGCGCAGGGCGCTGGTGTAGGCTTCCTCCAGATCCTGCCCGTGCTTAATTGCCCACGGGTTGGCACGGCGCCACAGGCGGATTGCGCGGTCCACGTTGTCCACCTTCACACCGTAGACCCGCCCAAAGGTGGCGAACGACCCCGCGCCACCCAAGAACCCTAGGGCCAACTCCTGCACCTTGCCGCACTGCCGCTGGTCGCCGGTAACCTCGTCATAGGCCACACCGAAGGTCGCCATCGCGTTGACCTTGTAAGGGTCCAACCCTGACCGGAACACCTCCAGCTTGGCCTCGCCTGGAGGGCAGTTGGACAACCACGGGTTGACCCGCCCCTCGATGGCGTTCCAATCTGCTACGATGAAGTGCTTTGCGGGCAACAGCGCAGGACGAAGCATTCCCCGCAGCACATCGGTAATGCGCTTGCCGTGTAGGGGGACGATCTCATGCCCGCGCACCATCGACTGCCTTACCGCTTCAGGGTCTTTGGCAGTCTTACGGGTAAAGTTGTGGACTTGGGCGCCGTAAGAACTGGCGCGCCCAGTCGCACTCCCTCCAGCGAATACAAAGGCACCTCGTACACGGCGGTCCTCGACATCAGCCAGACTCGCAAGGCGGCTGAACTTCGCAATCGAGGACGCCCATAGGTCATCCGCGCACTGTATGACTTCCTTAACATCCGGGTCTAGCCTTTCGTAGTTGAGTAGATTCGCACGGACTGCCTTGTCAATGGAGTAGCGTTCGCCATTCCACATTAGCTTCTTGGCCTCGTCATCCACCCGCGCCAGCACCCACTCGCGCATCTTGGGGGATCGAACGGAGGTGATCTCGCCCTTGGTGATCTCCGCGACGATTGCTTGAATCTCCTCCAGTTCGGCAGCGGCATACTTGACCGCCGCGTGGCATAGCTCTAGATCCACCAACACACCACGGTCGTTGATGCGCTCGTTGACATGGTAGTCGGCCAACTCGGTGTCAGACAGGGGCCGCAGGGACTTGGACAGGTCGCGCATGGCGCGCACATCCTGAAGGCAATACTCGTACAGTTCGGGTAGAAGTTTGGTGTCATACGGTGGGTGGCAGCACTTACGCACCAGCAACTTGCCACGGTGGTCTTTCTTCATGCTGGCACCCGCGAAGCGGCCGGCGTCCTCCAAGCTACCCGGCGCGCAGTTGGCGCGGGCTTGCGCGGCGGTGCAGTAGAACTGCTCTAAAGGGATGTTCTGCTGCAGCACGTACCAGAAGATCAGACGCTCAAATGCCGCATTGTGAGCGCGCACCTGATGGTCGCCAATGACGGGGAACGGCTGACCGGGCAGCCATAGCTGCACCGGCTCGTCATCATATGCGTAGGACATGCACAGCACATCGGTGCTGGCGTCTTGGGCGTAATTGTAAACGCCTGCGACGGTGAGGTCGCAGGCGCTACGGGTCTCAAAGTCAACCCAGATCATACTATCTACGCAGCGGCCCGACGACGACGAGTCGGTGCTGGTGTCTCAGGCTCAGGCGCAACCGCGTCCGGTGCCGCATCGTGGTCAGGCGAGAGCCAGTCCACAATGCCAAACACCGGCGTGAAGATACGCCCGTAGGACTTGTGCTGATAATGCTCCTTGCCCAGCTCGACAACGGGGATCGGACGCGACGGGTCTTTATCCACCGCTTCAGCAATCGCCACGGCCAACTCCTGCACCGCACGTTTGCCACCGACTGACGTTGTGGTGAACCGCGCTTCCATCCCGGCATCTTCACCGGACACGCACTTCAGCGCGCAACCCACCTGTGTCTCCCAACCCTTCTTCGCCTGCGGCGGGGCGGCTTCCAATTCAGGCAACGGTTCCTGAATCGTCACCATCTTCTCGCCCAACACCTCACCGTCACCCCACGCGATGTAGCCGTGGACGAACGAGAAAGGGTTGACGGCCCAACGACTGCCCTGCTCCACCTCGGTCTGATCTGCACCAAAGACCCAGTGGCCGGTCTTGTCCATCTTGATGATGACAACACCGGAGGGACCGACAACGGCTTCCATCTTGCGAAGGGCCGTGGTCAGCGCGGGGAGGTTTGCTTTGGAAAAGGCTACGATATTTGACATGACTTTACTCCTAGTTAAGTTTATTAAGAGCAGCAACCAATTGCTGCCCGATTTGCAAAACCGCTGGCCTCGGATCTGACTCCGGTGCCAACGTATCGCCCGAGGATAAAGTAACAACCTCCGGCAGATTCTTTGTCTTCTTCTCAGCCTGAGCAGGCGAGAGAAGTTCCTTCTTGTACGGGTCAATACCCTGCGCGGTCAGGGCGGCTGCGGCCTCCTGTTCATCCACCCACTGGCGCCGGCCTTTCTTTGCAACCAACTTCCAGCCAGGTATCTTATACCCCTTCTCCAACTTGGTCTGCACCAACTCGTTGACACTTTCAATCCAACCCTGCAACAGCACAGCGTTGGACGCATACGCGCCCAGCATGTCGTCGTCGATGGTGTCGAGCTTGACCTTCAGCGCACGTTCAACCGCGCCGGTCATCTGGGGGCAGGTTGGCCGTGCGGGGCAGAACTTGCAGTGGGTGCCGGCCTTCAAGGGCGCGTTGGGTTGCGCGCTGACCTTAACGGCTTGCTTGAGTTCTTTCTCAAATGCCTTGATGCGGGCGGGTGTGGTCGTCCATTGACGCAGCACCGGCGGCTGGATAATGACGCATTCAATGACATCCGCGCCGTCAAACACCCACGCCACTTCTTTGGTCCGCATGGCAGCAGCGGCGTAGTACATCAACTGTTCGTTTTGCTCGGCGTCCACCGCAATGCCATCACCGAACTTCCAATCGATGACGTAGGCGGTGTTGCCAATGCGGCCCAGCACATCGCAGCTACCAAAAGCACCGGGAAGGAACTTGCCAAAGTTGACGCGAGTTTCGGTGGCGAACTTCATCTCGTTGTCAGGGTCAATGGTGTCCAAGAGGTCAAGGGCCACTTGCACCTTGTCATCGAACATTGTTTGGTCGAGGGTCTGGCCCTCGTAGGTCATGCCGATCACTTCTTCACCGGCCAGATACTCGGTGATGGCGGTGTGCAGGAGCGTACCCTTATCAGCGTACACGCTGGAGGGCGACGGTGGGGCCAGTTGCACCAGTGCGACTGAGCCGGGGCAGTTCATTACGCGCTTGGCGGTCGAGCCGCCGACGACTGTGGAGTGGTTCATGCAAACTCCTCCTCTGCGTATTCAGCGGCGAGATCCGCAACCCAATGCGAATCACGCAGATGCTCGACGAGCATCGCCTCGACCGTCTTGCGCTCACGCGCAATCCGAGTCTCCAACGAAAAAGTGTCGTTGCTCATACTGGCAACCAGAAGCTCGTAAGCGTAGGAAGGATCGCGAGTATCAAGCAGATAGTCGTACAGGTCAAATTGGGCGCGTCCGTTCTTCGGGTACCGGCCGTACTCAAAGATGGTTTCGATTACCGATTCCAACGCCAGCTCGTAGTCACGCTCGGTCGGCTGGTGGCGTGAATAGCCTTGCAGGGGGCCGCATACGCGGCAGTCGGTGGCACCACACATACAGTTCATTTAGATTCCTTTATTGAAGTGGAGAAAAAATAATACCACACTTTTATTTTATGTGGTAAAGTTTTTTACATGATTCATTACCACGGACTACCAATCACACCGGCAACCGCCGCGTTGCCTGCCATAAACGCGGGACACGCGTTTGTCAGCTTTCGTCACCCAGACCAGTTGGGAGTCGCCGTGCAAGTATGCCAGTCCTTTGCGGTAGACAACGGGGCTTTTTCCGCGTGGAAAAGTGGCGCGCCTATTGTTGACTGGCGCCCGTACTATGTTTGGGCTGAACAATGCCGCCGCGTACCCCATTGCGACTTTGCCGTCATACCAGACGTAATTGATGGCGACGAAACCGCCAACGATTGTTTGCTGGATGAATGGCCGTTACCGTCGTGGTTTGGTGCGCCGGTATGGCACATGCACGAATCATTAGATAGGTTAGAACGCCTGGCGTTGGTCTATCCGCGTGTTTGCTTGGGCAGCAGCGGCGCGTATGCAATAGTGGGGGGGGGATTTATGGTGGCGGCGCATGAACGCGGCTATGCAAGTTGTTTGCACCGCTGACGGCGCACCGTTGGTGAAGTTGCATGGCTTGCGAATGCTTAACCCCAAAGTGTTTAGCCTGTTGCCTTTGGCTAGCGCGGATTCTACAAACATAGGCCGCAACATTGGCATTGATTCAAACTGGGCCAAAGGCCACTATTTACCTCCAACTAAAGAAGCAAGGGCGCAGGTAATGCGCTCACGCATTGAAGCGTACAACGCACCGGCTACCTATAAGTTTATGACATGAACACATACGAAACCAACTTTTTTTGCGTCTGTCCTATCAACAAAGTGCGGGTGTGTTACCAATTAAAGATTACCACTAAAGACATTATTGCCGTGGAAGACTTATTGGCGCACATTGCGCGTTGGTACGAGTCAGGTTTTCACGAATCCATAGCTGACCATTTGCATGAAACTTTTGGGGGCGACCAAACCTTAATCGCCGACCACCATTCAGTCACCATAACCACTAGGAGAATGTGAAATGACGTTTATTACCGTTGTTGCGTATGCCGTAGCCATGCTGGTTGCCAATCTTACCGTAGCCGCGTTTGGGCCTGCCGTGGCGCCGCTTAATGCGTTTTTTTTAATTGGTTTGGATTTAACTTTGCGGGATTGGTTGCACACTCGGTTGCGTGTGCGGCAGATGGCCGCGCTTATAGCTTTGACGGGGGTGTTGACCTACCTTTTAAACCCTGCTACGGGGTTGATCGCCATAGCAAGTATGTGTGCGTTTAGCGCCGCCGCGCTTGCGGATTGGGTAGCGTTTGCCAAACTGCGTGGCTCATGGATGTTCCGCGCTAATGGATCTAACGTAGTTGGCGCGGCAGTAGATTCAATACTATTTCCTACGATAGCTTTTGGTGTGCTTATGCCCGAGATTATCGCCGCGCAGTTTGCCGCAAAATTAATTGGTGGCGCCGTATGGGCATACGCAATAGGGCGATATGTTAGAACGTGACATCGAACGCTACCTTGTACGCCGCGTTGCAGAGCGTGGGGGTCGTGCATATAAATGGGTGTCACCGGGCCATGTCGGGGTGGCCGACCGCATTGTCATGCTGCCCGGTGGCCGCGTGTGGGTGGTGGAACTCAAGACTGTAAAGGGACGCTTGTCACCGCTACAGAAGGTGTTCGCCGCCGACATGGCGCGCATGGGGATAAATTACATCGTGATTAGATCAAAGGAGGAAGTAGATCAATGGTTCTTAGACCTTACCAAGAGTTAGCTGCGGATTTCCTGTACGAGTCAGACCGGGCGATGATACTTGCGCCTGTCGGTGCTGGCAAGACCGCCATCACCCTGACCGCCATACGCGACATCGTGCGTGATGGCCATGCCAAACGGTTCTTGGTCCTCGCCCCCAAGCGCGTCTGTCTGGAGGTCTGGCCGCAGGAGGCGAGGATCTGGGCGCCGGGGCTGACCATCGCCGTTGCTGTCGGCACCCCGCGCCAGCGAGAGGCCGCCTTTGTCATGGGCGCGCACATTACCGTCACCAACTACGACAACCTGCAATCGCTGCCCGAGTTGGACTTTGACGCTATCGTGTTCGACGAGCTAACCCGGCTAAAGAACGCCTCCGGCAAACGATTCAAAGCGTTGGCGAAAGTCATCGATTCCATCCGCATCCGCTGGGGGCTGACCGGCAGCTTCACCTCCAACGGACTGGAGGACACTTTCGGCCAGTGCAAGATCATCGACCAGACGTTGCTCGGGCGTAGCAAAGGCGCGTTCCTGCAACAGTACTTTCATTGCATCAACCGGGACTTCGGGGATTGGGAGCCGGCCAAGGGGTCACTGGAACAGGTGATGCAGCGCATTAAACCGGCCACCTTCGTCTTGGACGCGGGGGAGTACAAGGACAAGCTGCCGCAGCTACACACGGTGGAGGTGCCCTGCGACATGGACATGACCGAGTACAAGGCCATGAAGAAGGACTTTGTGGTGCAATTCCCCTCCGACCAGGCGGTTGCCACCAACGCATCGGTGGTCACGCAGAAGCTGCAACAGATGGCATCGGGGTTTGCCTACGCCGAGCGCGGCGCGGTGTGGTTCTCCGCGCACAAGTTTGACGCGCTGGATGACCTATTGACCGAGAACCAACACGCCAACACCATCATCGCCTACCAGTACAAGGAGGAGCTAGCCGAGTTGCGCCGCCGCTATCCCCACGCGTTGACGCTGGATGACGCGGGGGCCATTGAGCATTGGAACGCGGGGCGCGTCCCGTTGCTGCTGGTGCATCCCAAGTCTGCCGGGCATGGGCTGAACCTGCAATTCGGTGGCTGCCACATGGTGTTTTTGTCCCTGCCGTGGTCGTTGGAACTGTATGAACAGACAGTGGGGCGGCTGCACCGTAGCGGCCAGAAGCATGACGTGTGGTGCTACGCCATCCAGACGCGAGGCACCATCGACGAGAAGATCCTGCGGGCGCTGCGCGACAAGCGGTCGCTATCAGATGTTGCGATGGAGGAATTGAAATGAAGAAATGGCAAGAGCAGTTACGGGCCGCGAAAGCGGAGTTGGTCATCCGTCACCGCACGTTACGCGCTGCGGAACGGGCGTTTACGAGGTGCCTGGATGAAATATCAAAGTTGGAGAACAAAATTGAAAATTACGTGGCGCGAGTTAAATAACGTCCTATCAACCAAAACCGAGGGGGAAGTATGGAACATGTTGCAAGAGGAAAAGAAAGACCACAACCGAATAGCGGTGCTAATCAGGCTGCACCAGAGGTATTGCAGTTTGCGCGACTCACGGGAACGGCTGGAATTAATAAGGTCGCTGTAGCGCGTCAGCGCCACGGCAAGCCGTTTGCCTTTGAGTCAGGGGCAACGTGGAAGCCCCGGTCAGTTCCGTTGCTTACGGAGTGGCTCCAATCACGAGGGAGGGATGTGAAATGATCCCCACAAAGACCTACCCGCTCTACGCAATCATGGGAGGGGAAATAAGTGACAAGGAGCGCATCGCCGAACTAGCCGACGCCTTCAACCGAGTCTGCGCGGAGAACGCTGATTTCGTAGCGCAGTCGGTTACTGACGAGGAACGCATCGCGAAACTGGAAGCGCAAGTGAAGCATTGCGAGGGACACGCGGCTGAACTGGAGGCTGAGGTCAGGGCGGTGGCTACGATGGAGGCTTACGCGGTATGCGCGGAAATTTGCCAAGAAGAATCAACCGACAACGGGACCGCGCAAAAGATTGAAGCAAGAATCCGCGCCCTGCAACCAGAGCGCAGGAAGGGTGAGCGGAGAGACCCGCCGTATTATGGTGAGTCTGCAAGATGGCTTAACCCTCTTGCGTGGGAACGCACTGGCAAAGACAGGAGGCAAGCGAAATGAAACTGGAAGATTTTCAAACGCCGATTGCAGACGCGATCTGGGACCGCTACTCAGAAGATGGGGATGATTTCAGTTACGACATGTACCTATCCCATCAAGCTGTCGAAAAGAAACTCGCCCTCGCGGTTGCTGCGTTGAAGGAGTTTGATCCATACCGCGTTGGCTACGGGAATTCACTCAGCCACGATGCTCTTAATGCCTCGTGGAGGTCAGCCAAAGAAACACTCTCACAGATTGAGGAGGGGAACGAGCAGCCAGCGCAGGGGGTGGTTAGCGTGCCGGTGGAGCCAACTGTGGAAATGAAACGCGCAGGTACGCTTACTTTAAAAGGCGCGGCTGATTTCCCCGAATGGCAACAGGCGGAATGCGTCTACAAAGCCATGCTTGCAGCGAGGCCGAAATGACTAAATTTAAACGGAGCGAGTGATGGATGATGGAATAGTAGGTGATGGAATAGCAGGAGCTTTTTTTGCTGGTATAGCCATTGTTAGTTTGTTGGCATTGCTCTTTTGCTGGGGGTTAAGCGAAGGCGAGGCCAGCGTCCAAAAGAAGTGCGATGCCTACGGCAAGGCAAAGATCGGTGATGTGGTGTATGAGTGCAAGAAGGTGACGACATGAACGACGAAACAATTGAACTGGTAAAGAGACACCGTGAGGCAGCACATCAGCAGGGTGTGATCGTGGGAATTGGCTGCACTGCTGGGGCATTCTTGATTGTTGCTGTGCTTGTTAAACTAATGGGGGTGACCTGTGGATAAAGTGATGGTGGGCGTTAGAGAATACAACGAGGCAATGAATGTAAAGCTCACGTATGAAAAGGAAAGGCCGGTCATTCTTGCCTACAACGAGGCTGGCTACAACAACACGCAAGTGGATCTAATTGACTTGCTGGCATGGGTGCGGGACAACATGCCAGAACTGGAGAAGAACGGTGGGTAGACCAGCGCCAACTCAACCCGCTTGCAATACCTGTTGGCATAACCCAGCGGTCAAACTAGTGACCGTCCCCTCTGGCGTTAAGCGATGGAAATGCCAGCACTGCATTGACGCATCTAAAAGGAAACCGAAATGAACCAAGGCCAGACGTTTAATGATCCCTTTGGGATAGTAAAGCCCAACCGCAAACCGTGGTACTGGCAGCCCCGCGCCAAGGAACCGCAGACGCAGTATCCGGTCTACGTGCCAACACTCAACGAGCCGTGGATCACGGTGCGGTTCGTTGCGGCAAAGAACCGCCCCAGCGCGGCCATTGGGAACTTAGCCGAGATCCGCGAGAAGCTGATGTCAAAGCTGACCGACATTCCACGGCCGGCGTCCGAGGTATCGAAGGACGCCTGCGTCACCTTGGAGCAGTCCCTAAACGCCCTGCGCCGGATGGCCGCAGAGGGATCTATCGGCAGGACAAAGGCATATAAGAAATGGCGGTATTTCAGCCTATAGAGAACGTCTGGCGGCGAGGCGCCGCCGCCGGCGTATTCGGGATGCTGACATGGGTCCATCGGTCAAACTCTTTGATGCACTGGTCAAAGGGCAGATCCGAATCAACGATGGTCTGCACCACCTCTTTGGGTGTCATCCCCGGCACTCGGAGGTCAGCAGCGCAACCCAGTCTATGCTGGCTTGTGTCCTTGCTGCCCACCGCGTCATTGACCGCTTTGCTGCGGTAGGCCGAGTTAATCATAATCGGCTTGAACCGCAGCAGCTCCTTTACCTTTTCTAGAAACTCAGCCAGCCGTTGCAGGTTAGCCAACGCCGCGGCATCTGGCGTGTTGTCTAGCGTCCGGTGGTCGGTGTAGGTCAGCTCAGCCAGGGTGAAATGCGGGGTCATTTATCCGCTTTGACCGCGCCACCCAGACCGAGCGCAGCAGCAACGCCCTGCGCCAGCAATTGGTACTGTGGCGGGACCAGCGGGATGCCAACCGCAAACAGCACTCCCAGACCTGCCAGTGTTGATGGTTCTCCGAAACGCTTTTTAAGCCAGCCCATAGTCATTTTCCTTTTGTTGGAATATCACCGCCAACTGGGTTAACTGCTCCCACCGGCGCAGCGGTAAACGCGGTGGTTCCTAATGCTACACGACCATTATTCCAAGGTGATTCGTTGATTGGTCCGTAACAGTTGGCAAGCTGCACACCGTTGACTTTTTTGGCTTGCTTGTCGCACAAAAATGACCATTGGTTGGACATCCCCGCATCCGCGCTAGTCACGAACGATCTAGGGGTCATGGACACGGTGGCCCAACTCGGGGCTTGAGGATACTCGGTGACGGTCGAGAACAGGGACCAGACTTTCCCCGCCGGGGCTTTGCAAGAACCTTTCATCAGTTTGCCGTTGGCGATAGCTTTGCCGGTCAGCACAGGACAGACCGCCATGCCTTCTTGAAACTCCACACCATCCACGCGGATAGTCTTGCCGGTTGGTACGCTGGCAGAAGCAGCGCACAGGGCAAACTCGCCGTCGCAAAGCATCAGGTCAGCAGCGGAGGCATTTAAGGAAAGAAGCAGGAGCCAGAGCAGTTTCATAATCAGCCTTTTAAAATGATGTGAATAAGCAGAAGAATAATTGCACCAGTCGCTGCAATCCCAATCTCTTCAATCCTCTTCAGTCGAGCATTGCAAGCCCTCATCTCCACTTGAATTGCTTGATACCGCAACTCACACTTGTCGATGTGGCTTTCAATCTTCAGATCAACTTCATTGACTGTCGTCATGGCCCAGCATTCCTCCATGATCCACTACTATAAAAATAAAGACGGTTATTGGTAGTGTCAATTACCATTGGTGCCCAAGGCGTTAGCGTCGGAGAACTAGTCGGTGCGCCAGCGCAGGTGGTCACGCAAAGCATCCCGTTAGGCTCGGTGGTTCCAATGGCTCCAGCACCGCAAAATACTGTCCCATTAGACGTAACTGAAAACTGCTGTGCGCCTACAGCGTTGTCAGCGAGAATCAGGTTTCCAGTTTGCCCCGCCATGCCGCTGAACTGACCAGGGATGTTTGCCACAGCTTGAGAAATTGAACGAAACCCACCAAAGAATTTATTTGCTATTGGAAAACCAGAAGCGTCTGTGCAACCAACATACGTATCAGAATCATATCCGGCTCCACCATTGTTCACGATAGTCGTTAGATTTGTGCAACTTATAAATTGCCACGGGTACGAAGTGACATTTTTCTGCGTGTCTATCGTATTATTTTCAAACCGGCAACTTATGACCGCAAAATTATTTGCGCCAGTCAACGCCAAAAATCCGGTGCCGCAATTCTCAAGGTTGCCGCCCATCCAAATAGACCCATTACCTTGATACTGACCTACTGAAACGCCTATGGAAGTTGCGCCAACGGTGGTGCGGTCGCCAAACACAGAACAGTTAATAAAGGTGTTGTCTGTCCCGTTTGCTGATCCAGTTGTGACTATTTTGAACCCGTTTTGAATGTGATTGATGTCAATGTTTTTAAAGGTATTGAAAAAGGTAGACGCGTTCCCACTATCAATCACGACGCCGACATCCGTTCTGCCAGTTTCTATACTGCCCTCAATGTAAATGTTTTCAAACACACCACCAACTATGCCTTTAGTGCTTATAGCGGTTGCTGTTTTCTGAGACATCAAAATGCCCATGTCCCTGCATCCAAGGCCACGCTTTATAGAACTAGGGTTATTTCCAAACTGCAAACAGACACCCGCACCGCTATGCAATATTCTAGTGCCTTGGTTCCCGCAACCCTGCAAGATAATCTCATCGGGGATGGTAATTGTTGCGGTGCTTGCATAGTCTCCCAACGGGAAAAACACCGTCCCGCCAGTTGCAGCCAATGAAGTAATAGCGGCTTGAATCGCTGCTGTGTCTGATGTGCTTCCATCAGCAACAGCACCAAAATCTTTGACCGATACAAAATCGCGCAACTTGCTTTGTTCTGTCCTGGCAACCGCTCCGGTGCCTGCTTGTATAAAACCAATCATTGACGAGCCGCTTGATGCCGCCAGAGCTGGAACCGTTGCAACGCCGCCGATAGTATCAGCAGTCCATATCAGTACGTCAGTTGAGTCTTTTAGTGTGAATTTGTAAAGACTAGTTCCTAACCAGATACTTGCTTCGCCACGGCTATCGAGAATAACCGGGTTGGTGTTAGGTGTTGCGCCTCCTTGATCGGTGTAGGTCACAAGCGGTGTGGTGGTGCCAGCCGCGTAGGTGTAGACTTTGCCACCCGATAGAGGCACACCTCCTGCGGTCAAGAACTGCATAAAGGGTGACGGTGTGAGAGATGCGCTCATAGTTATGGCCTTTCAGGTGCAAGTTGGTTAATCATCAATGCGCCCGGTGCAACTGTACCTGAGAACCGAGATGGTTTTTTGACCCCCGCCGGTGCGGCAGAGGGTCTGGCGCGGGCTATCATTGCGGCAGCGGATGGCGAATTGGCAAGCTCCACACCGATCTGCGCGGCCAGTTTATCGTCCGTTAAACCTTTCATCCGGCGCATAACCGCGTTCGCCAGCGCAGCTTCGCGTGACAACGCCATCACGGGCGGGCCGGCGGCAGTAGTGGCTAACCCACCCGCGCCACCACCCGCAGCGTTGCCGGTAGTCGCCAACTTTTCAAATTCTGCGCCTTGTTCAATCTCGCGCTGTATCTTTTGAACTATAGCTCGGACTTCAGGCAGACCTTTAGTCAGGTCATCCATTCGTTTAGCGGAGTCCAGCATGTTTTTAGGAAACGCTTTTTGGGTGTCCTCAATCAAGGTCTTTACCCGTGCGCCTTCTTTTGCTTCCGCAAATATCTTCGCCGCCGTGGTGGGGTTGGCCGCCCGCAACGCGGTCATAATAGTGCGCTCGTTGTTCACCAGATGCTTGAGCGGATCTATAGTGTTTAGCGCGTCCTGCATAACCCCCCGCGCCAACGCCGCCTTGGCCGGCTGGTCCATCCGCCGCAAGGCTTGATTCATAACCGCATCCGACGCGATAACAGACTTACGCAATTCGCCGGTCGTACGGAACGACAATCCTTTAGTAGCTTCGTCTAATGCAATATTTTCCGCCGCAATTTTAACTGTTTCGGCGGCTTTTGCTTTTGCTACCGCCGCTGTTTCCGGCGCAAATGTTTCCGCCACTTTACTCGGCAACGCCGCAAGTTCGCCCGTTTTTGTTTTTGCTGCAGCGCCAAGGGCGTCTAATTTGTCACCAATGCCCATGCCGGCGTTGTCTAGAACGTCCAACACCTTGCGGTGGGCAAACATAAATGCATCGTGCGCGGCAACGTCCAGCACACCTTTGATGCCCACTTTGGAAAAGTACAATCCTTCGATACCGTCTTTAAGTGCTTGCACCGCCGCAGGGTTGTCACCGAGCATGTTTACAAATTGCTTGGCTTCGCTTTCGCCTTTAAAAAATGAACTGGTAACATCTTCTGGTTTGATGCGGTCTTCGTTAAGCCCCGTGCGGCGGAATAGATTTTCTTGTACACCTGTTTTAAATTTAGGCACGTAATTGGTTTTGTACTGATTCACCGCCGCTGCGTACGCGGTCTTTGCTTCCGGCGTAAGCGTGGCTGAGTCTTTCACCATCTTGGTGATTACATCTTGCAACTGAGCTAAATTACGCAGCTTCGGGTCTACGTTGGGGGATATTTTGGCGTCACGAACCGCTGCGTTTATAGCCGACCGAATAGCGTCTAAGTCTTCAAGCGTTGCCATTGCGGGCGGCGCGGCTTGCGGTGCCTTGGATACCAAAGGTGCAAGGAAACCACCACCACCAGTTTCCGGTGTCGCTGGTGCCTCATTCTTAAGTTTCAACAACCGGCTGATAATAGGATGCGCTGTTTTTGGGTCAAACTGGGATAGCGACTTTCCCAGTATTTCTTCTGCTTTAGCTACCAAAGGTTCGGCGCTGACCTCCGCGTTACCGGCCAATTTAAATGCGTCATCATACAACCGTTTGTTTTCAGCTTTGGCCGCTTTCCGTTCTGTTTTGGCTTCGCCCGATATGATGTCGCCGAGTGCCGGCTGATTAGGGTCCGCAACACCATGCGCTTGCTGCGCGGTGGTATTTTTGGTGATTAAGCCAGAAGTTGCTGCGGCTTCTTTTTCAGCTAACGTAGCTTCTGCTTTGGCTAACTCCTCAGCACGGGCGGTCTGCTGCGCCACTAAAGTATTCTGCTCCTGCGACATTGCGGTATTGACCGCACGGCGGGGCAGATTAGGTGAGCCAAGGTTAGGCGGCATATTGGACTGTTGCAGCGCGTTGACGCTTTCGGTAGCCCCTGCTAATTGATTGACTTGGCTTTCTTGCAACGCATTTGTTCTTGCCTTGTATATGTCCGCCACCGCTGTGTTGGCAAACTGTGATGACTTTGCAAGTGCCGCCAGACCGCTGCTTTTTAGCGCAACCGCAACCTGCTCAATGGGCATTCCTTGCTCTAGCATCGCTATCGCCTGATCCATCTTGGCAATATCCGGTGTGCCTTTGATCGGATCAGAAGAGAAGGCGGACATGACGGCGCGGTTCTTTATGGCCTCCGCACCGCCGGGTAGCACCGATTCAACAAGGTTCCGCCCAGCGGTGTAACCCGCTTTTGCGGTTGCTTTGGCTACGTCTACTGCCGGTTTTACATAAGGCACTTGCAACGCCATGTTGCCCGCCACCCGCGCCGTTGGCATAACAGCGTTTAACGGGTTGGTGTATTGCCCTGCGGTGCTTAGGACTTTCCCTGCGGTGGACAACGCGCCTGACGCGCTTGCAGCGGCCTCCATGCCCGGTACACCGGACATCGCGCCGGCCACAATGGGGCCACGCGAAGCCGTTGCCAGCTTAGTGGCAGCCGCGCCGCCGCCGGTGAATAGGGTCGAGAGATCCGCCGCCGCGCCTACAGGATCGTTGTACAGCGTGTCTTTTATCCGGTCCAGCGAACCGTACTTTGCTTTGTACACGCCGCCCACCGCATTGGCAGCGGCAACAGCTCGTTGCCCCGCTGCAAGGGCTTCCGGTGATTCGCTCTTGTTGACAAAATCCACCAACGCTTGTGGCAACACATTCTGCAACGCGCCGGCGCCGATATCCATAATATTACCTATGGTGTTGTTGCCTTTTGTGTCAACAACATTAACGACGGCGTTTAATATTCCTTTACCCAAACGAACCGCAGAGGAAGGTATGTTGGACAGAAAGCCACCCACGCTGCGACCAGTGGGTATCCCCGACGGGGCGGCGGATAAATGTGGGTTTTGCCGTATGACTTCATTTTGCACTTGTTCTTGCGATGCCCCTGCCGGCCCGTCAATTTCGTAAGTTTTACCATCCGGCGCCGAAATGCTGTAGGTGGTCATTTGGTGGTCGCCTTGCCCCAACCAGATGACGGTGTGGCTGCGCTGGGGACATTTGTCGCCGATGCAGCGGCAGCGCGGGTGAATAAACTACTAACAGCTTTATTCGACCCACCACCGGATTCATATTGGTCTTGCAAACCCTTAACTTGCCCCGCAATCAGTTTTTGCCATTTATTGACTACACCTGCAAGTTGTTCAGGCGAGTTGGCTTCGCCGACTTCTTTTCGCATTTCTGTGCGGTCGCCCAATGCCCCAGCGGTTCCCAAAATTGCTTTAGTTAATTCATCCGCTACCACGTTTCTAACCGCCCCAAAATCAGTTGGTGCGGGTTTGCCCGTCCACCTTGCAATTTGGTTGCCCATTGCGTTGGTAAATTGAAGACTATCATTACCCAAATCTTTAGCGGTGTCTTTAAATACATCCAGATGGTCTTGCACAACGTTAAGGGACCGTAGAGTATTGCCTAAACGCCCCGAAGTAAACGCAGTCTCAATCCCTTGCTTAGTTTTGAATTGCGTTGCGTCATAGGTAGGATCTACCATATTGACCAATTGCATAAGACTGTCCCCACGCGTCGTACTACGTCCGGGTGGGGCAGCGCGGTGGTCTGTGATGGCCGCTACTTGTGAAGCTACGTTGTACGGTAGCGCAGCCAACATGGCATCGCCGGTTAACCTTTGCGCAATCGCGTCTTTTATTGACAACTTAGCGCCGCCAAGGGTTGGTTCCGTAGCCGCCGCTGGGGCGGGTGCGGCCGGAACAACACCTAAATTGTGTTGCCTTGACGCGGCCCCACTACTGCCCATGCCTACTGGAAAATGATCTTGTATCCCAGTTAAATTAAACGGGTCCGCACCAACGGCGCGAATGCCTAACCCAGCTTGGCTTATGTCTGCGTTACGGTCGGCTACATTTGCGGTGCGCGTTTGGGCCATAGTCATGCCGGGGGCCAAATTATTAAACCCAGTGGGTGTTTGCCCAAACCCTTGCGAGAATGGTGCGAAGTTTATAAAATCTACGCCGCCGGTGGGTGTGTTCACTTGACGTATGTCCGGTGTCAACGCCTTAAGCCTATCCGCCGCAGTGCCTGCCATTAAGGCCAATATTGGCGCCCGTTGTTCCATAGGTACGGCTAAAAGCGCGGTTTGTGTGCGGGTGGCCTCGGCCATACTCAAACCTTGGTTTTGCACCGCGTCGCTTATGGCCGCACGAATATCCTCGTCAGACGCCCCGTTGGGATTAGTAGACAGCCGGGACAAATTTTCAAACGCATGTTGCGCTCGACTCACCGCCATTTTATCGGTAAGGTTTTGTGTTTGCGCGGTCCTATATGCCCTGTCACCGGGTTGTGCAAGTATGTCTCCGCGCAGTTTATCTTGTGTTAATCGTTCGCTTTGCATTTTTGACGCTACATCTGGCTTACCAGCCCGCTGGTAAGCGCGATATATCTCTTCGGGTGTAGTTGCAACCCGTAGATCGCCGAGCAACTGATTCGTCAGTTCGTCCTCGCGTTTGGCTTTCGCCAACGTGTACTGAGAGAGAGCGTTCTGGTTCTCTTGCGCCCTAGCCGCCGCCGCCTGATCCTGCCCACGCACAAAGGCGTTGCCGATGCTCTCCGACCCCGGTGGGGTCAGCAATCCGAAGTTGAGTTCAGCCATGATTAATAATCTCCCCGCGCTACTGCGGCGCTTAACTCCGCCCCCGTAGGACTATAAGTGTATCCGCCACCATCTGGGGACGCCCCGCGCCCATACCCGCCATAGTACCGCCCCAGCATGTTGGCCGCACCGCCGTAGGCTGAGTTACGCAGCCCCGCTCCGGCCATCGCCGCGTTGCCTGTGTTGGCCGCGCTGCCCATCAAAACGTTGCCAATATTACCCGCTGTGTTTGACCCCAGCGTGGCAAGATTACCCGCCGCAGTCTGGCCGGTTCCGGCAACTCCTGACAGGCGGTTAAAATCGGTGTTCTGCGCGTTGGTGTTGGCGTTAAAGCCGGTCACATAGCGATTGAAAGCATTCTGGTATTCCTGCGAACCCATGCCTTGCCCAAACTCAGTTGCAGCTTTGATATTCGCCCCCGACAGCCCCCGACCTCTGGCGGCCATTGAAGCGTTCACCCCTCGCATTCCTTGGTCAAACCGAAATCCGTAGCCGGGGTCTGTGTTCTGGTTGTAGTCAAAGTTAAACTGAGGCGCGGCGCTAAACCGACCCCCAGGTTGCAATCCGGCGCCCAGTTGGTTGACCGCACCCGTGCCGGCCGCAAGAAACGGTTGTTGGTTGGCTTGCGCGATGTCGAACTGACGGCGCTGCTCGGCGATAGACGCATCCGAGGCTTGCCCCGACGCTCGGGCGGCGGTGTCAGCGGCGTTAGAAGCAGAGTCCGCGCTAAACAACGAACTTCCTATGATTGCAGCGGGTAGCATCCATGCGGACATATTAATGTTCCTTAGTTAGATTTTGCGCGATTAACCTAGCCTGCGCCATATCGTCGGGTAAAGTTACTTCCGCATCCACTTCATCCGCATCCGTGCAATCCGTAGCATGAATGCAATACCATACCACTTCCGTAAGTGTCTTTACGCCGTGGTGCGCGTTTGCGTTAATAGTCAAGCAAGCTGGCGCGTGGACAACTTTGCGCGTTCCATCAACGATAAGTTCAATAGATCCACTAGCCAGTACGGACAAATGGTCAAACTTATGCCTGTGGTGCAATAGCACATAATCAGCAGGCATCCGCAATTCCTTGGCATATACACCCCCGCCAAAATGATGCAGAATCACGTTACCTCCCGCCCAGAAGCGCGGATAGTGATGGCCGACGCAGTTCCGGCTATCGTTGAGATAAATCCCCCATTATCAAGCACTTGGCCTACTATTTCGGGGAAAGTATACACTTCGGAGGCGGCCAACGAGCGGGCCTTGGTAATCAGGTTGCTGTTGCCCGGTGTGTCACCCAAGGTGACCAAATTGATGCTTAAAGTTGCCGCGCCGCCGCTGTAGTTGGTGGCCGTGAACTTGTCAATAATTGTGGTCACATTGGATGCGGCGTACTGCTGAGTTTGACTCGACTCGGCAATCTTGGCGGGGATCAAAACTTTAACGGTAACGGTCATGTTTTTTTCTCGTTTTTTAATGCTAACGTCAATTCATCCTGATAAACGCTTTCCTCAATGAATTCAGGGGCAAGATTTTGTTCGGCAAGCATTGAAATAATTGTTTCTTGGCTCATGCCTTCGTAACCAATCAAAGCACCGTTGACCCTAGCAAATAATTTCATCGCACTCTCCTTGCGCTGATCCGACACTTATAAACAGGTGCGGCCCCTAAATTGTAGTCAGCATAAACTTTAAGATAATAAGTTGTGGTTGAAGCTATGCTTGCTCTCCACGCTGGGATGGATTGATTAAACCCCGGCATACTTAAAATTGACCGCGCAAACGCGGTATCACAAGTGTTGTCTCCTCCTAATAAATTGGTTGTATTGTTGCCCGATGCGGTGCCAATCCAAGATATTGCTTCAGACCAGTTTGCGGTTCCTCCGTTGGTGCAAAAAATTGTGTACGAAATGTCCCAATCTCCAGCAGTCAACGATATGGATGTTGCGTCACCAAAAACCCCTGTTGCGGGGTAGTTTGCGTAAGTTGAAATATAGGATGAAACATACTCACCAACGCTTCCAGCATTTGCATTGTTGTTTGTAGTTGTGCCGACAATTCCCGCTGTGGAAGAAGGCGTAATTGTTGACGAAGCGGTAATGGTAGTGAATGCGCCTGTTGTCGCTGTTGTTGCTCCTACTGTGCCGTTGATGTTTAACGAAGCTGTCCCGCTTAACGTCCCGCCTAGCGTCAAACTGCCAGAAGTCGTAACCGTCCCTGTAAGCGTCAATCCGTTGACCGTTCCTGCGCCGCTAACGCTTGTGACCGTTCCGCCCCCAGCAGGGGTTGACCATGTACCATCCCCACGCCAGAAGGTTGAGGAACTAGCGGAAGTGCCGGAATTCAGATTCGTGACTGGCAGGTTGCCGGTGACCTGCGTCACTAGACTGACCCCGCTCAAGGTGCCGCCCAGCGTCAAACTCCCCGAGCTTGTGACCGTGCCGGTCAGGGTAATGCCGTTCACAGACCCGGTGCTGCCCACACTGGTGACCGTGCCGCTGCCTTTGCCGTTAAAGGTCGTCCAGTCCGTTGATGTCAGATAACCGCTTACAGACGTTGTGGCAGCAGGCATTGAGATTGCTGGCGTTGCGCCGCCAGAGGACACCACTGGCGAGGTTCCCGTTACGCTGGTGACAGTCCCCTGGGGGTTGGCAGCCGTTGTGATGCCGGTCACCCGCCCGTAGGTGTCAATGGTGACGACGGGGATAAGCGACACAGATCCGGTCGTCCCCGGTGTTGCAACCCCCGAGGCCAGGTCAATGACCGGCGTTGCGCCGCCGGTGCTGGTAATCCGGCCTGCGGTGCCGGAAACACTGGTCACCGTGCCGCCCGAGCCAGTTGCGGACAGAGTGCCGGTAGCAAAGGACACGCCGGTGCCGATGGTGACATTGGAGAACCCACCTGCACCGTTGCCGTACAGGATTGAGGTGCCGCTGGTCGCCGGCGCGTAATCGGTGCCGGAGGCAGCCGCGCTGATTGCGGTGCCGTTGCCCTTTAGCACCCCGGTGATGGTCGTGGAAAGCGTCAAAGCAGGAGTTGCCCCACCTGAACTGGTGCCTGCTAAACCATTGGCGCTTGCAACCGAAACAGCGGTGACGGTTCCTGTCGTTGGAGTTGACCAAGTTGGCGTTCCAGCCGTTGCGCTGGTTAAAACTTGTCCGGTTGTACCCGCAGCCGTGTACGCAAGCGCGGTTCCTGTTCCATACACCACCGCCCCCGCTGTCGGCGTTGCGGTGCTATTTGTGCCGCCGTTGGCAATCGGCAAGGTGCCAGAAACGTGCGTTGTAAGGCCGATCTTTCCCCAGCTTGGAGCAGTCGTAACGCCGCCAGAAATAAGCGCGTTGCCTGTTGCGATATCTGACAGCTTTGCAAATGTCGTTGCGCCACTTGCATAGATAATGTCACCAACGGCGTATGCAGTTAAACCAGTGCCGCCGTAACTTGCCCCAAGCGTTCCTGTCACATCGTTGACCAGACTCACCGCGCTAAAGGTTGGGTTACCCGCCGCGTTGCCGTGCAGCACCGTGGTCGTGGTGCCTTGGTTGGTCATGCTGATATTAGGCGCAGTGCCGCCGCTGGATACTATTGGCGCGGTGGCCGTTACCGTGGTAATAGCGTTGCTCAACGCGCTTATGTCTGCGGGTGGTGGCCCCAGTTGCAATTCATCCAACGTAGTAGCGTTGGACCCGCTGCCCGTCAAAACAAACAGATTCTGAAAAAACCGATACCATTCCCGCGACATGAGGCCGGTACGTTCGTCAATGAATGACACCCTTGGCGCGGGAATCTTGGTAATGTTAGCCATTTGTTGGAGTCACAAACAGTTCAGCGCCCGTGATGGCAATCTTGACTGGATCAGTCCCCGACACCTCATACACTCGGTCACGGATCTTCTCGGTCATCCCCAGTCGCCGCCAGATGGTGCGAAAGCCATACTGGCCTATGGCGCCCATCGACTTCCAATGCTCGTTCGACCAAGTATGCCCTGCGTCATCCGACCAACGCAGCATGACCTGAGGGTCACTACCTTGCCCCGAATTCAAACCTACGCCTGTTTCGCAATCTAATTGCAGGCTATGCTGGGCGGTGCGTTTCAAGTTGTTCTGCCCTGTGGGCAACGCCCGCCATGAACGCAACCAGCGTTGTATTTGACCGTCATCCGCAAACACGTTCAGATCAAAAGCGTACACCCTGCCGTCTTGATAATCACCAACTACAATCTGGTCGTTGAACGACATCTGGCAGTTGCTGCGGTGGCGGGTGAACTGCCCATTTGCAAAACCCGCACGTTCGTGCCAGATCTGCGTCGATACGTCGTACACCCAAGTAGCACCTGCGGAAGGAAAAATCAGCACATAGAACGGATGCCCGCCTTGCTGGTAGGTGTACCCAATTGCGTCTGTGATGTCGCCATAATTCTGGATGGCGAATTCAAGGGCGTTATTTGAAATCCGCGCCGGAGTGTATCCATTTATGCGGTATATAATTCCCCGCCCCCGAGCGTCCGAGCCAAGAAAAAATACGCTGTTGTCCAGCTTGGCAACCGAGTACGCGGCCTCGCAGCCCACCTCCATAAACGCGCCTTGAATCCGCGCCATCGGAAAGTCAGGCGTCCCCGCGTCGTACCAGACCTCGACACTGGTCGTGCCAAACAAAAATATCTCAAGGTGGTCTACGATTAGGGCTATTACATTGTCTGGATAACCTTCCGCGCTGGCAAAATCCAGCGGATTTATCGCGGTGCCGTCCAGTATGGAGGTAACCCAAAATTTTTGCGTGTTTGGTTCGGTAAATACAAAATAACCATCTATGTACCCAACCGACCCTGCGCCGGGAAAATCAGAATCTGTAATTGGGCCAAGCACATTGGTCGAGGTGTTGTAGATGTACCCATCTGGGTTACACGCGATGAATATCTGAGTCCCATTGTCTGCCATGCTGACAGGCCCGCTTCCCGATACCGGCCCTATTAAAGTTGCAACCCAAGCGGTGTTTAAACTGTAAAATTGGCTGCCAGATACCACATAAGCCACACCATTGGTAACCCACATTCCGCGAATAGGGCCGCTGCCAACCGTTGCCAACACCCGAAGACCGGGGCAACGCTGGAGGAATCCCGCTTCTTTGCCCCCGCTGCCCTCCGGCACAACTTCTGGAAACAAGTTGACCATGCGGTTATCCGCCGCATTGACCGACCGGGCGACATAACTGCCGCCTAGAATCGGGGTCTTCACTTAGTAATTACCTGCGTAGATGTTAAACCGCTGGCGGGTTGCCACGATGCTGTAGGGCAGGCTCATCACATCATCGGGGTTGTTGATTCGCTTGATGTTGCGCTTGGAGGACATGGCGATCCGCTGCACTTGGGGCGGCGGTTCAATGCCAAATTCAGCCGCAATCTCAGCCGCCAGGTTAAATCGAAACGCCCGCAGGTAGCCCGGTGGCACCACCAGCACCGTAGCCAAGGTGGCGGGTTCCACCAATTCGGTAACGCTGATGAAGTGCCATTCCAACGCCTTAGTCGGCACCGGATAGATGTACATGCTGATGTTTGGCATGTCCATGTTGATCCAGATGATCTGCGGGTAGGTCGAGGTAACGGTCTTCACCGCAATACCATCGTACTGCTGTTGGTTGATAATTTTGATGCCAAAACTAATGTTGTTGCTTGGGTCTCGGAAATACGTCGAGTCATCCAGCAACACCGGACGGTTGCCCACAAAATCGCCAGTGGGGCCAAGGGTTCGCGTTTTTTGACCCGCAGGCCAAGTGAACTGCTGGTCTTGCGTGGAAAATACCGACAACCGTTCTGCCGACCAACTATCCAGCATCTGGTTCATCGCGGTCAACGCATCGGCAGAAGTCTCAGCCGAAGGCACTTCGCCTTCTGCTAACTGGCCGATAAGCCGCAAGGCCCCGTTGATCTGGTCGCCGGCAGTTGTGCTCACGCTGCAATCTCCTTACGAGGACGCCCTCGCGGTTTCGCCAATTCGTTGACCTCGTACTCTGGGTCGCCCAATTCGTAGCGTTCCCAACCGTTCTTTTCGTCGGAAACAGCTTCGGCTTCTGCAATAGCAACCTTAGTGCCGTGGACCGGATGACGCATGTAGATGACCATTCTATGTCCTTAAAGACCGCCCCATATCGCTATGGGGCGGATGTTGCTTAAGCTACCCGATAAACCGAGTATGCCGCCGTGCCGGTTTTGCGGAACAGGAACTGCGCCGCGCCACCAACACCAGCCGCACTGCCGGTAATAGCAACCAAAAGGTTACCAACCGAAGTAATACCAGTGCCAACAACGAACGTCAAAATTCCAGAACTAGTACCCAGGTTAACGACGTTCAACAGAAAACAACTGTTAGTTTTCATGTTGGTCATAACAGCGTCAATCGCTGCCGCGGTAGGCATCGTGTAGGATGCTGCC